>Ga0180009_10003131_pt1 | contig 19034 bp, 9 predicted proteins | sample OS_PC_MetaG_FD_123537 | JGI IMG/M metagenome (GOLD analysis project Ga0180009, IMG submission 123537) | Groundwater microbial communities from the Aspo Hard Rock Laboratory (HRL) deep subsurface site, Sweden - OS_PC_MetaG | ecosystem: Environmental > Aquatic > Deep subsurface > Groundwater...
AGTGACTGAGTGACTATGATACTTGTAGAAACAAAGAACCGAATCCGCCGAGTCACTCAGTCACTCGACCACTTGGCTCTTAAATCCGCCGAGTCCTTCAGTCACTCGACGATAAATCACTCAGTATCATAGTGACTGAGTGACAATAAGACTTGTAGAAACAAAGAAACGAATCCGCCGAGTCACTCAGTCACTCGACCACTTGGCTCTTAAATTCGCCGAGTCCTTCAGTCACTTGACGATAAATCACTCAGTATCATAGTGACTGAGTGACTATGAGACTTGTAGAAACAAAGAAACGAATCCGCCGAGTCACTCAGTCACTCGACCACTTGGCTCTTAAATTCGCCGAGTCACTCAGTCACTCGACCACTTGGCTCTTAAATTCGCCGAGTCCTTCAGTCACTCGACGATAAATCACTCAGTCACTCGACCACTTAGTTCACCGGCTTCTTTGAGTGTTTTCCCAGCCCGGCTCGTCGATAAGCCTATTTCTTCCAGGATGGCGGGATTTTCAGGGATTTGTCTGCACAAAACAATACCTTTTTCCAGCAATGCCTGGATTTCCTTTTTCTGCAGGGATCTCAGACTGGTAACAGGATGAAAACCACTGCGGTCGATCCGTTCCTTAAGACTGTTGCCGGCGGGATAATCCCAGGAAATGAGATGGAGTCCGGTGCATTTGGCGTATTGCACGGCATCTTCCGTGAAACGGGTATTGGTTATGAGAAAAGCCTCAAAGATCTTTCCCTTGTTTGAAGGATCGTTCATCCATTCCGCTTTAATATCCTCAAAGCGGGAATGGACGTAGAGGCTCGTTTTAACATCATTTTTCCGGCTTTCAACATGATGGTATTTGCACTCGGCCATAAGGGTTTTATCCGGTTTTTCGGCCAAAACATCAACTTCGTGGGTCACGCATCTTCCTTGGATCAGCCGGCCGGTGGATGTCTGAAAGCCATCGTATTCAAAAAGCTTTGCCACAAAATGCTCAAAAGGATAACCCGATGGCCCAAGGGCGAGAATGGCCTTTTTTAAACGAAAGCGACCCGCAGCCCGCTGTGAGCGACGTGCAAGGATCCTGTAAGAGATATCATAGATCTTCCGCGTACTGATCCCGTCGTACAAGGAATCGCTGACTTCCCGGAGTATGTCATCAATCTCTTCATCAGAAGCACCTGAACGGTGCAGAGCACTTCGTAGTTTTTTTTCTTCAAAAGGCACAAGCTCACCGGTGTTTTTTCTAACAAGGATGGATAGAATCGGATTGCTCATATAGAATTGGGTTGAATTATTGGCGAAAGATAGGGAATTTGGGGGGATGATTGACGATTAACCCTTCCTGACGTCAGGACAGGCTCTACACTGAAGTCAGAAATCTGCCGGAAACTTCAAAAATCACTATTCGCTAATCCCTGATCGTCAATCCTTTTCGATTGAAGATCAGGGATCAACGATTTTTGATTTGTGAAGAATGATGTGGAGCTGGAGGCTCCTGAACTTACTAGGTAAATAGATTTATAATCAGTATTTTATATTGTTTAAAAATTAACGGGTATCCGAATAGGTATCTTATTAAACTAAAGTCATCCAAATTTCCATTCTTGTTAATCACCCTTTTTAATTTCAACGGATCTCATCCTTTTATTACTGCCAGGAATTATATTCCATTTCGATTTTTACGAATTGCAAGACAAATCATATTTCCAGGATTTCAATGCTTCCCAATTGGTTGATATATAGGAATTTTCTTGTGTTATGTATAAAAAATTTGTATATTGGGCTGGATAAAAACCTTTTAGTCATGAGAGCAGTAATCTTTTCAATAGTTGCTTTCTTTCTATGCAACATTCACTTCAGTCAGGATACTTTACATGTTCCGGTGCCGTATACCACAATTCAAGGAGCAATAAATGCTTCTTCAGATGGAGATGTTGTATTGGTGCAGCCGGGAATATACTATGAGAACATAAACTTCAATGGAAAGGGAATTACACTGGGTTCTCTGGAACTGACAACCGGGGACACCTCTTATATTTCCCAGACGATTATTGATGGGAACCAAAGTGGATCTGTCGTATTGTTTATCAATGGAGAAGATTCTACTGCAATCATAACAGGTTTTACTCTTACTAACGGAAATAGTTTAAATGGTGGAGGCATATACTGCAACCTAAATTCATCCCCTGTGATCAGAAATTCTATTATCTCCAATAACTCAGCAGAAGATGGTGGTGGAATAAATTGCCATAACGGTAATTGTTCGCCCCTATTGATAAACCTCACAATAAAACAAAACAATGCTTCAGATGATGGAGGAGGTATTTGGGTGCATCATCCATCTACCATATATGTTGAAAATACCCGAATAATACAAAATACTTCTGGGCATAAGGGTGGGGGGATATGGTGGAATGGTCCTGCTGTACCCTATTTGAAAGATGTTTGTATAAATAATAACTCTGCAAGTTTTGGAGGTGGGGCCTGCTGTGAGGCTGCAATTTTTCAGACTGTTAATCCACTATTTGAAAACGTCACTTTTACTGAAAACACTGCAAACAATGGAGGTGGTGTGTATATTGATGACACAAGCCCTATTTTCATGAACTGTATTTTTTGGAATAACTCTCCTAATGAAATAAGCACAGAGTCTTCTGCAAATGTGACTGTTTCATATACTGATATAGAAAACGGCTGGTCTGGTGCCGGTATTGGTAATATTGACAATGATCCTTTATTTGCAGATCCTCTGAATAGAGATTTCCATTTGACCATTGGCTCCCCCTGCATTGATACTGGAAATCCAGATCCCGCATATAATGATCCTGATGGAACCAGAAACGATATGGGAGCGTATTACTTTAACCAGCCATCACTGGAAATTGATACCATTTACGCTGATCCACAGACAGTATGTCCTGGCGATTCAAGCCAATTAAATGTTACTATTATTAATGTTGCCGGAATTCCGATTTTTAACTGGACATCCGATCCGCCAGGTTTCTCCTCTACCTTGCAAAATCCGGTTGTTTACCCGCTTGTTACGACTGAATATATTGTTACTGTTACGGATGATAATAGCAGTGTGACAGACAGTGTTATGGTAAGCATTTATCCCCCGGTTGAAATTGATACCGTATATGCTGATCCACAGGAAATATGTTCAGGTGAATCAAGTCAGTTAAATGTAACCGTTATCAATGCCACAGGTGACCCTATATTCAACTGGGTTTCCAATCCTCCGGGTTTCAACTCAACGCTTCAGAATCCCGTTGTAACTCCAACAGTTACAACTACATATATTGTTACTGTGACAGATAACTGTAACTCTGTGTCAGACAGTACTATAGTTACTGTATACCCTCTTCCGCAATTATTTACTGTAACCGGAGGCGGAGAATACTGTGAAGGAGGATTAGGTGTTGATGTGGGATTGGATGATTCTGAAGCAGGTATCCAGTATGAATTGTACATTGATGGTAATTCCACAGGAAATATTATTGCTGGAACAGGCTCCCAAATCAGTTTTGGTAATCAGACAGTTGAAGGGATATATACTGTCTTTGGAAGTTCTGATAATTGTTCGATCCAGATGAATGGTTACACCACTGTATCAATCATAACCCCCTATGAAGGAGAAGAAATATGCCTTGTGACAGTAGCAAATCAAAACATGATTATCTGGAATAAGACACCGGGTGAAAATATCAAATCTTACAACATCTACCGTGAAACCACCCAATCCGGTATTTATGAATGTATTGCAAGCATTCCGTACAGTAGTTTCAGCACATATTTAGATTTAAACTCTTACCCTGAACAAAAGGCATACCGCTATAGGATATCGGTTATTGATTCATGTGATAATGAATCCGGCCTAAGTCCCCACCACAAAACTATACATTTAACAGTAAGTGCCGGTGTGAACGGCTGGAACTTGATATGGAGCGGTTATGAAGGAATAGATTTCGGGACATACTACATATATCGTAGTATCCTTTGGGGAAGTTTTACCTTACTGGACTCCATACAGGGTAATCTTACATCCTATACTGACCTGAATTCCTCGATTTTTCTATCCCTTTATAAAATTGCTATTGTTAATCCGGAAGGCTGTAATCCAATGGCAGAATTAACCGGTTATGATACAGCATTTTCCAATATAGCCTATGCTGATCCTGTGCTCCTTATTGAACCCGACAAGGCTGAGGTTGAACTTGATTATCATTCTGATACGAAAACATTAACCATTAATAACCTTGCTTATAATGAAGCTGGAACCATTAGTGTTTATGACATTTGTGGCAGGTCAGTTTTATCTCAGGGGATAAATTCTCATAAATGTTCTTTTAACCTTGAGAATGTATCACCAGGATTATTTATCATCCATGTTTCAACTAACTACCAAAAGATTAGTAGGAAGGTTTTTATTAATTAGTATGCTTGATCTGCTTCATTTTCTGCAGGTTCACTTGATTTCTCAAATAAAATATCCCATATCTGATGATTGATAGATTGCATACCCAAAAAGTTATCACATATCCACATTTTGAACGCTCAGTAGTAATCCGAAACCTGATAGAATAATTAAATGATATCAGAAAAGAAGGGGGGTAGTCCGCAAAAACCATTTTTCCACCCAGGAGCACCCTCTGCACAATGGTATTAAATGAATGTATCTCTGTTTGTTAAGGGTAGGACTTTACACCTGGCTTGTTTTATAACCCTTTCTTAAACTCTCTGTATCAATTGTAGTTACAGGTTTTTATTCATAATAGCCTATCCTGACTCATTGATAAACATGCTTTTAATAGTTCTTTTAGAAAATTGCCTTGTTCTACATTAGGCTAAACATGTGCGGATATTTTGACATTAGTGTTAATTGATAGCATTCACTTTCAATAAATCTACCCTCAATATCCATGAACTTCTTTTAATTTTTCCTAAAGGCACGAGGCCTTTGCAGATGAGCGTTGCCTTTGATCGATTTCGAAGTTTTAAGGATTAAGTAATTCTACTAATTTATATTGATTTTTCTTGCATAAGACAAAACCTTACGTTAAATTGCGGTTTAATTTTTTAATCCAAATCTACCTATGTTCGCAAAAGTCATTAACATATTGTTAGTTGGTGTCATCTTTTTGACTTATTTCCCCCTCGTTGCCGTTAGCCAGGAAATTCATAGTAATGATTTAATGGAACCACAGTTCCTGGATCCCACATTTGTTGATATTAATGCCGGATTAATAGGTACCTACAATGGAGCTAGTCAGTGGGCTGATTTTGATAATGATGGGGATTTGGATCTGATAATTACGGGGAATATAAATGGAACCCAATGCACCACCGCCGTTTATATGAACTATAATAATACATTTAGCTTGATGAGCACAGGTTTAATAGGGGTTAGCAGTGGCAGCCTGGATTGTGGTGATTATGATAATGATGGAGATATTGATATTGTTATAGTTGGCAATCACATGGCAAATAGGGACACCTCCATTATCTATAAAAACCAGGGTAGCTTTAACTTTACTGATATAGGGGCAAATATCCAGGGAATGGGCGGATATGCAAGATGTAAATGGGGTGATTATGATAATGATGGTGATTTGGATCTTATTTTAATTGGGATGGACACGGAATCTGGAGGAATACACTTAACCAAGTTATATAGAAATGATGGCAATGATATTTTTACAGAAGTATCAACAAATATAACTGGTTTATTTGCATCCAGTGTAAACTGGGGAGATTATGATAATGATGGAGACTTGGATTTAATTATTTCTGGTGTGGATCAAGTATATGCAAAACATACAATTGTCTATAATAATTCAGGTGGTATTTTTACAAATATTGGCTTTAATTTTCCTGGAGTATCGGACGGAGTTGTCACATGGGCTGATTATGATAATGAAGGAGATTTAGATATTCTAATAGTTGGTTCTAACAGCACTGGTCAACTTATTTCTGGATTATTTAGGAATGATGGAAATGATATTTTTACTGAGATAACTACACCAATCGTTGGAGTAGATTATGCATACATCTCCTGGGGTGATTATAATAATGATGGCTTCATTGATATTATCGTTTGTGGTGATGACAGCTTTTCAGGAACAAACCCAATTACGAAATTATATAGAAATGATGGTTCTGGCAATTTTGTCTATGAATCCACATCCATAGCTGGATTATGCAGTGGTAGAATATCGTGGGGTGATTATGATAACGACCATGATCTGGATATATTAATCAATGGGCATTCAGGAGATAACGGAGGCGGGATTCCTTACTTGTTAATTTATAGAAATGACGGTTCAATATTTAACTCTTTACCTGAAGCTCCCTCATCATTGTCTTGTGTGTTAGATAACGGAAGCGTCAGACTTAGCTGGAACAAAGGCAATGATATTGAGACAGGGGTAAATGGGCTTAATTATAATGTCAGAATTGGATCTTCACCGAATGGAATTGACATCAGATCACCCATGGCAGAATTGTCATCAGGTGAAAGACTTATTTCAAAAAGGGGAATGATCAATGATACTGCATGGTTTATAGAATCTCTACCAGATGGAACTTATTACTGGAGTGTCCAAACTATAGATAATGGATATGAATCTTCTGAGTTTTCAAATGAGAATTCTTTTGTTAAAGGACCGCAGCCTTGTCCTGGAATTGAAAATTTTTCCTATGGAGGACAAACATACAATACTGTGCTTATTGGGAATCAATGTTGGATGAAAGAGAATTTAAATATAGGAACTAGAATAAATGGGAACCAGAACCAAACCAACAATAGCGTCATCGAAAAGTATTGCTATGATAATCAAGAAACGTATTGTAATGAATATGGAGGTTTATATCAATGGAATGAAATGATGCAATATACTAATGACTCTGCTATACAGGGAATTTGTCCTGACGGCTGGCATATTCCAACTGATTCGGAATGGAAAGTCCTAGAAGGTTTCGCAGATAGTCAATACGGGATAGGGGATCCAGTATGGAATAATATAGGTTATCGTGGATATGATGCCGGTAAGAACCTAAAATCGTATTATGGATGGAATGACATGGGGAACGGAATAGATCTGTATGGTTTCTCAGGATTACCTGGAGGATATAGAGAAGATGATGGAACATTTGGTGCCTTAGGTAATTTCAATTACTCCTGGTCATCTTCCAATTTTAGTTCAGATGAGGCTTGGAGAAGAGCAATGAGTTACCTACATGATGATATTTATCGGAGTGAGTATTTTAAATCTTTTGGATTTAGCCTCAGATGTATAAAAGATACAATTTCTTTGCCTCCACTAAAAAGTGAATTTAAGGTCAGCTCCAACTATGGCCTACATCCTCTTTCAGTTCAGTTTACCGATTTATCAGAAGGATATCCAGATGGATGGGAATGGGACTTCCAAAACGATGGAATAATTGACAGTTATGAGCAAAATCCCTCCTTTACTTATGAAAATCCTGGGTATTATTCTGTTTTTTTTAAAATAAAAAGAGGGCCAGACTTTGATACACTCACAAAAGCCAATTATATAATCGTATATCCTGATTATGATACCTGTCCGGGAATTCCGTCTTTAGATTATTATGGACAAACCTATAATACTGTATTAATTGGTAAGCAATGCTGGATTAAGGAAAATTTAAATGCTGGTGAAATGATTCCAGGTTCTGAAGGACAAACCAACAATGGGACAATTGAAAAATATTGTTTTGAAGATTCTGAAGACAATTGTACTAGATATGGAGGACTTTATCAGTGGGATGAACTAATGAGTTATGCCGCGGATACAGGTGTGCAAGGAATTTGCCCATCAGGATGGCATGTTCCAACTGACTGGGAATGGCTTATATTAGTAGATTATAATGGAGGATCATTTGAAGCTGGAGGAAAATTAAAAGAAACAGGCACATATCATTGGAATCCTCCTAATACAGGTGCTACGAATGAAAGTGGTTTTTCTGCTTTTGGAAACGGTCATCGCCAGGTAAGTGGAACATTTGTTGAAATCAAGGATAAAGCATATTATTGGTCATCATTACAATCAGGTGCATCTAAGGCCTACAACAGGCAAATGGCTAATGTTGATAATGATGTAATGCGAGGGGATGATACTAAGGCACTGGGATTCTCTTTGAGATGTATCTACAATGATTTATTTAATTCATACACTATTCAAACTAATTCTATTCCTCCTTCAGGAGGAGCCACTTTTGGAAATGGGACATACATCCAGGGTCAGGACATTACCATTTATGCAACTGAAAATCCCGGATATCAATTTATACACTGGAAAGAGGCCGATACAATAGTTACAACCCAACACGAATATACATTTACAGTTAATTCAGATCGTACATTTTATGCCCATTTTGAGCAACTTACCTACAGCATAACTACCTCGGCAGATCCTCTGACCGGAGGTTCTACTACGGGTGATGGAACATATTACTATAATGATGAGGTAACAGTTGAAGCCACGCCGGAACCGGACTGGAATTTCCTTAACTGGACAGAAAATGCTGTCATTGTTTCTTCTGATGAATTGTATACCTTTTATGTTACCGGTTCCAGAACTCTTGTAGCCCATTTTACACAGGAATTGATATATAATGTTTTGCTTACCCCGAATCCTGATTCCGGAGGCATTACAATTGGTTCCGGGAATTATACGGCCGGGAGTAATGTTTCCATCAAAGCACGTCCGAATGATGGCTGGGAATTTGTAAACTGGACTGAGAACAGTACGGTAATTTCTTCAGATACAGTATATACCTTCCAGATAAACTCAGATAGAGTTATCGAAGCTAATTTTAACCAACTGTCTTACGATTTATCTCTTAATTCCGTTCCCCCTGATGGTGGTAATACTGTTGGAGAAGGGACGTATTACTATGATGACCAGGTTGAAATTTCAGCATACCCGAATGAGCATTGGTCTTTTGTTAATTGGAAGGAAGCGGATACGGTTTTGTCAGATTTACAGTCATTGACGATTACAATAAGGGCTGATAGAACCATTGATGGGATCTTTCAGGAGGACCAGAAATTTGATGTCAGTGTGACTGCTCAGCCTCAGGAAGGTGGGATGGTACTGGGTGACAGCAGTTATTATTACGGTGATTATGCCACGGTAATGGCTAATGCAAATCAGGGCTGGCAGTTTATTGAATGGCAGGTTGGAGGAACATTTGTCTCTTCTTCTCAGGAATACTCTTTCATGGTTTCTGAGTCAGTAAATATGGTAGCGGTGTTTGAAAGTACCGGGATATTGTCTTTAGTGATTGAAAATACAGGAAATGACACAATATGCCAGGGTGAAAATATTTTACTCCAATGCCTTCCCTCCGGTGGGTCTCCTCCCTTTGATTTTAATTGGACATCAGACCCACCCGGCATTACAGGTACATCAAGCGAAATTTCAGTCATGCCGGGAGTGAACACTATTTACATTGTCTCGGTAACCGATGCTTTACTGAATTTCCGGAGTGATTCAATCGAAATTATGGTAAAGCCTTCTCCTCCGGCTAACATTGTCGGGAAAGGCAATCCCCCTTATATGATAATTTGTGTCGATTCCGGTTATTCTTACCAGTGGTTTTTCAATGATGCTATCCTGGATGGTGAAACAAAACAATTCTATTATCCCGGTGCCCAGGGACTTGAATTAGGCCAATATTATGTGAATGTTACCAATGATGAAGGCTGTTCTGCAAAGTCAAATATTTTTGAACGGTCAGCAAAAAGTGCTTTTGATATCTGGCCCAATCCAAGTACCGGTGAGTTCTATGTATCGGTTTCTTACGATTTGATAGTGGCGAATGAGGAAGCACAGATCCGGATTGTTGATTTGAACGGAAAGATTCTGGAAGAAATTATAATCTCAAGTGAGATGGCTAACAAGATAATCAGGCATAATTTCTTTGTAGGTAAAAAAGGTGTATTTATAGCAGAGTTCATAGGTTCTAACCAAAGAATGGCTAAAAAAGTGATTGTTTATTAGTGCTTTAATTGACCGGTATGAAAAGAATCAACATAACTATCGTTTTTATTCTTACGTCCCTGCTTGGTTTTTCACAGGCGAACCTTCCATTTGATGCACTGGCAGCAGATAAAGCCATCAAAGACTTACTTATTTCCTATAGCAATTTTTATAATCATAAGGAATATGTAAAGGATGCTAAGCCTGATTATTCTGCAATAGGCGAATTGTTTGCAGATAATATCATAATCCGGAATGATTGCAACCCAGGAAAGAGCACTCCCATTGTTTTGAAAGAATACATCAATTATCTTTCAGAACATTTCCAGCTGGGATTAAACGTAATGTTTAATGACCCGGTGATTATTAAGGAAAAGGCTGATGAAAATGTAAAGGTTTTGAAAATCAGGTATTCCAAAGAAATATTCGGTTACTATGACCTAAAACAGCCTTTCCGGAGAACCATAAATGAAATGATAACCTTGGTTTTAAATAAAGACGGAAAATGGAAGATCAGTGCTATTGAGATCATTTCTGATCCTTTGTTTTTCATTGATTTCCTGGCAGGTCCTTCATTTGGAAGCTTTAATATGGGGAACTCCGTTGTGGATTATCCATTGGAGGGATATTCCAGTAAGGATAAAACAACATTCAACTATGGGCTGGAACTGGGCTTCAGGATTGTGGACCAGTTAAGTGTAAAGACGGGGTTGATCTTTGCTTCCTATAAAACTTCAATTACTTCGAATTATCTCAACCAGGAGCCTGTAAAGTCGGTAGATAAAGATAGTGAAAGCTATTATCTTTATACTGAGGCCAGTGATATAAAAGAGGAATTAAACTTAAAATACTACAAGATCCCAATCAAGCTCCAATACGTTTTTATGCATGAACGAAAAGTCTCTCCATTCATTGGTGCCGGTTTGAACTATTGCATATATGCTTCTTCCGGTTCCAATATTTCAGGGATTTCCACACAGGAGGGATATTATCCGCAGTACCATGCGGTGCTTTATGATATTCCTGAACTTGGATTTATGACGAATCACGCTTTTGATCAGGAGATTGAGCCTGGTTTTAAAGATTACTCCCTTTCCGGTGAGTTTTCTGCAGGAATCGTAACTCCCATCTATCTCAATAAAATATATTTTATAGTAAATGCTTCCTACGAGATTGGATTCACCAACATCATTGAAGAGGATACTTATTATCTTTCAACAAAAGCACGGGAATATAACAGCCTCATTCTTTCCAGGGATCAGGTAAAGATGAATTCTTTTACAATATATGCAGGATTAAGATTTGGAATTAAATAGCTTTAAAAAGATGAAACGATTCTCAGGATATATACCTCTTTTAATTTTAACATTCGTACTGGCATTCCATAATAATTTGTGCTCCCAGGAATCCATGCAGCTCATTGGATTTGATGATCCTGATGTTTTTTGTGAGGTTACCTATTCACTGCAAAAGCAAAGTGATGCTGTTTATTTATTGACCGCAGATTTAAAATGGTTGGATAAAAAAAGCAGGACTATTGAAGAAGAAAAAAAATGTCTTGATTTTAATATAGTAGCAATCCCTTCAAATGCCGCGAAAACTAAGTCGGGATTATCATCTTCGGTTTTGGGAGTTAAAGCTAAAAATACACGTAGCTTTACAATTAGTAATTTGGACCAATCAAGGGATATCCAGATTGCCATCCAACCTTTCCTCTGTGAACTAAAAGAAAATCAAACGAAAAACATTCATCCTCCATTTTCGGTACCGGTGAATATGACAATGACCATTCCTGCTCTGGCTAAATCAGGCTTCATTGCATCGGATCGTTTACCGGATTTGGTGATACTGAATGAACGTTTTCTGGATGCTGATAGTAACAACATCATCAATGCGGGAGAAAAAACATTTATACAATTTGACATACAAAATATTGGCAAAGGGGATGCTTTGGATGTAGAAGTGCTGGCCAATGCCAATAAAGAGGTAAAAGGACTTTATTATAACAAAAAACATTCGGCAGGAAGTATACCTCCTGGAGTATCCAGGACCATAACAATTCCTGTAAATGCAAGCAAAGATCTTGAATCATCCATTCTTGAGTTCAGAATAGATGTTAATGAGGGAAATGGTTTTGATGCCTTTCCCCTGGCAATGAAGATAGAAACCCTCGAATATCAGCCACCGGACCCGGTAATTGCTGAATACAAGTTCAGCACCGATGATGGTGAAAAAATAAAGATGAACTATCCGATACATCTGGAAGTTGTAATTAAAAACAATGGTAAGGGTAAAGCCACGGGTCATAAAGTGCGGTTTTCCTTTCAAAACCCTGAATGCCGTTCCCTGGATATAAGTGAAGGAGAATTCATTCCACTTGATATATTGCAGCCGGGTGGAGGCCAGATCGTAGATTTTTTATTTACCATTACTAGAAAATACGATCATCCAGGTATCCCGATCAATGTTTCCATATTTAACCATGAAAACGCACAGGTGTACGATACAGTCCTGAGTGTAGCCCTGGATCAACGGATGATCGCAAGGCGGCTTGTTGAGATCAGTCCTGTGTATGCTACGGGTGAAGTTATACGGGACATTTCATTGTCTTCCCATGTTGACAGGAACATACCGGTGTCCGGCATAGCATATCCCAATAAATTTGCCCTGGTTATAGGTAATGAGGATTATTCGAAATACCAGCATGACCTTAATACCGAGGCCAATGTTGGTTTTGCTAAAAATGATGCCCGGATATTCATGGAATATGCAAACAAAGTATTTGGTATTCCCAGGGAGAATATTTTCCTGTTATTGGATGCCACAGCCGGTGAGATGAACCAAAAGGTCAATGTAATTGCCAAAATGGCTGAAAAAGCCATTACCACTGAAGGCTATTCAGAAATTATTTTTTACTATGCCGGTCATGGTTTACCGGATGAGGTTACCAGAGAACCCTATATTATTCCGGTTGATGTCACAGGCACCGATCTATCATCTGCACTTAGGCTCCCAGACCTCATCAGCAAGCTAAGTGCCTCCGGTGCTCAAAAGGTCATCCTGTTTGTAGATGCCTGTTTTTCCGGTGGTAGCAGAAGCGAGGGACTTATTGCTGCAAGAGGAGTGAAAGTTGTCCCCAAACAGGACATCCTTCCTTCTAATGTTTTGATGTTTTCTGCAACCAATGAAGCTCAATCGGCTCTGTCATTGAACGATCAGCATCATGGCATATTTACCTATTATTTGCTTAAAGAATTGCAGGAAACGCAGGGAAATGTCACCTACGGGGAATTATTTGATCAGGTAAGTAAAAATGTATCCATGAACTCGCTGCGAATGAATCAAAAGGAACAGGACCCGGTAGTAAAGGCGGGGTTTAATATTGTGGATGTTTGGAGGGGGTGGAGGGTTGGACAATAATATGTAAAAATATCATAAACTATGGTCGTTTATATAAAAAGGTATCCATTTTGTATTTATATTAATATATTTGGACTCTTAGTTGAATAAACATGTTTTAATACCTACCAAAAATAAGTTAAACAATGAAAGAAAAAGAAAAACTAAGATTTAAAAATAGGGGTATGCTTTTTATGCTTATCCTTTTATTGAGTTTATGCGGATTTAATATTGTTAACCTTTATGCTCAACAACCTGCTAATTATCTTGCGGTTTTATATGATAAGAATGGCAATCCTTTAATTGATGAATTAGTATCTATTAGGATAAGAATTATCGAAAATAATACAAAAGGTACGATTGTTTTCCAAGAAATTCAAAAACAAAGTACTGACTCGGCTGGTATAGTAGAATTTAATTTAGGTCATGGCACTGCTGAAAAAGGGGATTATTTTGGAATAGATTGGAATAATGGCAGGTATTTTATAGGCATAGAGTATTCAAGTGAAAAACAACAAAAATATATCCCTTTATGCATAACTCAAGTGCTTACTAATATCATAAATCCCAAATCAGAATTGTCAACAAATGAAAAAGATAAGTCATTTTCGTCAACAAAAAAGTTACAATATGAAATTGGAGATCCTTTTAATGGTGGAATAATTTTTTATATAGACGATTCAGGGGAGCATGGCCTTATAGCTGCTGAGAATGATCTTAATGATCGATATAAGTGGGGTTGCAATAAACAGTTAGGTGCTTTTGATCTTAATGATGGGGCTGTAAATTCAACTATTATCGCTAAAAATTGCAACAATAAAAATGGAGCAGCAGCTATGTGCAGTGACTTAATCTTGTCAGGGTTTGACGATTGGTATTTACCATCAATAAATGAACTTGAGAAGTTATATAGAAGCCAGGCGAAAATTGGTAATTTCTCAGGTGGATGTTATTGGAGTTCAACGGAAGATCCAAAGATAAAGGATAGAAGTTGGGGCATCAACTTCATCAAAGATGGAAAAAAAATCAGAGATGATAAAAACACTAAGTTTTTTGTAAGACCGATAAGAAAGTTTTAGACCTAAATATTTCTTTATTAAATTATTGTTTAATAAAGTTGAGCCAAGGGATGAAGTCCTGCGGGATGGAGTAACTTTTATAACGATGGGAAAGCTATCTAAAGATCATCTGTTGGATGTTTGTGGGGATTGAAAATTGCTGAAAGAATGTTAAAACCTTGAAAACTAATATGTTGTATGGGTTTACTAAGAAGGATGATAAAAGTGGTAACCTGCCTCCTTCAACCTTCATCCTGCTAAGTTTTATCCTGCACAAACCAAATTCAGTCTTGTGTATTAGAAATAGAGATATTTAAAGTTTTTTTCATATCTTTCTGCATTCAAAAATATCCTTTATGTCATGAAACCCACTTGTTTCCTAAAAACAAACAAAAGAGTAATAAAATCAAAAACATGTGGGTTCCATCATACCATTGAAAATGAAATTTTCTTATGATGAAAAAGATCGTACTGTTCATCTTAGTATTTTCTTCAATGGGCTTATATGCCCAGGTTGAGATATCAGGAGAAAGCGAATCTGCATTTGTGAGTATCACAAAGGATCCTCCCAAGCCTCCTTTTCTGGAGATTGTTCCCGGATCACTCAAGTTCATTGACGATAATGCCAATGGTGCTATTAATGCGAATGAACAATCTTATCTTGAATTTACACTGAAGAACACCGGAATGGGGCCCGGCTTAAACATGGTGTTAAACATTTCGGAAACGAACGCCACTCCGGGGTTGACTTTTGACAAATCAACAAAACTCGGCACTCTCGATCCGGGAAAGATAAAATCCATAAAGGTTCCGATCAGTTCCACGCTTGGCACCGTTGATGGCAAAGCCAGTTTTTCGCTCGTCATAGATGAACTGAATGGATTCGGCTCCGATCCTTTTTATCTGGAGGTAGAGACCCGTGCCTTTGCACCACCGATGGTGAAAGTGGTGGATTATAAGGTTAGCAGTCAGCAGGGAACAACCATACAAAAAAGAAGACCCTTTGAGGTACAATTACTGGTTCAGAATATAGGGCATGGTAGAGCGGAAAACATAGTTGTAAGCGTGCCGGTTCCCGGTGATATGTTTTGCTTGTCGGGTAACGAAATCGTTACCATTGAACGACTGGATCCCGGGGAACAACGCCTGCTGGAATACAGCTTTGTAGCTAATAACAACTATCAGCCCGCTCAGATCAACCTGAACTATGATCTTTCGGAAAGTTACCGCAAATATGCCGAAGATAAAAAAATCTCCCTGGCAATGAACCAGACCGTTTCGGATCATAAACTGGTTGTGGCAGGACAAAAGGAAGATCCCAAAGCCATTGTCTTGGCTTCCCTAAGCTCAGGTGTGGATAAAAATATTCCGGTGGGCGGACAAAAGAATCCTCACCGCATTGCTTTGATTATTGGCAATGAAGATTATTCAGGAAACCTGAATGCGGAAATTAATGTAAAGTATGCCCGCAATGATGCCGAGATCTTTAAACGCTATGCTAACAGTGTATTGGGTGTTGAGGAGATCAATACTTTTTATCTTATCAATGCAACATCCGGTGAAATGCGAAGGGAGATTGACAAGGTTTCGGAATTAATGAAACGCCTGGGTTCCCAGACTGAGCTTATCTTTTATTATGCAGGGCATGGACTTCCTGATGAAAACACCCGGATCCCCTATCTAATACCGGTGGATGTGGATGCTACCAATTTGTCCTCAGCTATCAGATTAAGTGATGTGTATTCGAAATTTGGTAATACCGGGGCAAAGAGAGTGACGGTTTTCCTGGATGCCTGCTTTTCAGGAGGAGGAAGAAACTCCGGTCTGCTGGCTGCAAGAGCGGTTAAGGTTAAAGCAAAGGAAGAACTGGTAAGCGGGAATATGGTGGTTTTCTCAGCAACTACCAATGAGCAATCCGCCCTTCCCTATGATAATGAGCAGCATGGGATGTTCACCTATTTCCTCTTAAAAAAACTACAGGAAACCGGAGGAGACCTGACTTACGGAGAAATGGCGGATTATCTGAAGATTAAAGTCTCAGTCGAATCACTACGGATAAACGGCAAGGAGCAGGATCCGGTGGTAAGGGTCAGTCCTGTAGTTGAAAGCAGCTGGAGTTCATGGAAGTTAAAATAGGAGCTTTATGAAAATTAAATTAATTCTATGGGGTTTATTGATGTTTCCGGGTATACTCTTCTCCCAGGAAATCAGAAACGTGCGGTTTACGCAGGAAGGAAAGAATATTAACATTTACTACGATCTTAACGGAGATACGCAGAACGATTATAATATAAGTGTGTATTGCAGTACCGACGGAGGTAAAACCTGGGGGGATCCGCTTCAAAAAGTCAGCGGTTCTGTAGGAGATAATACCCGGCCCGGTGCTGGAAAGAAAATATCCTGGGATGTCCTCTCCGAAAGGGAAAAGCTTGAGGGACAGGTGAAATTCAGAATTGTGGCTAAACCATCAGGTTTTGGTGTTTTTACTGACTCAAGGGATGGTCAGCAGTACCGTTGGGTGAAGATCGGAAACCAGGTTTGGATGGGTGAAAATTTGAATTACGAGACTGGTAATAGTTGGTGTTATGAAAACAATGCTAAGCATTGTGAAAAGTACGGAAGACTTTACGATTGGAATGTTGCTTTAATGGCATGTCCGGCGGGCTGGCATCTGCCGTCGGATCAGGAATGGCAGATACTGGTTGATTTCGCAGGAAGCGATCCCGGAAAAAAAATAAAATCACAAAGTGGCTGGATTAATCCTGGAAATGGGACAGATGACTATGGTTTTTCCGCGTTGCCTGGCGGTTACCACTCTAGTAGCGATTTCGACGATATAGGTTACAACGCTCACTTTTGGTCTTCTACGAAGAACACTAAAGACCACGACATGCCATATTATCGGAAATTGAATTTCGATAGTAATAGTGTCTACCGTGGGGAAGATATAATATATAATAGGTCTCTTCGTTGTCTCCGTGATCACTAGATTATTTGATTTTATTCTCCGAAATAAATTGATGGAGCACCTTATTATTTAAACCTGACCTAAAAAAGTATACCTGGTAAACAACAATTGAAAATCAATTATTGCCTGTATCTCCCTGCATTGTTTTTTTTAGATTGTTCAGTGAGTCGTTTGATTGTTCCTCCTTTTTTCTTCTTTCAACATCTTCTATAGCAGCTTTATATGCTTCAGGATTTAGCATCCAATATATTTCATTAATGATCCTTCCCAAAGTAGTGGTTGCTCCCGAAAAAAATTCACGGTTTAATTTGTCTGTTTCTGGTAAGCCGCTCGGCCATGTATGAAGTCTGCAAATATTTATAGCTTCAAACCACAAATCACTGAGAGAATCATTGGCAAGCAACTCCGGATTCATTGTTTCTTTTTCAAACATTCGCCTGAATTCATTTAAGTATTTTCCCATTCCTTCAGCATCGGCCTTCCTGTAAAGCTCAACATCATAAAATTTATGATAGTGATGGAAAATGTCATCAAAGGTCATTTTCAGGGATTTTTGATTGTAATCCTTTCTGTATGTGATTTCCTGTTGCTGGATTTCCTGAAGGGTTTCATTGATCTGGTATTGCTGATATGCGAAAATAATAGCCACGGCAGTAAATATTGTTGTAATTACAATACTCAATACTGTGAGGCTTAAATTTTTCTTTTTGGGTTCACTTTTACGGTTATAAAGTATAAGAAAAGATATAGTAACCGTTGCTACAAATAATGAGCTTGCAAGAGTAATAAACCAAAACATATTTTCGAGTTATTAGTTTAATTCAAAGGTTTTATGCTCAGACATATAAAGGTAAAAAGAAATAAATATATAATCGACAAAAGAATTGAAGATTCACTCAGATCATTAATTTCTTCTCTTCAATAAAGCCATGGCTATTTTGGGGAGTATATTTAAAGCTAAGTTATAATCATTGGCATGGACCCTATAACCTTAACCAAATCTCTCCCTCTTCTTCACCCCATTCCCCTATGAAGTATTTCTTTGTTTCCTTCTTTTTGCTTCTTTTTTTCGCACAACTTCAATATTTTTATCGCATGACTGCAAATATGATCAATGAATTGTTCGATCTGCTGGACAAGTGGAGAAAATACATACACTAACAACTGGAACGTAGAGTAGACATTTTCTTTGCCCTCTAATTAAAAAACATTATTAAAAATATTTTGGGGTATAAAGTATGCACTATCTTACTTAAAGATTTTTGAAACATATTGAAATAATACCTGTATAATATCTTTACGTTTATGAATTATTACTTTTGAACTCCAAATTATTATTAATAAGATAAGCCATAATGCAAATTAAAAATTATTTAAAAAAACCTTTTATATCAGGTTTGATATTCATCCTATTAGGAATCATTATGATTCTGATATCGATACATTTGTCTAAAATACACTTTTGTGGGATTTCTATTAGTGACTTTGTGTCAATGTTAGGAACAACGATTTTTATTTTTGGGCTATTTAGCATTGTTATTCAACTTCCCGATTGGAGAAGGTATTTTGAGAAATCATTATCCAATATTGTTATTCATCAAA
>Ga0180009_10003132_pt1 | contig 19031 bp, 12 predicted proteins | sample OS_PC_MetaG_FD_123537 | JGI IMG/M metagenome (GOLD analysis project Ga0180009, IMG submission 123537) | Groundwater microbial communities from the Aspo Hard Rock Laboratory (HRL) deep subsurface site, Sweden - OS_PC_MetaG | ecosystem: Environmental > Aquatic > Deep subsurface > Groundwater...
ATCCTGTGTGTGTTCCTCTTTACTATGTTTCTCGTTTGGCACGAGAGAGTGGCACTTATGTTGTGCAGGTGGGCGAAGGTAGTGACGAGCTTTTTGGCGGGTACAACAGTTATCCTTTTTATCAGCGCATGGCCCCAAGTTACCGGGCGCTGGCCGCCTTGCCGGCGATGCTGAAAACTCCCCTCAACAAAAGCGCGCAGTTATTCCTAAAGCCTTGGCAGGCGGAATTCGTAGAACAGGCTTGCAGCAATCTACCTTTTTTCTTGGGCCAGGCCATAGGTTTCCGCCCGGGCTCGGCAAGCAAAACCTTCCCTTTGGCAGGTGGGACCACCGCGGCAATGCAACTGATCCGTGCTATCTACCAAGAGCAGCGGGAAGCAGGGGGAAAAGCCGGTTTACTCAATGACATTGCGTATGTTGAGTTGCGTCACAGATTGCCGGAATTACTGCTGATGCGGGTGGATAAAATGTGCATGGCCACCTCAGTGGAAGCCAGAGTGCCCTACCTAGACCAAGAGGTGGTTCGCTTTGCATTGTCCATTCCCGGCAAATACAAGATTAAGCAAGGAAGCCTAAAACACATCTTGAAACTAGCCGCGCGGGGGCTTGTTCCAGATTTTGTAATCAACCGTCCCAAAAAAGGTTTCTGCGGCAGTGCTAATAACATGGTCAGCGGACAGGTGTCCCAGGTCAACGCTCTCCTGTTAAATCGCTATCAGGATCTTAACAGCCTCTTGGATTGGTCCAGCGTGGAGAAGCTGACCAAGTTCAGGCGCGGGAGTTCTTCACCAAACGGCTTTCCTCTGTGGGTTTTATTAAACTTGGCCCTATGGCATATTATCTGGATCCAAGATGTGTCCCCGGAGAACCTGCAGACGGAACTGGAACCTTTAATAATGGAGTGTAAAGGGGCATGCCAGTAATTAATAAAATCATCATCACGGGCGTGGCAGGCCTAATCGGCTCACATCTGGCGGATACCGTATTGGAAGAATTTGATTGTCAATTGGTAGGGGTTGACGACCTCTCGGCCGGGCGAATCGAAAACATCCAGATGCATATGAACGATTCCCGTTTTAGTTTTCATCAGTTCGACGTGTGTCAAGCCCGGAAACTGGATCATCTTTGTAAAGACGCCGACATTATTGTGCATTTAGCCGCGCGCAAAAAAATCGGAGAGAAACAGTCCGGGGTGGAGGTCTTGTCCGTCAACTCCCGGGGTTTGGAAAACGTCCTGGAGTCGGCCCGAAAGCATGGCTGCAAGGTGGTGCTAGGTTCCACCTCCGACGTTTACGGACTTTCGCAGGAGCTTCCTTTTCGCGAGGACGGCGATTTGGTGCTAGGACCCAGCACCGCCAAACGCTGGGCCTATGCAGTCAGCAAGCTTTACGATGAACACCTTGCCATGGCCTATTACAAGGACCATGGGGTTCCGGTGGTGATTCTCCGCTATTTTGGATGTTTTTCTCCCCGATCCAGTTTCAGTTGGTCCGGCGGCCATGTGCCCCTTTTCATAGATTGGATCCTTAAAGACGAGGAGGTGATAATCCACGGCGACGGTTCCCAGACCCGCAGCATGGGTCACGTCTTGGACACGGTGAAGGGTACGGCGCTGGCCATGCACCAGAAAGAGGCCGTGGGGGAGATCATAAACATCGGCAATGACGAAGAGTTGAGCGTGATTGACTGCGCCCGCCTCATCCACCGGCTAGCCGAGACCCAAAAGCCCATCAAGATCAAGTTGATCCCCATGGAGGAACTCTTCGGCAGCTATCGCGACATACCCAGGCGCAAGCCGGATTTGAGCAAGGCCGCCCGCTTACTGGGCTACAAACCCCAGCTTCGTTTCGAGAACGCCTTGCGGGAAACCATTGCGGTTCGCAAAAGGGACCTGGGGATCGCCTAGCATGACGGGTGTAAAAGAGCCTTGCATGTTGGTCGTCTCTGATCAGCAGATGCTCAGGGCAGGTAACCAACTTCTTTTCAGGGCCCTGGAAGGCTACCTCAAGGCTGGTTTCAAGGTGGTCTTTCTCAGCCCGGCTACCGACGATCCCAACCTGGCCGACGAAAAAGACCTCTTCGGCGATCTGGCCGGGCGCCTGACCGTGGTCCGGGCCGCCACTCCCAGGCTGCTCGGCGGGATTCCCGGCTATATAAAAAGTATAATCGCCAGGCCGGCCGCCCAAAAGAGAGACGATACCGTGGTGGAGGGGTTTCCCCCACCTCCGGAGGAGATAATACCCTTCAAGGCGGCCCTGGAGGGAGGTCGCCTTCTGCGCAAACTGAACTACGCAGGAATGAGCAAAAACTTCCTTAACAAGGCGTTAAACCTAGCCAAAACCCATAAATTCGATATCGTCTGTGGATACGAAGTCATGGCCATCCCCGCCGCGCGAAAAGCGGCCGACCTATTGAATCTACCCTTTTTCACCCGCTACCAGGGCACCTTCCTTAAAAAGGCCTTGGAGAAAGGGAGAGCCCAGGAACTTTACCCCTTGCATCTAGCCGGCACCCGGATACCCGCCGACCTGTGTGTCATGGAAAACGACGGCACCGGCGGCAAGGAAGTGCTCCAAGCCTTGGGGCACGATCCAGACCGTATCTTGTTTATGGTCGATGGCGTCGGAAAGAATATCTCCCGCCCGCAAATAAACCGGCAAGAAGTGTATGAGCCTTACGGCGTGCGGTTCAATGAACGCTCAAAATTCATTTTGATGCTCAGCAAGCTAAGCCCTTGGAAACGCCACGACCGCTTGATCGGTGCCATGCCGGCAATTTTAAAGAGGTACCCCGACGCTTGGCTGATCATCGCCCACCGTGGGCCCATGCGCGCGGCCTTGGAGGCTTACAGCAAGCATATTGGGGTTGATCACCGCGTAATATTTACCGGGCCCGTACCCCACCGGGAAGTTTACAACTTTTTAAACGCCTGCGATTTTTATGTTAACTGTAACGACTGGTCCAATCTTTCCAACACAGTGTTGGAAGCATTGGTGTGCGGTAAACCTGTCTTGAGCATAGATGACGGATCGCTCGATGGGGTCATCAGCGACGGGGAAAACGGATCATTGGCCCCGCTGGAGACCCTGGGCCAAGAACTTCCGGCCAAAGCCCTGCAATTGCTGACCGATGATGATTATTATTTTAGACTGTGCCAAGGTGCGCGTGATTTCGCCCAGAACAAGCTTTATTCATGGGATCACCGCATGGCCATCGAAGTGGAACGCATCTTCGAGATCATGGGCAAACCATCTGGATCGTGATCGGCAGATTGCAGTTCACTTCAAATCATCGAGCATGGATCATCCCTTTGAGGTGATGGATTATTCTCTTAATTTCAGCGAGTCGCACTCCCAGCAACACCAAAGCCAACCAACTGACAAAATTGATGGCCGACAGGTAAACCACCTTGTCAATAAGGGCCACGGGGATTTTTATGATGTGCAGTTCGGTCGCAATCGCGGCCAATGTCCATATTACCATGGCGATAGTTCTGGGGATGCTAAAGCCTATTGCCTCCACTTTTTCTCCGAAATATACCACAAAAAGATTGCCGATCACGTGGGACAGGCACCCAGCCGCAGCCGCGCCTACCATGCCGAATAAAGGAATAAGACCAAGAAATAGGCCGATGGAAGCGAGAGAGCTGATAATAATGGCGGTGGTCAAATATGCCGTTTTTTTATGTATTACTATGGCCAATCCGCTCACCCAATAAATCGAGGAAAAGAACGCGCCGTAACTGACAAAACCGACGACTTGATATCCTTCGTAATATTTGGGGCTGGCAAGAAGATCGATGGCGATGGGAGAGACTGCGGTCAACAATATTACGAAACAGGATGCAGCCGCCTTGAGGCCGCCGTCTACGAAGGAATAGAATCTACGCGATTCCGGCTCCTTTTGCATGGACAGAGCCAAAGGCCCCCAGGCCAGGCGAAAGGCCCACATGGCCAGGGTAACCACGCTGGCCAAACGGGCGCCCACCGAATAGGCCCCAAGTTGCGCCATGGACAAATCCCGCATTATGAAAAAGCGCTCGCCAAAGGAAATCCACCACAGGGCAAGGTCGGTGGGCATCAGCGGTATGCCGAAGGCGAGCATTTTTTTGTTAAGCGAAAAGGAAAACCGGCCCCGTAGCCATTTTCGCATCCAGAACAAGCCTGCCAAGACGGCAAAAGAGGCCCCGATCAGCGGTGCCAGGAAATAGCCGGTCAGGCCCATGCCATTGCCCACGATAAAGACCAGCATTAAACCGTAGGTTATGACCAGTTGGCCGTTAGCAAGCACGATATAACGCCATTTCCAGAAAACCAGCCGAAATAATCCGAGAATGGCCTCTCTGATCGTATTTACGAATATTCCAGCAAAGGCGAAGGCGATTATGATAAAGGGAATATGTTGTTGCGAGGCGAGGCGCAAGACGGAAGGCGCTGCCAGCAACACCGTGCCGGTGATCAGACTTCCCCAAACCAATAAAAAGACAATCCTGGTGGTTATAACGTTCTTTTTGTCAGTTTCGGTTTCCGCATCATAAAAAAATATCGTCTGGGAAGCGTTCATGGCCAGGATGATGAAACAAGAGATAATATTGCCGGACACCGTCAGGAATTCCGCCATGCCGTATTCATCAGGGCTGAGGTATCTGGTGAGTATGGGAAGCAATATGATTCCCATCGCCTTCCCCGTAATGCCGGGGATGCCGTACACCGCCGAATCTTTTAACAGTCTGGAAATAAAAGATCGCATAGGGTTTATCGGTTACCGTTCGTTATATGGGAAAACAGTACTATGAATAACAACACCCCGGTTTGTCTTGCAAAACAAATCAGACGGCCATTGCATCACCGGGCAACCCGACCGGTTTTCCTAACGGCAAGTAAACTCAAACAACTCCTGGCCGCCTGATATAATTAACGGTCTCAAGCACTTCGATGAGAATTCCTTATTAAGCAAGTGCCCATAATCCAGGGACATTTCTTTCTCGGCGGCAAAGTCTATCTTGGCAAGGTAGGGCCAGTTGACGAAAACATGGGTGATGCCCGCACGCCGCCAATTTTCCGACATTTCTTTCCACCCTTTTGCCCGGTCATGGGCAAAATCCTTGTCCAGCATGCGCGAATCCCAAAACGGTTTGTTTATGTAATACCCGTTTCCCAAATACAAAGCCGCCACCTTGGCCCCAGGCGGCAACTTATTATTTATATATTGCGTCAACACCGAGTTGGGGCAGGCCAGAAAGCGGTCTTGCATCATCCCGGCCATCTGCTGTCTGCTTATCTTGCCGGCAATATATGCCAACCGATGGGGCTGGGCCAGGTGGGCCCGCACTGTCACCGACAAGGAAAAGATTAAAAACAACAGCAACAGAGCGAGCACCCCCTTTTTCATCCACTTCCAGGGCAGGTTAATTTTCAATATAGCCCACGCCGAGCCCAGGCTGAACAATCCCAGGGCAGGCAGCAAATTGCGGGGCCGTTGCACCCCAAAAAGCCACAACACAAAAATAACCAGTCCCAGCCCCAGGCTGAAACGCAAAAACTGCGGCAGGGGCCTCAACAATAGCAGGGCGGGCAGGGGCGCCAATACCCAGGGGCCGACAGGCTTGCCGAATTTACCGGCCACATAACCCACGCTCATGTCCCAGGCGATGGTCAGCCAACCCCAAACACTTGTGGTGTGCGCCACGGGCATCGCGGACGGGAGGCCCAAAAAGGCGTTGCCCACAGGATAAACCGGATTTCCCACGTCCAGGTAATTGCGCAGCAGCCACGGAAGGGCCAAGGCAAAGGCCGGGACACAGTAACACAACAAATCGCTTATCAGGCCGCGCGGCCCCTTGCGAAACGATAACCAGGACAGGAAGAAGCAAACCGCTAGTATAGTGAAGGCTGCGGCATACAGCGTGCCCAGGGCTAGGCCGGCCAACAGGCCCGCCAGCAGCAACCAGCTTCTCAGCTGTTCCCCGCTCCACCAGCGTGCAAGGCAGTAGAGAGAGGCCAACTCGAAAAACGCCCACCCCAAGTTTACCTTGGCCGTGGGCGCCAACGAGGAAACGCAAATCATGCTGGCGAACAATAGGGAGGCCAGAAGCCCGGCATGGACATTGAGATAACGCCTTCCCAACACCAGCAGAATCAGGCAGCAACCGGCCAGCATGGTGAAGCCGGCCACCAGTTGGGCCAGCTCGTCACCCGAGACCAGCAGGGCCATGGCCGATAGCATCTGAATGTTGAGGGGCACATTTGCATGCACTTCGTAAGGCAGGTTTATGATGCGCGCGGCATCCACAAACTGACGGGGCACGTGCAAATAGGAGTGAAGGGTGTCGCCATCTATTGGCGGAGCCAGGCAACTCAAAAAATAGACCACGCCAAAAGCCGCGACCAGGGCATATAGGGTCCACAGGATCTTTGATTTGCGGGGCCATGGGGGTAGGGGCGCCGGAGTTGCCTCGGCTTTGCGGCCTTTTGCCGCAGCCCAATAACTCGCTGCGGCGCAGGCGGCGGCGACCAACAACCAGAGCAGCATCCAGGAACGGGTCAGCAGGCCGACCCCCCCCAGCGCCGCGCTGCCAAAGCTGAGGACACCCAGGCCGCAGGCTAATCCCAAGACAAATTGCTCAAGAAAAGTACAATTTTTTATGGAAAGCAGACGCAGCACCAGCAAGCCGGTCCCCACCGCCACCGCCACCAGCAACGCCCAAATCATTACCGTTAATAACGGCGGCAACGGCACGCCTCCTCAGTTGGTGATCAGGCCCCAGAGGTTCATAACGCGCTCCAGGCGGCTTTGGGTCACCAGCGAATCCCAATAGAAGAAAAAATTGACCAGCAGCACCCAAAAGATCCAGAAAAACACCATGGGGGATGCCTTTTTGCCGTTAGGCGAAACGCTCACCGGGGCTGGGGCTTTTGCTCCCGCCAATTTCACTCTCCCAACAAGCGGTCATACAAATCGATTATCTTCTGGCTATTGTCCTGGGCGTCGAATAATTCCCTGGCCATGGCATAGCCGTTTTCTCCCATGCGGGCAGCCAGCGCCTTGTCCGACAGCAGAGAGATGATCGCCTCGGCCAAGGCGACATGGTTTCCCGGTTCGACTAACAGCCCGGTGGAACCAGGCCTAACCAACTCGCGGGGTCCTTCCAGGTCCGATGCGACCACAGGCAATCCCATTGCGGCCGCCTCAATTATGGGCCGGGCGAAATGGGGCACTGTGGAGGGGAACACCACCAGGTCACTGCGCGCCAGCAGGGAGGGTACGTCCTCCACCACCCCCAGCAATTCTATGCCCCCGTTGTTGTCCAACTTGGTGAGGTCACGCACCTGTTCTGCGTATCCCTTGCGGCCCACAACTCTTGTGCCCAGCCTTTTCAAGCGGGTGGCCAAACCGGCATGGCCCGGTTCAACGCCGGCCCCGACCAACAAAAATTTGACATCACCCATCGCCCGACGCACCAAGGGGAAGGCGCGTACCAACTCCAGGGCCCCCTTGATTCGGGAAAGCCCACCGAAAAAGACCACCGTGGGCGGGCGTGAAGGGGACTCGGATGCATGATGACGCAGTTGGCGGTCAAACACGGCAAAATTGACAAAGTTGGGCACCACCACGCTCTTGCCGGGGCAGTTGAAGCGCCTGTCCTCGCTGGCCAGTATAAAAACCAGGGCATCGGCATACCGGCGACCGACCGTATAGTGAAGCCTCCGGCGCAGGCCCAGCACCCCCGGCACCACATGTTCCCGGATATGCCACACCACCTTGACGCCGGCTTGTTTGGCGCCAATGACTTGGGCGCTCAACGTCGATGAATTGCAGTGGACGATATCTGGCTTTATTTCGTTGACCAACCGGCGGGTGCATGCGATGGAAGGCCCATAGTCAATCAGTTGCTTCAGGGCCCTTGGGTTGCCGGCATAAAACCGTTCACCGGTTGTGTGCGAAAAATAGTTTATGCCCGGCTCCACCCGGGAGGGGATGCCCTCTTCGGAAAATATCTGCACCATGCGGGAATCTCGCAAGAATACAGCTATTGGATCAAAACGGTCCCGATCCATTTGTTTGAGCAGAGTAAGAAGGCTGAGAGGGGCGCCGCCCACCCCTCCCCCATGCAGAAAGTACAAAATAATCTTTTTCGTCCCAGGGATATTCATGTGTTCACCGGCAACCTTTTAGCGCGATTCGCTGGGGCCCATGACCATCTACTGCCAACGAATACATTACCGACCTTCACCAGATGCGAAAAACAGTACCCAATTTGAATCAACAGCACCGCATGCAAATGTAGAATATTTTGCCCCGACAAAACGCCGCCTATTGGCGATGATTATCCCATGATTTAGCTGTTTTATCGTCACGTATGGCGTGGTTCATCATGGTTCGGCTTCCTGAGGTAAACGAATAGATACCAACCAGCCCGGCTCATTACTAGGCTGTATATTTTGGCAATAACTTTATCGATAACAGTTCTATTTTTTTTGAAAGGTTCATATACACCTTCAGCGCACGCAAATCCTTCGACGATAAAAGCCGAAAACAATTGGGCGGCCTGCTTCCGGCTAAACACCCTAGACAGTGGATTGTAGGTGCCGCCGAAATCAGTGCCTGCATTAAGGACGTCACGACCGCTAGGCCAGGCATTTGGTACATATTTTTCAAGGTCCGGCTTGGCTGCCAGTAACCTCTCCAAGATTCCTGCCGGCAACAAATAAAGAAGAAGCATCTTTAACCTAAGTTTTACATTTATTCGGTAATAATATTTAATTGAGTGGCGGTTATAGATCATGATGCTTGCTATTGCCCCCGGTACCATCACCCTATGAATCTCCTTTACGGCTCCCTCGATGCTAGGGGTGTGGTGTATTACGCCGGACGAATGAACAAACTCAAAGGTTCCATCTTTGAAGGGGAGGCTCTCCGCATTTGCCCGGACAAAGTTGGCTTGCAGGTGGTTCACCTCAAATCGAAAACGGGCCAACTCCAGACCCTTGCTGGTAAGGTCCACGGCGGTCAATTTCGCCCCGTTAGTCACCAACTTCTGGGCATTGTACCCTTGGCCGCATCCCAAATCCAGGGTCACTTTACCTTTAGCTAGATCCATCCTGTATTTTTCTTCTATATCGGGAGAAAGCAGATTAGTTTGGCGGTCTCTTTCCTCCAAAAACTTTTTTGGATCATCCGCTAGGTCAACCAACTCGCCATATCCGGCGGGAAACGCCTCCCAATATTTTTTTACTTTGTTTATATCAACCGTCATGGACAACACCCAGTTCCCTTGCTGTATTAATTTTTATCTCGGGTCCGAGGACTATTCAATCAATGCCCCATATCGATTCGCAATAAAGATAATTGCCGCCATAGTGAGCAAACTATGACCTAAATCCAAACAAATATAATGCTTGTACGACTACCTTTGCGCGACCAGTTCGCTTTTAACAAAACGGTATTTACCTGACGACTCTCTCGCTATTTCCTCCACAAAGCTCACCTCGAAATCCATCTGACCCTTGGTGTATTCCCTGAAAGCCGTTAACAACGCTTCCTTCAATTCCTGGCGAGGGCAATCACGGACCGGCACGATTTTAACCAACGCCCGATCCAAGGATATCTGGTGAACCTGGAAGGTTTTCACTTTGTCGATATGGCTATAAAAGAAGGTGGTGAACCGGTGCCCATAGACTTGGGTCCCGTCTTTCAGCCCGAACATGTCGTATACCCTGCCGGTCACTTCGCTCATCAAGGGCAGGCTGCTCCCACAAGGGCAGGAATTGGCAACGAGACTAGCCATGTCTTCATTGCGGTAACGGATGAGGGGGCAGGCATAATTGACAAGGTCCGTGACAACCACCTGCCCCAGTTCACCGGGCCCGACCCCCCTGCCTTGCTCGTCCACCACCTCCAGGGTACGGAAATCGGAATTAATATGCAGGCCGTCCCGTTGCCGGCATTGGGCGGCGTAATAAAAGACCTCAACCGAGCCATATTGATTGTAGACCGGGGCTGACAAGGCCTGCTCGATACACTGCTTTTGAAAATCATGTATGGGCTCGGAAGTAAGCCAAACCGCTTTTGTCTTCCATTTGGGGCCACCGTTCTCCAGCAAAAAATTGGCGAACGTGTACATGGCGCTGGTGTAGCTTATGATCAAGTGCGGTTTATATCTTGCCAATATCCCCGCGAATTTGACCATCTTCTCTTCGGTCATGTCGAAGGCGCTCAGCAGTACAAAATTATGCAAATATCGATGCCAAGAGCTTTGTTGGTTTTGTTCATACTGCTCGTTGAGAGGATTCAGTCCCCATATGTGGGCGATGCGCACTCCCATTTTCAGGCCCCAAGCTCCATGGGTTCTAAAACGCATCGGATCGTTCCAAAGGGCGCCCTGGCGGTCTTGATATACTTTTAGGGGCACTCCGGTGGAACCGCCGGTGAACATCGTGCGCACCCGATCTTCAGGCAAATTTTGCATGCGCATTCGCTCTAAGTTTTGCCTGACTTCCCCTTTGGTTAAAACCGGCAGCCGTTCGAAGTCCTCCCTTCTTCTGAGGTCCCCGGGTTCAAAGCCGGCCTGGGAATATTTTTCTTTATAAAAAGGTGTTTTTTCGTAGGCGTGTTTTACCAGGGCTTTTTGTTTTTGCCAGGCGAGCTCTTGCAACTGGTCGCGGCTAATCCACTGATTTTTCTCCACCTGCGCGATTCGATCAAAAAAGCTGCGATTCGGCCATTGCTTTGCCCGCAGCAAAAGGCGAAAGATTGCGGGATTCATCTTGCCTCTTCAACCTCTTCCGATTTGGACCGGAGTAACCGACGCCCCAAAAAAACCCAAGCCCTGCTTTGTTGCTCCTCGGTGAAGGGATGGCCTCCGGGGTGGATCATGATGGCCAGGTTCTCGCTTCGGCCCTTTTGAGCATAGATTTTTTTCAGGGAAGACACCAACGCGTTCACCCCGGCCAGGGGGAAATTGGGGTCCTGTTCCCCGGCTATAACCATAAGGGGGCGGGGGGCAAGTTGGCAAAGCATCGCATCAAGGTCAGAACCGGGCAGGACTCCCGGTAAATAGGCGCCAAAATTGTGAATCACTGCAAAATCCAGCAAACTCCTCCAGGTGGCCAGGCCTGCGGCGGAGACTCCGGCGCATACCCGCTGGTCGATCAGCATGAGCATGGGCGCCAGAGTGCCGCCCATTGAGTGACCTATCACCGCGATACGCGTTGGGTCAACCATGTCTTGGCAATGGCACAAAAAGTCCAAGGCTCGCTGCAGTTCGAACAGATAAAGCCCCATCAAAGTGGCGCCGTGCAGCAACAGGCCGCAGTGCAGCAGCCTTTCGGGGTCGAACGGCCATGGGGTCTGCCGGCTTTCAATTATCAACTGCCGGTCTTCAAACCCGGCCATGTCCGGGGCGAGGACCACAAAGCCCCTTTGGGCCAGGCCCCGGCCGTAACCGTACGTATCAGAAGTATTCCTGGCGCGAACCACCTTGCTCTTACCTTGGGAAAAGTCGCCACCATGCCCATGGATCGCCAGCACCGCAGGGCGACGGATTTTATCGGGTTGCTCTTGGTACAACAGGTAGGCGCTGCCCCGGCAGCCTTTCCCCACCCCATAACTGACCTTTTCTCGGACCAGGTCACCGTCCTTTTCCCTATCCACCACCTCTGGAGCCAAAGGAGCGGGCTGGGGCCGACGGCCCAGGGCCCGTTCCAGGGCGGGCAAGCCATCCGCGCCCCAAGGATCCTCACACAGGGCAAAAAAGCTTTCCAGGCGCTGGGATCCTGCGGAGCGGCTCTTGGCTGATGCCTGCAAGGGCAACAACCGACGCAGACGGTTTAAATACTTCGCAATAAGCATAAGCCCCTACAGTGGCATACCCGCCAAACCCCGCGCCCACCATGAGGGCAACTAACGGGTTGCAAGACATTGCCCAGGACGGCGGCGTCCTCGTGCCGACCGTCTGCCCCCATATTATAGGGAGCCACCGGCAATAGGTAGATGTATATTTTTATTAATTGGGCACGATCAATCGCTTCCATGTGACAAGGCTTAGACGTCCCCAGGCTTACACCATGGGCGGGGTGCCTAATGCAGGAAAAGCCCGGTGCCGCGTCCCGCCCAACACCCACGCACTGTTACGAATAATCCCCGCCGCCCTGCGGGGCATCGCCTAGAGGGCCCGCATCCCTTGCAAACCAAAAAGTCGGCCTTCTGGTGGCGGCAGCGGCCAGAGAAAGGCGGTCAATGACGGATTCGACTTGGCGCAGGCCAACCCCGGACACTCAATGGTCAATTGACCCTGCCCTGATCTTGGGCTACTATAATTTTCGTAAGGTGGAGATTTTCAAGAATCCCCACCTGTTTTAAAAGGATTGGGAAGATTTACTCGACCTTGGGGACAGGCTGACCGATCAACTCACTAAAACCCTGACATTGGAAACAAAAAAATCTGTGTATTTAACCCACATTATTTGGATGCTGCTCAACCGAGTGCCAGCATGCACCGTGAGCATCACAAAGCCTGAAAAAAAGGAAGCGCGGCGACTGCCGCATAATCTGGGTTTAATGTACTAAACCATAACTTTATCCGGCAAAATATCAATATTATTTCCTCGTAAGGCAAAGTAGTTTTGCGCAAAGGCCTTGACGTTTTCCTGCTAATGATTATAGTTTTTTGGGATTTACAATGACCAATAATTCCCCAACTGTAATTTTGAGCGCGCTACTGTTAGCCGGGGTCGCGTTTGCGATTTTAATCGCTCCGTTAGCTTATGATTTAGACATAATCTTTGTCGCCGCTTGTTTGGTGATGCTATTCTTGATAGCCTTAATTTTGTTCTGCCCCAAATGGGGCGCGCCCTTTTTTATGTTGTTCTTGATCAACCATCCGGTATTGTCTCCCTACGTGCCGGACTACACCAGCCCGGCGCTTACCATTTTAGCCGCGCTGATGGTCTTGGGGGCAACGCGTTTTCTTATTCAAAAAGATTTCACCTTCAATTTTGACAATAAATTTGTCTCTGCCATCATCGCCTTTGTGGCATGGACCTTACTTTATGCCATCGCTAATTTTGGAAAAACCCCCAGGGTTTCCTTTGTTGAAATAACCGTGCCCGTTATCATGTTCGCAGCGTTTTCGGTTTTGGAAAAAGATCAAAAATCCGTCACATGGGCTTACGGTGGCCTCTTGGTGTCCACTTGTATCTTTTGTTTGTTTTTCTTGCCCGATTTAATCTACGGCTACCAGTTTGTACCAGGCGGATTTTTCCGCTCAGAGCTCATACCCGAGGAGATGGCCACCCTTAAATACACTTCCTTGTCCTGGGTTATCAATTTCAGCGCGGCCCTCAGTTTCGGCCTGTTGTTGTGCGGCAGCGCGCTCCAGAGAATAACCGGCCTGTTTGTATTCAGCCTCCTGGCCGCCACCTCCCTGTTGACCTTTTCGCGCAGCGCCCCCATGGGCCTGCTGGGCATTGTAATGGCCGTATGCCTTATACTGCTATTAAAAAGGGACTACCGCAGCTTGGCTTTCATAGCAGTTATTACGCTCATCGTGGGCACCGTGTTTCTGTCCTCCCCTATTTGGTCCTATTTCGCCAAATGGAAAAGCCTGGAGATGGAATTATACAACCCGGACAGGTTGTCCCGGTATTGGCTTGCGTTAGACGGCCTGAAAAGCGTCGCGGAGCATCCCTGGCTGGGAAAAGGTGCGGGAGGTTCGCCCACTCATTCCTATTTGATTGACATCCCCTGGCAATATGGCATACCCGCTGCCCTGTTGTTCTATTATGCTATTTGGCGGCTTTTCAGGCGCAGTTGGCTGCTGATGAAAAACGCCATTTCCGTGGCCCAGGCCGGAATAAACGAGGCGATCCAGATCGGGTGTTTCATCGCTTTCTGCGCAACGATCTGGCAGGGAATTTTTAACCCTGTGTTACGCACTCCGGCTTATGTCATTATCTTTTGGCTGGTGCGCGCCCTGGAAAACTACTACTGGAGCGCGCAAAAGGCTGAGATACCTGCCGAGGCCGCAGAATCGAACGCCGCCGAACCAAACATAAAACCCGCGAAACCTTGAGCCCGCCATGTCCCAACCCGGTTCAGCCCTGGATGGATTTTTTCGACGGTTGAGGACCTTTGCCCCAGGGGGAATATCCTTTCCCCTTCTCAAGTTTCGCCTTGGCCATCTTCTGGGCGCCGGCCGCCCCTCCCCCTCCGTCTCTGCGGAAATACCCGTTGATCACAAAAACCTGAGCCTGCTCATCGAGAAAGGGGTCGTCAACCAAACCGCGGCCCTGGAGCCGGAAGCGGTGACGGATATCCTGCGCCTGGCCGAGGGCGTTTGCCTAGGCACCGTCCCCCTGCTGGGGTTGGGACCGGTCGAGGTCGGAACACCCCCTCAATGGCATAGAGACTTCGTCTCCGGTGAATACTGGCCCTGTTCCCCGCACCGGGAAATCGACTACACCGATTTTGGCGGCGGCACGGACGTGCGCCTGACCTGGGAGTTGAACCGCTGCCACCAGTTGGTTTGGCTTGCCCAGGCTTTCAATTTCTCCGGCGAGCAACGCTTTGCAAGGGCCTTGCTGGACCAGATGGAGTCCTGGGCCGAGTCCAATCCGGTGGGACAAGGGGTAAATTGGGCCGTGGCAATGGAGGTGGCCATAAGGCTGGTGAATTGGCTTTGGGCCTTGGCCTTGCTGAGAACGGCAGGTGGCCTTTCCTCCTCGGTATGGCGTCGCGTAGAGCCTCTGCTGGCTTTGCACGCCCACTACATAGCCGGGCATCTGGAGATCGGAAGGCATCCGGGAAACCATTACCTGGCCAACGGAGCGGGCCTTATCTATGCGGGGATATTGCTGCGGCCGAGGCCGGAGGCCTCCCGCTGGCTGCGCTGCGGCCTGGATATAATCCTGGGGGAGGTGCCGCGCCAATTTTATCCCGATGGCGGCAACTTCGAGTCCTCGATTGGTTATCACCGTCTGTCGCTGGAGCTTTGCCTGACCCCGCTGATTCTGGCTGAAAAGGCGGGAGTGAGCATACCCGGACAGGTGCGCTCCCGCCTGAGAGCGGCCTGCGGTTTCCTGGCGGCCTACCTCTACGACGGAGGGGAAGGGCCCAATTTCGGGGATGACGACGGCGGCCGCCTGTTGCGCTTGTTCAAGCGCCCTTTGCAGGATCATGCGGCCCTTTTGTGGCCTGCTTATGCCTGGCTGGGGCCCCAAGCGCCTCCTCCCGCCGGCCAAGCCGGCCGGGCCGAAGCCTTGTGGCTTTTGGGCGAAATCCCCGGCGACCCTCCCGCCGCAAAGCAGCCGCCGCCCGGGCAAATGTTCCCTCAAACCGGTTTTCACCGCATGCAAACCAAGCGCCTCTGCCTGTCGGTGCGAACCGGAAAAGCCGGCAAGCGCCCCGGGCACAGGCACAACGATGCCTTGAGCTTCGAATTACTGGTCAGCGGTATTCGATGCATCGTTGATTCCGGCACCTATCTCTACACGGCCTCCCGGGAGCTGCGGCATCAGTTTCGCGGCACGGCCGCCCATAATCTGACCATGTTGGACGGCCGGGAAATCGCCTACTGGGCGCAGTCCGACGGCCCTTGGGGCCAGCAAGACCAAGCCGCGTGCGAGGTGCTCCGGTGGAAGAGCGGCCAAATATGCTCCGTGCTGGTGGCCCAGCATGACGGTTATAAACGGCTGCCCTCTCCCGTGGCTTGCCAGCGAAGCTTCATTTTGTGGGCCGACTTTGAAGCCCTTTTTGTCCAAGAGGATTTCACCACTGACGGTCAGCACAATTATGAGCTGCGTCTGCACCTCGCTCCGGGCTGGGAGGTACGGGGATCCCTGCCCCGCCTGTTGCTTTGCCCCTGCGGAGCAAAACAACCCTGCGTGGAGTTGCACTGGATCGAGGGCGATGCCGGACTCGAGGTTGAAACATGCAATGTTTCCAGCTCCTATGGCCAAATGAGCCCAAGCGCCTGCCTGAATTTCCGCTGGAGTTCCAAGGGGAATTGCCGTAGGCGCTGGGGGCTGCGCTTGTTAGAGAGCACCCCGAAAAGCGGCCAACCCGCCCCGGCCGGCACGCTTGCCTTTCCCGAGGCCGAAGTTTTTCGAAGCTGATTTGTGGGTGAACTCCGGGTGGTCATCACTCTGCGTTGAAGCCGTCTGTCCCAAGGAATGGCGCCAAAAGTCTACCAGGGGGAGAATGATCTGGTCTTGGCCGGGCCAGGTGTTTAGTCTATGAGTGAATTCGCTAGCCCAGGCCCATGGAGCCGAAACCGGCTGGATTTGTACGCGGCAATCCCGTATCCCGGGATGACGGCATCGCCTCACCCATGGCCCAAGGGCGGCATCGGCGCATAATTTAGCCAAACCACAGGCAGTTGGGACAATATGCATGAAGCAGTTAGTTCAGAGAGCACAGAACAAAGAAGTCGAGATAGTCGAGGTGCCGGCGCCCATTTGCGGCCCGGGCCAAATCACGGTAGCCACCGCTGTGTCACTGATATCCGCAGGCACGGAGCGTGCCTCCCGATCTTTTGCCGAAGCCGGCCTTTTGACCAAAGCCAAAACCCGACCGGACCTATTCAAGCGGGTAGCCTCCATGACCCTTCGTGACGGCCTGGGCGCTACCCTGTCCAAGGTGCGCCAACGCCTCACCTTGGCGTCTAGCCTGGGGTATTGCGTAAGCGGCACCGTGCTGGAGGCCAGCGAGGAAGCCCGCAGGGACTTTGCCCCCGGGGATCGGGTGGCTTGCTCCGGAGCAGGTCATGCCGTGCATGCGGAGGTAGTGGCGGTCCCGCGCAATCTGGCCGTAAAGATCCCGGCGGGGGTCACCTGGGAACAGGCGGCTTTCGCGCCACTAGGGGCCATTGCCATGCATGGCCTGCGCCAAGCCCAGGTCCAGTTAGGCGAATCGGTGGCGGTCATCGGTCTCGGCCTAGTGGGTCTTCTCTCGGTTGAGCTTGCCCGGGCCGCAGGCTGCCGGGTTTTGGCCATCGATCTGCAACCGAGGCGGGTGGCCTTGGCCGAAAAGGTGGGAGCCCAAAGGGCGGTGACCCGCGAGACGGCCGAACAGGCGGCGCTGGAAATGACCGGCGGCAAAGGCCTGGACAAGGTTTTGGTGTGTGCGGACAGCAAATCCAGCGACCCCATGCAATTGGCTGCGGCCATATCGCGCTCGCGCGGCACGGTGGTGGTGGTGGGGGCGGTCGAAATGAATATGGACCGCTCCGTGTTCTATGCCAAGGAGCTGGAGCTGAAGCTCTCCCGCTCCCTTGGGCCGGGCCGCTACGACCCCTCTTATGAGCAGAAGGGCCTGGACTACCCTTATGATCAGGTCAGATGGACCGAAAACCGCAATATGGAATCCTTCATAGATTTGGTCGCCTCTGGCAAACTCTCAATGGACCCATTGATCACCCACCGCTTTGCCTTTGAAAAAGCCCCGGAGGCCTACAGCACCCTCTCCCTCCCGGAGCGGTCCAGCCTGGGGGTCTTGCTTCGCTACCCGGCCGAAGAAGAGCATCCGCCGGCCCTTCAGAGGCGCCGGGTTAGCGCCGTACAGCCGGGGCGGGGCGGCGGGCGCAAGGTACCCTTGGCCCTGCTGGGGGCGGGCAGTTTTTCCAAGTCGACCCTCATGCCGGCCATCGCCGCCACGGGCCGCGCCGAACCCAAGTTGGTGGTCAGCGCCGGAGGGCTCAGCTCCCTGCAGTTGTCCGAGAGCTTCGGTTTCCATGACATGGCCACCGACGAAGCTGAAATTTGGTCCGACCCCGGCATAGAAGCGGTGGTCATAGCCACCAGGCATCATCTGCATGCCAGGCAAGTGCTGTCCGCCTTGCAAGTCGGCAAACACGTATTTGTGGAAAAACCACTTTGCCTCAACCGGGAGGAGTTAGCTGAGATCAACTCAGCCTATGAACAGGCCCAGACCCCACAGGGGGCCAAGCCGTTGCTCGTGGTCGGCTTCAACCGGCGCTTCGCCCCCTTGATGGAGCAACTTCGCCAGGCGCTTGCTCCCATAACGGACCCGCTTTATGTCCACTATACGATCAACGCGGGTTACATTCCGCCCGAGCACTGGACCCAGGACCTGGAGCAAGGCGGCGGCCGCATAATCGGCGAGGTATGCCATTTCGCAGATATTCTGTGTTTCCTCACCGGCGCGCGCCCCGAGAGGGTGTTCGCCGCCGGCCTGGATAATACCGGACGCTATCGCGACGACAACTTGGCCGCCACGGTGAGCTTCTCCGACGGTTCGGTCGGAGTTATAAGCTACCTGGCCTGCGGCGACCCCAGCGGAGGAAAGGAATCCGTGGAGGTCCACGGCGGAGGTTTGAGCGCCAGGATGAAGGATTTCAGTTCACTGGAAATTCACCGCAACTCGAACCGCAAGCAGCATTCGTCAAAGGGGCGCTTCCCCAAGGGCCACCAGCGCCTCATGGATCAGTTCCTGGCCGCAGTGAAGGAAGCGGGGCCGCCACCTATCGGCTTCGATGAAATAGTGCAAAGCACCGAGCTGACCCTGGCCATATTGGATAGCCTGCGCGGCAAGAAACCGGTTGCCCTGCATGCCGGCACCGCTTCGCCCGGCTAGCCGGTCAACAGCCGCCCGGCCGCACCGGCCCAGGGCTTAGGTGTAATGGCTTTGGGCCAGCCCGCGCCTGCCCTCACCGTGATGCCCTTTTGTTTGGCAAATTTATAACATTTTGCCGGCTTGCAGGTTGAGGGCCCCGGAGTCTTGCCAGGGCTTTTGCGCTATGCCAGTATAGATCCTGAGCCATGCCGGGGAGAAGTCGTGGGACATCCCCTGAATAAAATTGAGCTTCCTCGCATTCCATTAAATTGAAGGATTATGGCCTTGCCAGATATTACCGCAGCACAGGTACCCCCCCAGCCCTCCAGCAGGACAAGCAAGCCCAAGCTGTGCATGGTGATATTCAACGAAGTTTTCCAGGACGGCCGGGTGATGCGCGCCGCCAGGTCGGCCCAGGAAAAATACGAGCTAACCGTGGTGGGCATAGACCGCCGTCACCG
>Ga0180009_10003133_pt1 | contig 19023 bp, 18 predicted proteins | sample OS_PC_MetaG_FD_123537 | JGI IMG/M metagenome (GOLD analysis project Ga0180009, IMG submission 123537) | Groundwater microbial communities from the Aspo Hard Rock Laboratory (HRL) deep subsurface site, Sweden - OS_PC_MetaG | ecosystem: Environmental > Aquatic > Deep subsurface > Groundwater...
GGAGCGTCTGCGCCGGCGGGTCGGCTCGACGGAGGCAGTCGCGGGACGTGTGGTGCTGGTGGATGGGCTCAACGTCCTGATAACCCTGCAGAACGTGCTCGCGGGCGCCCTGGTGATCCGGGGGCGCGATCGCTGCCTGCGCGATCTGGCCGGCGTCCATGGCGCGTTCCGTCCGGGCCGCCACACCCGGCGGGCGATCGAGGGGCTGGGACTGGTGCTGGGAGCCTGCCAGGCCAGGTGGTATCTCGACCGGCCGGTCTCGGGCAGCGGACAGCTGCGGTCGGCGTTGCTGGAGCAGGCCTCCTGCTCCGGCTGGTCGTGGGAGGTGGAGCTGCACGCGGACCCGGACCAGACGCTGGTCGGCGCCGCCGGCGCCGTGGCTGCGACCAGCGACAGCGGCGTCCTTGATCGCTGCGGCGCCTGGTTCGACGCGGTGGGCGAGGCAGTCGCCCTGGTGGCCTCCGATGCCTGGGTCGTCGACCTCGGGGACTTGCCCGGCGGGAGCTCCAATACCCTCTCGCCGGTCCTGAACGGGCCGCTCTAGCAGCGCCGCTCGACGCGCCGGATCGCCTCGGGCAGGGCGTTGGGCCGCTCCAGCGGGAAGGCATGGCCCGCCCGCGGCAGCAGCATCAGCTCCGCCCCGGGGATCCGCGCGGCCAGGATGCGCGAGTTGGCGGCAGCGACGACGCGGTCCTCCTCGCCCGCCACCACCATGGTGGGGCATCGGATCCTGCCGAGGAAAAACCCCGTGCAGTGCAGGCTCGCCGCGGCGAGCTGCCCGACCTGACCCTGCCAGCGCATGGGCTCCTTCAGCATCACCTGCTCCCACTGCTGAAAGATGCGGGGGTTGGCCGCCAGGGAGTCGGGGTGGACCATCAGCTCCCGTACCCGCTGCAGCGCCTGCGGGGCGCCGCGCAGGGAACGGATCAGGGTCCACGCCACCGCGATGGAGGGAGGCCGGCCCACCGGCGGACCGCAGGTCGTCGCCGCCAGCACCAGCCCGCGGACGAGGTGCGGGTGCCGTAGTGCCAGGTGCTGGGCGATCATCCCCCCTAGCGACAGGCCCACCACGATGGCCGGGCCACGTCCCACGTCGGTCACGACGGCGGCGAGATCGTCCGCCAGGCCGCGCATGGTGTAGGGGGGCCTCGGCGCATCGGAGTCCCCGGTCCCCCGGTTGTCGGGGATCACGACGCAGTAGCCGCTCTTGACCAGCCCGCCCGGAAGGTGGAGCCACATGCGACCCGGCAGCCCCAGCCCCTGCACCAGGACCACCAGCGGACCGTGGCCTCGGCGCTCGTAGGCCAGGCGCATGGGACCGCGCAGGACGTGGTGCCTGCTCATCTCACTGCCGCGCGGACGGCGCCGCCTTGCCCCTGCGCTCTGGTAGCGGCAGCCCCTTGGCCCTGGCGATGCGCCGGCCAACCCACTCGCCCGTGCGCGGCAGGACGCTGGCGCCGAAGACGACCACCAGGATTATGATGATCCCGAGCAGGTCCATCAGGCTGGGCTGAAGGTCGGTGAGGCCAGGCATGGCGCGATAGTAGCCAAACCGGGGCGGGCTGCAAGGGACTTGTCAGACGACCCACTCCAGCGCCGAGCCGTGGATTGAAAGGTCCTACATGGGAGCCCCATCGGCACTGGTTCATCCACCCCCTTTGGCCACGATCGTTTGCTTCGCCACCGGAGCAGACAATTGTGGTCTGGTGGGGCGGGTGGGCGAGACAATTGCGAGGGGCCGGGTTGCGAGAGGTCGGCGCGCAGGTCACCATTAGTGAAGTGGCAGTCTACAAGGATCACCTCTTTGCGGCTAAGTGCCGGCTCGAGGGGCTGCACGACACCTCCCTATCGTCCTCGACCCTCCCACCTGATCTGATCAGGCTCTACGCCTACCGTCAGGCGCGGATCTGGACCGCGGCAATCGGGATTGCGGGCTTCGTGTTGGTGCTGTTTGATGTTCTGGGAGGCGGACGGTACTCCACCCACATCCTCCTACTGGCCTGGCTAGTGATGTCCATCGTCTATGGAGCGACGATGACCATCGCCCGCTTCCACCTGCGACGCGTCGCCACCCGGTGCGCCCGACCCACCGGCGATGTGTTCCTGGACCTGGCCCGCCTGGAATCTGACGCGGCGGTGCGAGATGCTGTGGTGCGTACCCACAGGCTGGAACAGGCCAGCTTTGCCTTGCCGTTGGCTGTACTCGCTCTACTCGCGCCGCTGTCGCTCCACTTCATCTTCAGCCTCGTATTCCTTCAGGTGAGCCTCACGAGCTTTGGCGGCTGGATCGCGATCAGCCTTCTCATTGTGGGTCACGCCCACATAACGCTGCTCGTGCTCGCGGTGCTCCACGTGGCACGGTTGCGACGCGAGCTGGACGCCGGCCAGCAGGTCGCTGGGGCCTCACGTGGATTCAAGGCGCTGCTCTGGACCACCTTTGCCAGCGCCATCCCGGGGGTTTTCCTGCTCTGCATCCCGCCCCCCATGGTCTTCCTGACGGGCCTGGTGTTCGTGCCCTGGGCCTTCGCATGGACCGCGCGTCGGGCGAGCAGCGAGCGGGGGCGGCTCGAGGAGCTGTGTGCTCCGGCAAGCGAGCCCCCGGCCATTCTTGGCATCACCGACGCAGCTGGTCAGTAGATCACCGAGTACAGAAACGTCGCCTTGGGGTAGCGCAGCAGGGTCTTCGCGATGTAGCCCTCATGCACCAGACGGTGCCCGCGGCCCTTGATGAAATCGTTGATCAACGTTTCTGCGCCCTTGCGGTCACCAGTGGCCTTGATCCGGCCGACTGTCCGGATCAATCGCTCGACCGAGGCAGACAGCCTGTCGAAGTTGACTGTGAACTTCCCGTGGCTGAAGGTCAGCGCCCCATCCTGCATGAAAGTGCCGACCTGGATCGCCGCCAGCTGGCTGTAGGGCTGGACGTTGCCCGAAGCAGAAAACATCCCGCGAGAGATGTGACCGAAGGCCCAGGCAATGGCGGCCACGTAGGCTCGTTTGAGCTGTTGCTCGTCGAGCAGCCCCTTGCGTCGGAGCAGCTGCAGATACCATAGCCCGCCGGTCTGCGCCTTCAACTCCTCGAGCGTGGAGGCCACCTTCCCGCCGAAGATCTCCTTGGGTGTACGCCCCTTGACCTTGAAGTCGCTGTGAGGGCCGAAGTTGTGGGTCGCCTCGTGCAGGATGATGTTGATCAGGTCAGCGCCAGGGTCGCTCGAGTAGCGGGCCATCGTGCGAGGGGCAAGCAGCGCCCGGGCCTTCTGCGTGTTGATCCTGCGCGAGTCCGGGTCGGTGTACAGGTTGGTCATCACCACCGTTCGCCCACGCCCCTCTCTGGCCACCTTGCCCCAGTTGGGCAGGGACTGGCCGATCGTGGCTCCCATCGGGTGACGGGCGTCGCCGGCGTTCAGCACGATCTGGATGAAATCGGGCATGTGAAAGCCGACACGCCGCGCGCGATAGGGTGGGCCGATCAGCCGGGCCAGGTCCTTCTCCATGGTGTCCCGCAGCGGCGTGAGCTTCTGCTTCCAGGACAGCAGCGTGCGATCGATGCGCGCGAACGAGACATGGAAACCCGCCTTCTGCTGGCATGGATCGAAGTAGACCTCGTCGGGACCGATGCGCAGATACCACTTGCTGTTGTCCGAGCTCATCGAGGCCCACGCCTCGTCAGCTTCGGACCAGTCGTTGGTCTCGAACCCCCGGGCGGCCGCGAGCAGGTAGCGGTGCATCGCCTTTTCCTGGGGATCACGGGCCACCGCCCGCGCGGCGGCCTTCAGACGCGCAGCGACGGTTCGCATCTCCCGCCCGAACACCTTGTGGTAGGGAACGGCCGTCAGCTTGCCCCCTGCCTTGCGCACGACGGTGAACGGGTCGAGCAGCTGCTTCGAATCGGGGTGGGCCTGCAGCGCCCTGCACATCTTGTCGTCGTGCTCCATCTCCGGCGGGTAGGCTTCCGACCGTCGAGAAGGGAAACCGGGGAGCGCATTGCAGAAGATGTCCTTGCCGCCGGTCGGGCTCTGGCACCAGGGCCCGTGGTTGCGCCAGAACAGCATCTGGCTGGCGAGGTCCGTGCGGCGCAGTCCGGCCAGATGGCGCGCGGCGCCTGTCTGCCGCCAGTAGATCCCCTCCACGGTCTTCGCCGCCGCGACGATCTCGCCCACCAGCGCCCTGTCCTGCGGCGAGGCGCCGGAGAGGTCGGTTTGCAGCAGGGTGGGTCGGCCCGAGTCCAGCTCGCGCCTCACAGCGGCACGTCGCCGGAGCTCCACCAGTTGCCTGTAGTCCCGGATGAACCGCGGGGTGAACTTTCCGCGGGCGACGTAGGGTGCCATCACCTGGCCCTGGCCGGTCACGGCGAGCTCGTCCGGCTCGATCAGGCTGTTCCCGTTTCGGTCGGCCAGCCAGAACAGGGGCAAGCTCGCCTTCACGGCGAGGCGGTTGAAGTCCGCCCGCGGAAGAGCGAGGAGATCGAACTGCCTGGACGCGGCGGCCAGGGCAGCGATCCCGTGCAACTGGACCACCAGCCACATCGCGGGCAGCGGCCATATCGAGCGGGCAGACGCGCTTCGCATGAGAGCTCCTCCTGGCGCGGGCTACCCCGCAGCGTCGAGGTATTTCTGCACGGCCGAGGCAATGCTGGTCAGGTTGGGGCTGATCGCCTTGGCGATGAAGCGCTCCAGCGGGCCCCGCAGCTTGCGGGCCAGGAACCTGGGCACCCCGGGCACGCGGTCGGGGTCGATGGTCAGCTCGCCCTTGAGCTCGAACTCCGATCGATCGTCACCCTGCGGTGTGATCACCGTGTGCCCCTTGCAGGAGAAACAGTCCCGACCCACAACAGCCTCGATTTCCCACTGACAGCTCAGGGTCTCCTCGTTCCAGGCCGCCCGGTCGAACCAGGAGATGAGCTCCTTCTTCACGAACGGGCGCACCACGGCTGGCACGTCGCTCTGCGCCCCCTGCCACCGATTGTAGAGCTTGACCAGCGGGGGCTGCTCCTCCCGGCTCAGCACCTCGACTCCTTCGATGTTGGGCAGGATGGCGACCAGATCGGGAGTCCGGTCGCGCATGGTCTCGAACACCAGTTGTGCCGGGTGGGTCAGCTTCTCGTTGCCCTGGATGATCATTGTTGTGGTCCTTCATGCGACGCCGGGTGACGACGCCAGATCATACGGCGGATGCCCCGTTTGTAAACGAAAAGAGGCTCGATGCAGTATCATGTCCCAATGCGGCCCGACGATGGCGTGGTCTGCATCCGCTGTGGCCAGTGGTATCCAGCAACGGTCGGCCGCTGTCCGGATGACGGGACTCCTCTGGTTCGACCCGAGACCTTGACCGAGCTGGTGGAGGAGGTGGACACCAACGTCGAGACCGACGCCGAAACGATCTGCGCCCGGTGTGGGCGTCGACTTCCGCCTGACGTGCATCGTTGCCCGTACGACGGCACCCCGCTGGTGTTGCCGCAGACGCTGGTCGAGTTGATGATGCCTGCCCGATCCGGCCGGTCGGCGGGATCCCGGACTCTCGCCTGCATGCGCTGCGGCCGTCAGTTCAGCTCCGGAGAGCGGCGCTGCCCCGATGACGGCACGCCGCTGGTGGAAGGCAGCATCTCGGCAGGCGTGGTTGAGGTGGTGAGCCCGCTCTCCCTGGAGCCCACGACGACCGACGGTCCCGACGAGGAGTCGATCCACAGCCTGGCGACGGCGGACGACCTGGACGAGGTCCTGGCCGGCCTGCCGCCCACCAGCCAGGTCGCGCAGCTGCCCGTGACTGCCAGCGATCCGATGGTGCCCCTGGATGACCTTCGATCCTCGGCGGTCCTCGCTGTCCTCCCCAGCGAAGAGGTGGTGCTGGAGCAGGCCGATCCCCCGGAGCCGGCGGAGCCAACCGCCAGGCCGAGACGGAGCGGCCGTGCGCGGCTGATCGTCGCTGGCCTGGCCGCCCTGCTGATGCTGGCGGCCATCACCGTGGCTCTACTGATCATGGGTGACGGGGCGGTGGAGCGGGCGTCGCCGCTCCGACTGCCACCGCCCGACCTGACGCCGCCGGTGCTGGTGGAAGACGTGCAGGAGGATGCAGCTCGAGTCACCGTCGTGCTGCCGGATGTTGGACCCGATCCCGATAGCTCTCGGCCGATCACAAACCGCCGTGTCAGCCCGAGACGCAGCAGGAAGAGGAACCATCTCAAGTCGACCATCTCGCCCGAGGCGATCAAGGACCCATATGCGCGGCCGAGGTAGGCGGTATGGAGGGCGCCGGCAAAAGTCGATAAGATGCAGGGGTGAGGGCCCTGTCGGTCATTGCCGCGCTCGTGCTCGCTTCCCCGCCTGCCTCGGCCGAGGACTCGGCGGAGCAACTGGCGCGCGAGCAATTCCAGCGCGGCAAGCGCCTGTTTGTCCTTCAGGAGTATCGCAAGGCGCTCGATGCCTTCCGCAAGGCCCGTCAGCTCCAGGCACTGCCCGAGATGCTGTTCATGATCGGGCAGTGTCACCGCAATCTCGGGAGCCATGTTGAGGCGATCCGGGCCTATCAGGGTTACCTCGCCGGCAAGCCCGACGCCGAGGACCGCCGTCAGGTGGAGGCCCTGATCGCCGAGCTCGAGCGACGAACACCCACCAGCGGGCCGGGCCCACCCCCTCCCGAAAGCATGCCGACGCCAAAGGGGCAGCCGATCGGTCGCGCCACTCGGCCTGCCCAGCGGGGAGCGCATCCGGCGATGACGATGCCCCCGCCGGCTCCCGTCGTCCGTCGGCGGCCTCTGTACCGCCGGTGGTGGTTCTGGGCCGTGGTTGGCGGCGTCGCGGTGGCGGCGCTGGGTACGGGTCTCGCCGTGGGCTACTCCCGCCGCCCGCATTCACCCGCGGGCTCGATCGGGACGGTCGACCTGAGATGACCGCGGGATTGCGGCAGCCACGTCGTCTGGGCCTGCTCCTGCTGGCCCTGCTGGTCGGTTGTACCGACTCCGTGACGGCGCTACGGGTGGTGGTCGCACGCAAGACGGCTCAGATCGATGAGCTGGTGGTCTACGGCTGGGTGGACGGCGCCCTGCGCGTGGCGGGGCGGAGGTTCACCTTGCCGTCCGACGATCTGCAGGGCGATCTGGTGCTGCTGTTTCCGGACAGTGATGCAGGAAAGCCGGCCAGCCTCACGATCGAGGGACACACACTCGGAGCTCTGGCGGCGTGGGTCTCGGTCGACGCCACCCTGAGACGTGGTGAGACAGTGGAGGTCACGGCCAGGCTGGGCTGGGATCCCGACGGCGGAGTGGACACCGGCCCCGATGCGTCCTGCCTCGGTTCCCGCTGCCAGGGGGACGACCTGGTCGGCTGCGCTGATGCGGGCCTGGTCACCACCAGCTGTCCGCTGGGGTGCGTGGAACAGCCGGTCGCCCGCTGCCGGCGCCTGGTGCCGAGCAACGGAGTCGCATTCACGCTGACATCCCCCGAGGACCTTGTGCTGCCGGCCGGCGCCGCGGTATTCATCAACACCAGCACCGGCAAGATCAGTGGCACGATCGCGGCGCCCGCGATGTTCCAGGTGCCGCAGGCCGGCGCCCCAACCATCACCGTGTTTGTCTTCCGTTCGATCAACATCGGTCCGACGGCCATCGTGAAGGCCACCGGTGCGAACGCCCTTGCGCTTCTGTCCGAGGGGCCGATCGTGCTGGACGGGCTCCTCGACGGGTCGGCCTCGGGCATCGCGGGCGGGCCCGGTGGTGGCCGGGGCGCGGACCTGCAGGCAGGGGCCACCGGCCCCGGGGCTGGTCTGGACGGCAAGTACGACAGCGGCGGCGGGTTCGCGGGCGGCGGCGGCGGGGGATCCCACGCCGCGGCTGGCGGCGCCGGGGGCGCCGGGGGCACGGTGTCGGGCGGCGTCGCCAAGCCGTTCAGCCTCGTCGAGACGCTGGAGCCCCTGCTGGGGGGCAGCGGGGGCGGCCGGGGTGGACGGGGCGGAACAGCCATCAACGCCGGGCGCGGCGGGGGAGGAGGCGGTGCGGTGCAGATCGTCTCCGGCACGAGCATCAGCATCGGCGGAGGGATCAACGTCGGTGGCGAGGGAGGAAAGGTCAACAACAACATCCTCTGCGGCGGCGGCGGCGCCGGCTCGGGAGGGAGCATCCTGCTCGAGGCGCCCGCGGTCAGCCTGCACACGGCCACCCTGGCGGCCAACGGAGGCGGTGGTGCGGGCGGGAGCGCCACCGGCGGCGCTGTTGCAGGGGCGAGCGGGGATCTGTCAGCCGGCGTGGCCAAGGGCGGCGCCGGTACCCCGGCCACGGGTGGGGATGGTGGGGCAGGGGGGGCGAAGAAAGGCCCCAAGGGCAAGAACGGCATCGGTGCCCTCGAGGCCGGAGGAGGAGGCGGCGGCGGGCTGGGCGCGGTGCGTATCAACACCCGGACCGGCAGTGCCGAGCCGTCCGGCGCGGTGATCAGCGCCCAGGTCTCCTGGGGCAAGGTGAAGACGAAGTAGCGGCGGCTACACCAACACCACCCGTCGGAACCGACGCTTGCCGACCTTGATCAGGTGCTCGCCTCCCCGACGCAGCTCGGCCGTGTCGGCCACGCGCTCTCCGTCCACCTGCACCCCGCCCTGCTGGATCAGGCGGCGGGCCTCGCTGTTGCTCTTGGCCAGGCCGGCGTCGACCAGCACGCGGGAGACGAAGACCGTCTCCTGCTCGAGGGCGAGTTGAACCTGCGGCACCTCCTGCGGGATGCCCCGGTCGGTCCCCGACGCCGGGTGGAGCCGCTCGAACTCCACGGCCGCCTCCGTGGCGGCCGCCTCGCCGTGGTAGCGCGAGGTGATCTCCATCGCCAGTGCGCGCTTGGCCTGCTTCGGGTGCCCCTGCCTCAGGGCCTGCAGCTGCTCGGGCGAGACGGAGGACAGCAGATCGTAGTAGTGCCACATCAGCGGGTCGCAGACGCTCATCACCTTGCCGAACATCCCGCTCTCGCCGGCGGGGGGATCGTCGACCCCGATGTAGTTGCCCAGGGACTTGGACATCTTCTCTCCGACCAGCTGTCCGCCCTGCGGATCGGGATGAGCGTCGGTGCCGAAGAGCAGCTCGGTGGTCAGGATCACCTGGGGCTCGAGCTCATACTCCTTCATCACATCTCGTCCAACCATCAGGTTGAACAGCTGGTCGTTGCCGCCCAGCTCGACGTCCGCTTTGAGCGCGACCGAGTCGTAGGCCTGGAGCAGGGGGTAGAGAAACTCGTGAACCGCGATCGGGCGCCCGGCCTGATACCGGGAGCGGAAGTCGTTGCGCTCCAGCAGCCGGGCCACCGTGTACTGCGCGGCGAGGCGGATCATCTCCTCGGCGTTGAGGGCGCCGAGCCACGCGCTGTTGAAGGCGACCTCGGTCCGGTCCGCGTCCAGGATCTTGAACACCTGGGCCTTGTAGGTCTCGGCGTTTCTCAGCACCTCCTCGCGCGTGAGCGGAGGCCGGGTGCTGCTCTTGCCCGAGGGGTCTCCGATCATGGCGGTGAAGTCGCCCACCAGGAAGATCAGGTGGTGCCCCAGCTCCTGGAATTGACGCATCTTGTTCATCACGACGGTGTGGCCCAGGTGCAGGTCCGGGGCGGTGGGGTCGAAGCCGACCTTGACGCGCAGTGGTTTACCACGCTGTAGCTTGTGGGCCAGCGGTCCCTTCATGTCGGCCCAGATCTTGGGGACCACCCCGCGGCCCAGGATCTCAAGCTGCTTGTCGACGTTCATGGTTTCAGAGGCTCGCGTATCCGTTGCACAGAACGCGCCTTGCCGCTCTGTGGATCGATGTCGAACAGAACGCCACAGAGGCGAACGTCTTGCCTGGCGACTTCGAAGCTCACCGGGCGGAGCGTGCGCAGCCGGGCGATCATCTCCTTCTTCCTCATGCCGATCACCGAGTCATAGGGGCCTGTCATCCCGATGTCCGAGATGTAGCCCGTGCCGCCGCCCAGGATCTCCTCGTCGGCGGTGGCCACGTGAGTGTGCGTGCCGTACACCGCGCTGACCCGGCCGTCAAGGAAGTGCCCGATGGCCCGTTTCTCGCTTGTGGCCTCGGCATGGATCTCGACCAGAATGACGTCCGCCGCGCCCGCGAGCTGGTCCAGCGCCTGCTCGGCGGCATCAAAGGGGCAGGGCACAGGGTCCATGAAGACCCGCCCGACCAGGTTGACCACCCCCACGGGAGGGCAGCCCTCCTTGTGGACGACGGTGACTCCGCGGCCAGGCGCCCCGTCGGGGTAGTTCAGCGGGCGGAGCAGCCGGGGCTCCGCGTCGAGCAGGGGGTAGACCTCCCTGTACTTCCAGATGTGGTTGCCGCTGGTGAGCAGGTCGACCGGCAGGGTCAGGAGCTCCTTGGCCGTCTCGCTGGTCAAGCCGATGCCCCCGGCGGCGTTCTCCGCGTTGGCGATGACCAGATCCACACCGTGCCGCTCGATCAGAGCTGGTAGCAGCTGGCGGAGGGCAGAGCGTCCAGGCTTGCCCACGATATCCCCGATGCACAACACCCGCATGGCCCGGGATTGTCGGTCAGATCGACTGGGGTGGCAACCTGCGAAGCTCTACTTCGCCGTGGCGCTGGAGCGGGTTTCGCGGATGACGCAGACCTTGATCTGACCGGGGTAGGTCAGCTCCTCCTCCACCTTGCGGGCGATCTCTTTGCTCAGCATGATGGCCTGCTCGTCCCTGATCGTGCCGTTGTCGACGATGATACGCACCTCGCGCCCGGCCTGGATGGCGTACACCCGGTCCACGCCGTCGAAGGTCTTGCAGATCCGCTCCAGATCGTGCAGGCGCTGCACGTACGAGTGCAGGCGCTCGCGGCGAGCGCCCGGGCGCTGGGCGCTCAGCCGGTTGGCAGCGTCGACGATCTGATCGAGTACGTTGGTCGGCGGCTCCTCACCGTGATGGGTCGCGATCGCGTGAACCACCTTCGCCGACTCTCCGTGCTTCTTGGCGACGTCGGCACCCACCTTGGCGTGGGACCCCTCCACCTCGTGGTCGATCGCCTTGCCGATGTCGTGCAGCAGCCCCGCACGTCGCGCTTGCTTGACCCCCACTCCGAGCTCCGAGGCCATGATGCCGGCCAGGTAGCCGACCTCGATGCTGTGCTGAAGCAGGTTCTGCGAGTACGAGGCGCGGAAGCGCAGCTGGCCCAGCATCTTCACCAGCTCCGGGTGGACGCGGTGCAGCCCAAGGTCGAAGACCGCCTGTTCTCCCGTCTCCTTGCAACCGGCCTGCACCTCATCCTCGCACCGCCTGACGACCTCCTCGATGCGGGTTGGATGGATCCGACCATCCGTGATCAGGCGGGCGAGGCTGAGCCGCGCCACTTCTCGCCGCACCGGGTCGAAGCAGGAGAGGATCACCGCCTCGGGTGTGTCATCGATGATCACGTCCACGCCGGTTGCTGCCTCCAGGGCCCTGATGTTGCGGCCTTCTCGGCCGATGATCCGGCCCTTCATGTCGTCGTTCGGGAGCTGGACCACCGCGACCGTGCGCTCCGAGACATACTCCGAGGCGAAGCGCTGAACGGCGGTGGCGATGATGGTGATCGCCTTCTGGCGGGCCTCATTCTCGGTGTCTTCCTCGATCTTCTTGATCTGCTCGGCTGCCTTGACCTTGGCCTCGTCGGTCATCTGCTCCACCAGCAGCTGGCGCGCCTGTTCCCGGCTCATCGAAGCCAGCTCTTCCAGCTTCGCGGTTGCCCTGGCCAGCAACTCCTGGGACTGACGCGCGCTGGTCTCCGCGGCCTGCTCGCGCTTGGCGAGGTGGGCCTCCTTCTGTGCGACCTCACCCTCCTTGTTGGTGAGGAGATCCCCTTTTCGTTCCAGGTTCTCCTCGCGTTTGAGCAGGCGTTCCTGCTGCTTCTGCAGATCCGTGATCCGGTCCCGGGTCTCTCGTTCCGCCTCGCTCTTCGCCCGAAAAAGGATCTCCTTGGCTTCGATCTCGGCGTTGCGCTTGAGGTTCGCTGTGTCGCTCTGGGCAGTCTTGAGCAACTTGTCGGCCTGTGACTGGGCCGATCCCAGGCGCTTGGCCTCGTTTCTACGGTGGAGGAGAATACCGACGCCAACGCCGACAAGCAGGGCCAGCAGTGCGATTGTGATGGCAACGAGTGTGGACAACTCGGTCAACTCCTGCCGCGCCGGGGGCAGAGCTCCACCACAGCTTGGCAGGTGTCAGACCTCGAGGGTTGCGATCAGACCGGAGCCTACCCTCCGTCTCCGGAGCGACTGAACCGCGTGTTTGTACCAACTATCTCTATCCGGATGGACAACCCGGTCACTGCTGATCCCTCGGAATCTATGATGAACACTTGCCTTGGAGCAAATGGTGGAACATGCCTCAGTTGAGGCATCTGAAACATCTATCTCGAAATGAGTTCAACTACCGCGCTTATCGATCACAGACTCTCACAGGAGTCCCTTGTGGATAAAAGAATCCCCCGCTACGGCCGTGTGACTCAGGAGCGTTGGAACCGGCTAGGGTCCGAGACTGCCAAGTGGGCGTTCCATTCTTGCTTCAGGCAACCTCGCGCGTCGGCTGCACACCACAAGAAGCGGGAACTCCCATGTCGAGGTGTTGGTTCGTCTGCATATCCCGGCCATCACATGCTGAGCAGGGGATATCTGTTTTTCTATGTGGAATCGAGCCTTGCCTTCACCTCCTTGTCCAGGTAGGCGATGATCGCCCTGGACTTGTCTCTGACCTGCTGCTTCAGCTCCACCCGTTGTCGCCGCTCCTGGAACAGATCGTCGGCGATGTTTAAAGCCGCCAACACGGCCAGGCTCTGAGAGGCAACTGGCTTGGAGCGCTTGCCAACCTCCTTGATCCGCTCATCCAGATAGCCTGCAAGCGTTCTGACATAAGTCTCGTCGGCGTCACTACGGACAACGTAACGCTGACCACCTACATGCACGACGACGGAACGTTTGCCCACAGGCTCGTTGCACCAATGTTGATCTGAATAGTAAGGTGGCCCTCAAATCAATGTCAAGCGCTTTGGTGTCGTGCTCTCGACGGAGAGCAGACGATCGACTCAGGGGTTGTAGAAACGTGCGAGGAGGAAGTTGGCGAGCGCGGCGCGTTGCTCGCGCGAGAGGTCATCGAAACGGAAACCCATCGTGGGGATCTCGGTGAATGCGTCGGTCCAGATGATCCGACCATGCAACTCGAGTTGCTCCGGATGGCCAGGGAGGGTGAGCAGCAGCTGGCACTCGGTGCCTGTCGTGTCGATCTGTGGTGCGGCGATCGCAAGCCCACCCTGGCTCAGATTGCGGACGTAGGTGTCCATCGTCCGCTGAGCCGACCGATAGACAGCCGGCAGATTCAAATCGACCCGAGGGAAGCGACGGCGTTCTTCCATGTGGCTCAGATGACCTATCACATTGTGCTCTGGGACGATTGAATTTTTACTGTAACAATACACTAATTGTGCATGCTCCGGCAGGAATGTCAAGCCATAAATCTTGCAGAATCAATCGGTTGCGAGTCATGGTCGGCTTGACATACTCAAAGCGTAGTGCTACGTACCTACAGCCATTTTTGGTGATTGGGGCCCATAGCTCAGTTGGCAGAGCAGCAGACTTTTAATCTGTTGGTCGTAGGTTCGATTCCTACTGGGCTCACTGGGTAGTTGAAGTCCCCATCGTCTAGCCTGGCCAAGGACACCGGCCTTTCACGCCGGCGACACGGGTTCAAATCCCGTTGGGGACGCAAGCAGCAGGATGACGTGCGGTCACTCGTTCGCTCCGTCACGAGCTGCGGCGAGGCGGTCCGCTGCCCCGCCACGCGCAGCCTCGCGAGCCTGCACACCCGCCGACCGAGTGGTAGGCCGAGGGTGTCGAGAAGTCAGCAGCAGCCCGCCTGGCCGGTGTGTCCTCCTCGCCGGGAGACCGAGAAGCCGCTGCCAAACCAGCCGGTCACGTGGTCGACTCGCGGGCCGTCGCCGCCCATGATGTAGTCGTGGTCCTTCTGTGGAACCAGCCAGGTGATTCCATCGACGTCATAGCGATGGTCACTGTCCTGTGGCTCGTCCAGAGCCATCCCCAGCCGGGGACCGCCTCAGCCATAGCCCTCGATGTAGAGGCGCAGCGCAGCCCCTGGCTTGTCCTCGAGTATCTTGTTCAGGGCCTTTCGGGCACGGTCGGTCACTTCGATCATCAGCGGCTCCATTGACACATGGTGTTTGAGCCGGCGGACCCAACAAGGTTGCACCTGGATGGGAAGATCTTCAGCGACGAGCTCTCCGAGCTGGACGAGTGCACCGAGGAGGAGATGGACCGACAGGGCGACAAGCGCGATCGGGCGAGCTGCGAGCTGGAGATCCGCCACACCCGGGCCTACCGCTCCGTCATGGCGCGCGCGGCCGAGCAGATGCGGCTGAAGGCGCAGGGGGACGCCGACGCGCATCTTCGCGGCCTCCGGGGCGCTGATGCTCGGGCAGTGGGAGGCCCAGGGGGCGTGGGAGGCGATGATGCGCGTGGAGAACAGCATCAACGCCTACCGCGAGCAGAAGGACGTGCCCCTCGAGCTGCTCCGGCAGCTCGAGTCCGTCTCGCGCCAGTACTGGACCACCGCGCTCACCGTCGAGGCCCAGCACGCCCCCGAGCTCCAGCAGCATGTCCCGGCCAAGTATCGAGCGCTACATGCACGACGTCCAAAAGACGTTGCGCCAGTACTGGCAGTGGCGCCAGCAGGAGGGCTGAGCCCCGACGACCATCCCCGTTGCCGCTGACCCGGGCGGCCGGGCACAAACGCGTTGACTCCCCCGGGGGCAACGAGTACAAGCCAACACCATGGCTGACGCGACAGTCACCGCCGGCCGAGGTGTGATCCACATCGCCATCGCCAAGGCCTACTTCATGGTGGCGGGCTATGTGATCCAGTTCGCGCTGCCGCGGCTGCTGCGCTCGGACGTTGCATGGGGGCACTATCAGCTCGTCGTACGTCTGGTCTCCGTGATCGACAACGTCATCATCACGGGCACGATCCAGGGCGTGAGCAGATTCACCGCCCAGGACGAAGGGCTCGTCGACGGCGTGAAGCTGGGGGCGCTCAAGGTGCAGACGATCCTCGCGGGCGGCATCGCGCTGGTCTACCTCCTCCTTGCTCCCTGGATCGCCGGCTGGCAGGGGGCACCGATGCTCACCTCCCTGTACCGGCTGTCTGCCGGGATCATGATCTGCTACTCGTTCTACGCCGTCTTCGTCGGCTCGCTGAACGGGCTGAGACGCTTCGGCAGGCAGGCTTCGCTGGACATGACCTTCGCCACCCTGCGGGCCATCGCCATCCTTGGATGCGTCGCGGCGGGCTGGGGGGTGGTCGGCGCCATCTCCGGTTTTGTGGGGGCGGCGTTCGCGATCCTGGTGATCTCGATCGTGATGGTCGGGTTGCCTCGACGTCCGAAGCCCTTCGCCACCTCGCAGCTGTGGGGCTACCTGCCCCCTGTGCTGCTCTACACGCTGGCGCTGAACCTGATCATGACCATAGATCTGATCCTGTTGCCGCGATTTGTCGGCCAGATCAGCGGCGTAGTCGATCCGCAGGTTCGGGCCGACGTGGCGTCGGCCTATGCCGGATACTACGGCACGGCGCAGCTGCTGGCCTTCATCCCCTACCAGGCGATCGTCGCTGTCGCGTTCGTGGTGTTCCCTCTGGTCTCGCGCTCGACCTTCGACGACGACCTGGCGCGGACCCAGGGCTACGTGCGCCAGACACTGCGCCTGTCGCTGGTCTTCGCCGCCGGGGTGGCGGCTGTCTTCATGGCTAACCCCGCGGCGGTGATCAACGTCGTATTCCCGGTGCAGTTCCGGGTTGGTGGACCGGCGCTTCGCGTGCTCTCCGGCGGAATGATCTGCTTCTCGATGTTCGCCATCGTCAACACCATCCTCAACAGCGCGGGACACACCGTGCAGGCCCTCGGATCTGGGATCGCGACTCTCGGGCTGACGGCCGGCGCAAACGCCGTGTTCGTTCCCCTGTCCAGGACCGCCGACGCCGCGCTACGGACGGCCGCCGTGGCGTCCTCCTGTGCCATGGCGGCAGGGGTGCTGCTCTCGGCGGTGCTGCTGTACCGTAACTTCCGAGCCGGGTTTCCACCACAAACGGTGCTGCGGGTGGCGGTCGCGGTGGCCGTGGTGGCGGGGGTCGGCCATCTGATCCCCGAGGTGTCGAAGATCGTGACCCTGGGCGAGTGCATGCTGCTGTTCGCGCTGTACTACGTCGTGCTGGCCGTCCTGCGCGAGTTCAAGCGCGAGGATCTGGAGAGCTTCCAGCGGGTGCTGTTCAAGAAGTAGGCAGGTCTGGTACGCCCACCGGCGAAAAAATTGCCCCCCGCCCCCCCCGCCCGTAGGCTGGTCTCATGCCGAGAATCAAAGTGGTCTCCCTGTGTGCGTTGTTTGTCGTTACAGGTTGCATGATCCCGAACAGCAAGGAGCAGCTGGCCGAGTCACTGCACAAGTACAACGCAGCGGTGCGCTGGGGAGCGATGGACTGGGCGGTGGAGCACGTGGCGCCGGACAAGAGGAACGAGCTGCTCGCCCGTCGCGCTGAGTTCGGCGAGCTGCAGGTCACCGAGTGTCTGGTGGGTGCGGTGAAGCTGAAGAACAAGGACGAGGCGCTGGCCATGGTGCGGGTCGACTGGTACCTGACCAGCACGCTCAAGGTGCGAACCTCCTTCATCGAGCAGAGCTGGCGCCGCAAGAGCGGCAAGTGGATGATCACCGCACAGCGACTGGTGCGTGGGGCGCCCTATCCGCTGCTGCTTGAATCGCCCGAGAAGCGTCGGTTCAAGCAGCAGGAGACCTGGCCCAAGGTGACCTTGAAGTAGGGCCAGGACGCGAGTGTTCTCCGGGCGCAGCGCACGGAGATCCTGCGGTGAATTCCGCTGCTTTATCCCAAAGCGCCTTGTAGGGCGCGAGGACCGGAATTGACCTGGTCGCGGCTATCCCCTAAAATTATTCTAGTTTCATAGCATCACTGCGCAGGGGTGTAAGGCTGCTGACATTGGGGCCGCTACCCTGCACAGGATTAGTGCGCGCACCGGAGGGTGCAAAGGGACAGGTTCTTGGCTCATCCCCTCTCACCGAGCAAGCCGGACCTTCAGACGAAGGGTCCTGACTTCATCCAGAGGGGCAAGGTCCACATCGTTCGGCGGCAGTTCCAGGAGGCCGTCAAGGTCTGCCGGCTGGGTCTGCTGGCCCACCCGACCTACGTCGAGGGCCGCCTGGTGCTGAGCATGGCATTGATGGCCCTCGCGCGCCACGACGAGGTGCTGGCCGAGATGCGTGTGGCCCTCGAGCTGGACCCTGACAGCCCGATGGCCCATCTGCTCAAGGGCGAGGCGCTGTACCACAAGCGCGACTTCGAGCAGGCGAGGGAGGTGCTGATCTACGCGTACGAGCTCGATCCGCACAACGAGAAGATCCGCAAGCTGCTGGACGAGATCGACGATGTGATCAACTACGGTCAGGAGCCGGGTCCCAGAGCCCGCACGGAGACCAAGGTCTACCCGGCACAGCGGGCGCAGGTCCCCGCCGCCTTCTCCGCAGACCCCTCCGATGTGCTGTCCTTCTCCGCAGACCCCTCCGATGTGCTGTCCGCCCCCGCAGACTCCTCCGATGTGCTGTCCTTCTCCGACTCCTTCAGCGAGTGGGATCATGTGGAGGACGACGACGAGCCGACCGAGACCGAGGAGATGTCGCCGGCAGCCATGGCCAGCATACGCGAGGCGGTGGCACAGGTGAGCCCGGGGGAGGCGCAGCCGACCGACGCATACGACGAGATCGACCATGGGGCAGGAGTCGATCTGGTCACTCCGCTCGCCCTCCCCACCGGACCGCAATACGCCGATGACGACGACGAGGAGTTCACCACTGCGCCGTTTCTGCCGCCGACCCATCTGGGCCACCGGCTGAAGCTGCTGGAGGACTCCGAGTGGCAGGAACCCACGGTCTCCGAGAGGCACGAGAGCTCGGTGATCGTCCAGGTCGAGGATCTCACGGCGGAGGACAGCGGCGGGGTCGACAAGGTTGTCGTCGACGAATCTCAGGTCGGCCGGCTGCCCGAGCAACGCACCGAGGAGTCGAGCAGCGATCTGACATGGAGTGCGGAGGCTGCCCCGTTGGCCCCTTTCCAGTCGCTGTCCGGGGACGGCCCGCTGCTGCAGCCGCTGGAAGAGGCGGTGTACGAGGACGACGATCCGACCCTTGTTCCAGGGCAGAGCGCGGAGGATGTCCCTCCTCCGCTCGGAGCCCTGGAGGACGACCAGGAGGAGCCCACGGTCATTCCGGGACGGATCCGAAGCCAGCCGTTGCGCAGCCCATCGTCGGCGCCGGTGGAGGAGGAAGAGGACGACGACACGATGGTCAACGCCGACGCTCCGCCGCCGGAGGCCCTGTTCGGGGAGGAGGAGGAGTGGGCCCGGCAGCCGTCGCCGCGCATGGCTCACGATCCGACCAAGGCCGTTGACATCGACTCCGAGCGCGGGCGGCGGGTACTGCAGCTTGTGCCCGACAAGACCGCCGAGTCCGACGTGGAGCTGTTCCACGGTGAGGTGGAAGCGCCACGTCATGAGTCCGGCACCGAGATCCTCTCCAGCGCCGAGGAGTCGGGCGTGGAGTTTCTCTCGGCAGCCGAGGAGTATGCCGAGGCGGATGAGGACGAGGACGAGGAAGGCACCCGGGAGCTGATCTCGGCGGATTCCCGCAGTCCCATCCCCGACCGGGGCTTGGTGCAGGAGGTCTCCGACGCGGACATCTACTCCGAGGAGCTGGAGGAGATTCCCGCTGCTTCATTCCGCACGCCGTCGCCTCATCCCGGAGCGCCCCGAAAGGGGCGCGAGGACCGGCGTGCCGCCCCGCAGGGGCGCGAGGGCGTGCCGCCGCTTCATCCCGGAGCGCCCCGCCAGGGGCGCGAGGACCGGCACGCGGAATCCTCCAACGAGGCACGTGACCCCTTCGCGGCTGCGATCCGGGCCAGCGCGCCGCTCGAGCACCACAGTGACGAATCGGACCTGTCGGAGCTCTCGGTGGAGATGCTGCCGGAAGA
>Ga0180009_10003134_pt1 | contig 19019 bp, 19 predicted proteins | sample OS_PC_MetaG_FD_123537 | JGI IMG/M metagenome (GOLD analysis project Ga0180009, IMG submission 123537) | Groundwater microbial communities from the Aspo Hard Rock Laboratory (HRL) deep subsurface site, Sweden - OS_PC_MetaG | ecosystem: Environmental > Aquatic > Deep subsurface > Groundwater...
AGTAATATTGCTAATAGCTTTTTCATTAAGGCGTTTCTCTTCTAATCCAAGTCCATGAAAATGGCAAAGCAGAAGTACCTGCTGCATTACGTGTTACAAACAATGTGTCTGTGCCTGCTTCTGCGAACAAAATGTCATTCACATTATATGCAGACCCATTAGGTACTACGAGCACCACATCGGTAGCTGTCAAACCAGTAACTAATACAGTATCAGCTGTTAATGTAGTAGTGAAAACATCTGTCCCACCCCAAGCTTGTAAGCTTCGGATGGTATCTTGCACTTCATCTTGTAAATTATCCCACGTTACTACAGAATCAGCAACAATAGTGCCAGTAGTAGGGTCGGCAAGTACAATATAGCTTGTATCGCCAGCGGCTCCAGATCCCGACCAGTATGGTATATTACCTGACGACCAGATAACCCGCGATACACTAGTGTTATTATTAGCACTAGGTAGCCGTAAGCTACCGCTCCCAATAGAAACATCTCCATTGAATATCCAATCTCCTGTTATAGTTTCATTAATAGCTTTATACGCTATAATAGTAGTATCGGGTCTTGTACCAGACGCTGTCACCAGTGCCGTAATAGTAGAGGCTCGTACTTTAAGCGTATCATTTTCTATATATAAGTATACTGAATCTGTGTATACAATTAATTCCCATAGCTTTAAGTCTATAGAATCAGCATTTTGTCCTAATCGAGTTTGCCATACCCCAAGTCCGGATTGGCCCGTCCAAGTCCAAAGATCATAATGAGTAGTGGTATTTTGTGGTGGCGTAATCGCTGTGATCCCACCTCCAGTTCCACCTTGTCCAAATCCAGCCCACTTAATTTTACCAGTTGCTATATAATGTATATCGATACTATCATTCATTGAAAGTCCACCGGTTTGATAGACCGAATCCCAATCAACAATCTTTACAGTATCGCTTGCTAACCAAAAAACATAGGGGTTGTCTGATGTCGCAAGGGCTTTTACATCATTTAATGCAGCGTCTAAGTCGTTAAAATAAGGGCGAGAGTCATTGAAACCACCACCAATGTACCTTACATTAGTCGGGTGTCTTTCAAATAACTGACCATATGATTCAGGAACTGCTATACAAATAAGCAATCCTAAGAGAGCATATTTAAGTTTCGTCAGTTTCATCTTTTACATCCATTTTATTACTAATATTCGCTAAAAGAGCAAGCTGTTCATTTACGTCGCCTTTATATGCACTAGCTAAATCCGCTTGGCCTATATCGAGATATGCTTCAGCACACGTCAGAGATAGTAACAAGTCAAGATACTCCGTACTTATATCTAAGTCTGAAGCTCCGCCTTGCCCTGCATCTTCAATGATTTTGGCAGTATCGGGTCTATAAGTTAGTTTATAACTCAGCTGAACAGCTGGCAGTAAATAAATATCATCGCTCCTACGCGTCCAATAGTACTGATCCGTATTAAGGTTACCAGCATAAAATGGATTCTCCTCTTCGCTTACCTTTAAGTAATCCTCGGGAGAAATGAAGTTCGCTCTCACGTAATCTTCATCGTTAGGTTCTTTGACAAATGCCTCAAATACCTCTGACCAGTTGGTCAAGGTAACTACTCCGCTAACGTTTGAGGTACCGCTAGCTTCAGTGTAGAAATCATGAAAAATCTTTTGTAACAAGTCTGGGTATAAGACCATAATCATTCGCAAGAGTCTGCGATACGCTCTGATTATATATCTAAAGCGTTCGTCAGCACTTAAGCGAATGCCGTCACCCGTGCCCGAAGACACGGGATCTTGCAATTTATATGCTAGGTCTATACTTACTTGATTGAGTATAGGTGTAGCCATAAGTTATTCCTTATGGAATTAAGTCTTTGATAGCTATGATATCTGTCCCAGAACCCATGTAAAGGGTAGTATCAGCAGCATTCAAAAACATTCTACCTAATGCACTATCACCAACAGCGACTGTTCTTAATGACATATCGGTATAAGTAAAAGTCGGTGTTATAGCAGTAGTACCATCAATTATTTCTGATATATCAGTTACAAGAGAGTCTTGGACGGTCTTGCTAACATTGTAAATAGTACCTTGTGCAAAAGTTAAACCGCCCATAAGTAAAACGGCTAAGAGTATTTTCTTAATCATATTTTTCCTTATCTTACAGGGGTTATTGAATATGTAGCATCGGTTCCGATATCTAAGTCAGCTACAGTTGTATTGACTGAGGCTACGATAATATAACTTATAGTTCCATTACCAGTAGCTGTAAGAGTCACAGTCCCCACACCACTTGAAACAGCTTTAGTCTTAGCTACAGAAGTTCCTGTAGTTTGAACGAACACTGTCCAGATGGTATACGCAGGGAATGTAATTGTTACAACAGCTCCATCATCAACTGTAATATCATCAGCTATCAATGTAAATCCACCGACTACGGCAGGATTTACTAAACCTTCAATTACTTTATTTTGTCTGTTAGCCATTAGGTCCTCCTTTTATTCAAATGAACCGATGACTTCAAACTGTAATTCTGGTGTAGCAACAGCGGCAGTAATTGTCATTAAAGTACCTCTTACTGTGTAATAAGTACCTGTAGTGCCAACAGCTTGCGCTAAGCCCTGATCAAGAGTTGCAGTTTTAGTTGCGCCTACATAATCAGTTATTTTTACAGTCTGAACATCACCATTAGAAAATCTAATGTCCAAGAAACATCCGTTATATACATCATTTATAGCAGATCCACTAGTAGTCAGGACAAGTGACGTAGCACCAGCAACCTGAGCAGTAGTAGTTTGTACAGAACTTATAATAGCCGCACTATCAGCGAAATAGGCACCTTCTTCTCCTACGGTAGCATTACCACCAAAAAGAGCGTCAGCACCTACAGCAGAAAACGGGCGAGCATGTATAAATCTTACATTACTGAATTTATGAGGTATAATATAAGTATCTCCAGCTTCGGTTGTTTCACCAATCGTTCCCTGGATGTATTGTCTATAAAGAATTGGGCCTTCCACATTAGATGTGTGACCTTCAATTCTCATGGGCTTGGATTGCTCTAAAGCAGACCAAGTTCCTAAAGCAGCAGCCATTTACGGCTCCTTTCTATTAATGTTAAATTAAGGGGAAGAATTCACTTCCCCCTTAAATTATTTACTAGTTATTAGCTAGTTGCTTTCAAGAAGACCCAATGTGCATTAGGGTTAGTTCTCTTGAAAGTTATCTGTCCATAAATTTCAGCTTCTTGCTCATGCGGATTGGTTATCGGTACATTAAGTGTACGAATATCCATATTCTGCAAGTGACCATACTGAAAATGTGCGGGGTCAATTATATATGCATAATCTTGCATTCCGTGCAGAGACAATGTGTCTGACGGACTGAAGAGTAATACTCCACCATTAGTAGCACTAAATCTAACTAATTCAACTCCCCAAGCATTAGTAGCTGCGGGAAGGATGATCTTATTATCGATCATGTTACTGAATTGAGTGTAGAAATCGGCACCAACAGTTGCAAGTTTCGTTTGTCCACCGTAGTAGAACATGTTCTTCAATTGTTCATTGAAGTTTTTGGTATCAAAGAGAGAGTCGTTATAGTTGACATGGTTAGCGGCCGGAATAAATTCCGCGATTCCACCAGCATACCATTTTCTACGACCGTTCTCTGTCTCGGTCATTCTCTTACCAAAGAGAGCCATTACATCCATCTCGTTAAAGAATTCTTCAAGGGCTCTACGACCATTCCTCTGAAAGGTCTTTTCAGAAGTGAAGAAACGATCAACGTTCTGCTCTGTTTCCGTTGCAGACCATTTTCTCATAACTATCTGACAATAGTTATAATCGTATTCATCAACATCACTGTAAGTAAGCTGATCATCTCTACCTTCAGGTATTGAGTTTCCAGCTTTCCACAGGAATGGTTCGGTAATAGGAGAAGTCCAAGTTCCACCAGCTATATCAAATTTCATATCGGCGTGGCCTGTTGGGGCCGGTCCACCGAAATTACGTCTTACAGTTATTTTAGCATAACCAGCAGAAGCACCAGAATCATCACCATGATTGGTAACAATTTTGACCTGCTCTGGTAGTGGGTATGAACTAGTTTTAATGTTCATATCTTCACCAGTTGCATTAGCAAGACCACGTGACGTAGAGACAAACATTCCCATAAAGTTCAGTATGTCACCAGTCTGTAGCCTGCGGGCTTCAGCGTTAGTAAAATAAAATTGATCATGAAGAGAACCAGAAGAACTATCAGAATCAGCAGCACCATAGATGCGTGCTAATCTTTCGTATTCGATTCCCCAGCGTGTTTCCACGTCATGAGCAACATAAGCGCCATTAGATTTGGCATAGTTTAACAACAGACGAGTTAGATTTGCACGACCTTCACTAATCTTAGTGAGCATCGCGGTCCGTCTATCGTATGTACGAAAACTTGAAGGAATATTATCAACGACAGGTTGTGCACCATAATAAGTTATATTATAATCGTTGGCCATTTTCCTTTGTTCCTATTTATTTATCCAAAAAAATTATCTAAGTCTTTGAACATCTCAGGTACTGATACCGGAGCTGTTCCACCACCTTGGTTAATTAAATTGGGCGCTGTACCTTTACGGCCGCGTAAATTTTGGAACATTTTAGTGAGGTGTTTATGCTTTAGTTTAGGTAGCCACTGGGCATATTCATTCCAATCGGTTTGACCCCATTTCATGTCAGCCATGGCCTGAGCTCTTTCCTTTTCTGCTTCAGCATTAGCGGCTAGTTTAGCCGCTTCTCTATCAGCTCTTAATTCCTTAAGAGTTTTAGGTACACCTGCGCTACCTTTTTCAGATAGCTCTTTGTATAGTTCATCTACGCGTTTAAAATAGCGCCACGATTTAGTTAACGGTTTTGTGGCTTCTTCTTCATCAGGAACGAAATCTTCACCAAACTCTTTGCCAAGCTGCACTTGTAATGCGTCATAGGGATCAGTTGGTTTAACAAGATCAGGTGCTATCTCAGCCAAAAAGGCTTGCCTAACATTCTCATCTTCATATACCTGATTAACAAATTCGGCGACATCTTTGTACTTATCGTACGCGGGTTTTAATTCCTTGTGTTCGTTCTCTAGCTTATTATACAGCGATTGAAAATGCGCTGCACGTTGCTCGGCAGTCATTCCGTCGAACGGATTCACGGGAGTTGGTCGCCCCGTAGAGTCAACTGTAATCGGACGTCCGTCCTGATCCACAGCTGGTGTACCACTAGTATCCATACCACCACCAGATGCTGGTTGAGTCGAACCAAACAAGGCGTCTATATTGTCCATGATCGGGTCTGCATTTGCAGATGCGGGATCTTGTACAATAGGGTTGCCGTCTGGCCCAAGCTTTACATCACCGGATGCTGGGTTGGGATTAGTAATAATTTCTGTCATCATTTAACCTTTGTTAGATTGTTTACGCTTGGCTTCTTTATTAGACGAGTCTTTTATTTGGGCTTTCGCCATCTCGTCAGCCAATTTCAACTTTGTCTCAAGCTCTGCGAATTTACCTTCGACAGCTTTTTCGCCAGCTGCAAGTTGCTTCAAGATCCTATTCTCTAATGAGATATTAACATATTTGTTTTCCATCTGTTTAGAAGTTTCCATTAACCTGTCATAGGCTGCTTGGAGATCTTCAAGACTGCTTTGAGCTCTTTTAACAGCATCAAGTTTTTCTTGCATTTCATCCCACTCGCGGATATCACTAAGCTCCATAGCTTTTGCAGTGAGTATCTGTCGTTCAGCAGGATCTGGTGAAGACTGTGCGATTTTCGCGAGCTCCGTAGCTACGGCCAACCGTTGGGTTGGTAATGCAGTAGACGGTACACTCACTGTTAAGAACTTAATAGTCTTAATATCGTTAACAGCTTCAAGCGCAATTTGAAGTTCATTTAGTTCTCCATTTTCATCAAAAAAGGAAAATGAATCAGGAGTTAAGTTAGCAACCATGTACTCTATGAGTACTTGCCCTAACTCTTTCATAACTTGATTAATGTGACCTGTTGACATTTTGACTCTCATCATAGCAGCATTTTGATATTGCTGCAATGATGAAAAGACTTCTACGTTGGCTTCTTTTGCATTACCTTGTAGCACTGCGGTTACGCCAGTAGAGTATTCAATTCCACTTTTAAGCATGTCGAGTACCATAGGATAGAAATTACTTAGAGCTGTGACTTGATCACGCTCTGGTTTCAATACTTGGTTCTCTAAAACTTTTGGTACATATTCCTTAATTACTTTAGGGTTGGCACCAAATTGTTCCCACTTATCTCTATCTTCTTCCGGTATGGCGCCCTTGGGGGCTGTCCATCCCGCATTATTAGATAACATTCCATTGAGTAACATTATCTGTAAAACTTTATCAAAAGCTTGTTGCATACCCTTAGTGAAATGAATCATGCCATAACTTCTGTATGGTCTTCCACCCCACTCAAAAAAGGCCGTTCTTAATGGATAATCTGTAATGGGTAAGATTTCTTCCCATATAATAAAGTCTCCCATCATAATAGTCTTTTTGATATAAATATCAGGTATAATTTGCTGTGCGTTTGTTAATAGTGATTGTTGTTCTTCATCCAAATTTTCTGCGAATAAGGTTCTAGTTAATCCCTCTTGTTTGACAAGATACATTTCGGTAAATACTTTTTCATAGTATTCACGAACTATAACTCTGTCATCAGCATTCCAATGACTAGTAGTTACATCTTGTTTGTCTGTAAGTTCTTGTTCGACCCAAGTCTCACCCGTAAAAGTTTCTATGGGTATTGGATTACCTTTTGCATCTTTAATTTGATTAAGCAGTCCACCATAAACTTGTAATGCTTTTGGGACTGTAAATGCTCGTTCAACAAAAAATCCCTCCATATCCTCTAAAGTTCTACTCTTAGAGTTAACATCGAGGATAACTTCATCCCATGGTACATGAACAACTTTTAAGTTAAACATACCCTGTTTATAGAAATCAACAGGTGTTACCATAATATGACCCATACCAGCTACCAACATATCTTTTACCATACTCTCTATTTCCATACTGGCATTAGAGTTATAAAAGATTCCATGTTTCATTTTATCAAGTACAAAGGCATGTTTCTTAGCCCTACCATCAAGAGATAAAGTTTTTACAGAGGGTTTAGTTTGCGTTAAAAGTGCAAGCTTTTGGTTAGTCACTGGGTGTAGAAAATTGATTGACACAGGAATATTGGTATTCTGTGCTATCTTAGTGGTTTGGATAGACGTATAAGTCGTACCTGTCTGATCTACATCGTTATAGTAGTATTCTTCTGACTCTTCTGCACGAGCGAGCCATTGTTTCCTACCCCAAGTAGTCTCAGATTTCCACGTTTCATACCTACTTCTTAAAGGATCAGGCACTCGTACGAAGTTAATCATAGGGGACAGTTCTTATCTTTTATTAAATATTTAATAGCTATTCGCGAATATACATAATAAAACTGTCCTTGTCAAGTTTCTTGCAAAAAAAAAGTGCCCTAAGCTATCAAGCCTAAGACACTTTTGGAGAGATATAGAGGTATAAACTTGGTGGGGAAAACTCATTGTTGTCCCATTGTAGCCCGAGCGGGATTCGAACCATTATGTGATTTGTCTTGATTGCCGTCGTCAAGGTTTGAATCCATACATAAAAAGAGTTATATGGCCTTTTCATCAGGCGGGTGATTAAATCATGCTCATAATTTGCCTTGTCAGGGCAACGCCTTATGAGATTGAGCTGTCTCATGTTCTCGGATAGTAAACGCAAAAACCTCTGGTTATTCGAGTATTCTATAGGTCTTAAGGGCAACTGCGCAATCAACCTATCAACTAAGGTAAGGTGGGTCTTGTGATAATTCTCTTTTTGAGGAGAGAAAAACTATGTGATTGGTTCCATTACTCTTTAATCGGACCATTACAAAGGTTGAAATCTTACCTATACAGCATCACTGACATAGTAAACGGTTATTTCAAGAACCTCCTATGTTCATTCATGATATTCCATATTCGCAATTTTGTTTACATCCCATTATCCTAGCCTCTAAACTATCGGGCCATCCCAGAAAACCATTCTTTTGAGTTTGGCACTGGTTTGATCGACACTTGTTTTAGGTTTCATGTAGCGAAACCATACACTTGGACATCGAAATATACCATTCCCACTTAATGCTGAACTTCAGAGGCCCAGATATAAGTTGTGAGGATGTCATACTTCCGTCTCTAGACATCCCCACTGGAAGGAGGTAATGTACGATGAAAAATCTAACTACCGATTAGGTTATTCGGACTGACGCTTTTCTCTTCAACGTCACCGCCGGATGTTTATCGGGAAGCTGAGAGACTTTCGCCTCTCGCTTTAATATCTTGAACTCCGGAATTACTTTTGCGCTAGCAAGTAACTCGTTCCATTTAGCTTCCTTTAGTTCTACGGTCAAATCAATCAGGTCGTCTTCAACCTGTTCAATGTCTACTTCACTCCTTACGCTTTCGTAGGGATGGAAGTTGTAAATATGACCTCGAAGGGGAGAACCTTCGCCAAGAACATTCAATCTTCGTTTCAATCGATCTATATTATTCTGCACCCTAGCAGAAGCAACTGATATACGTGCTGTGGCTTCCCGTTTGAGTTCCTTAATTTTGTCAAGCTCAGCTTTTAGTTCAGTTAAGACATATCCGTAAGAATCGACTTTATCTTTGATTTGCAATTCCTGATTTCGCCATATTATATCCTGGTCATCAGTAATTTCACCTTCTCTTTCAACCATCTCTGTTTCCAGACATAGTCTATCGTACAATAATTTTGCTAAGGAAATCGTTTTAGGCGGGCTCAGAGACAAATCCGACCTTGGATGGCTCTCCAACCCAGACGTACTTGTCGACGCTCTGCTTATTTCCTTGTCCTTTTCCGATGTATTCATATCTTGAGTCATCATTTTTATCCTTTATTACTTTTATCTTGTGAAAGATATCAGCTCCTACTTCTTGTTTGACTGCTGGTACAATTACGTCGGTAAGACCAACCTCGTCTTTTGATAATAATGACACATCTCTTTCGAGAGTCATCTTACATGATGGACAGATATTAGGAATTCGATCTTTAACTTCTAATATTTCAAAATTTATTTTACAAGATTTGCACACATAGTGTACTTCTACCTTATGCCCTTTCGCTCGTAGGTATTCAACAGATTTTACTGTTTCCTCCCTTTTATTATTTCGAGGATATAAGATAATACTTTGCTTGCCAATTTTCATATTCCCTGCTCTTATCTCTTCACTTGCAGACTTTAAACTTGCAGGTTTTAAGACGAAAGCATCATGTTTGGCAATCTTATTAAAATTACCTAACCGTTCGTTCGTTTTCATTGGCTTATTAGCCGGAACATTACGGATAGTTTTACCACGCTTGCGGTAGCTATTAGCGTTAACCGCACTGTATTGGGCTGGAGTCATAAAACCTTGAAGGTTCATGGCCATGTCCAGACCTAAATCTGTAATTTGTTTAACTATATAGTCAACTTCCCATGCTGGGATAAGTTTTCCTACACAAAATGAGTATGCAGAACGTTTTACGATATCATATATAAACCGACATCCAAAAGAATTCCTTAAAATATTTTGTATTGCTTTATCTGGATGTACCATCTCAAATGGTTCGTACAATCTTTTAACAAATCTTTCTTTTATACAACTCAATTCTCCTTCAGGACTAATTGAGAGATCTGATAATACTTGTTTCTTCTTTTTATCGCTTTTCGTTTGTAGGACATATTTCATTTTGCCTTTAATTTCAGGTTCCTTAGCATATTGACTACTATGATTATATGGATTATCTTGTTCATAATCATCTTCAGAACCTCTAATTTCTTCATAGACTGCATCAGCAGCTTCAAAGGCTTCCTTCTCAGTAAGAGGTTTGAAAGGATCTTTTAAAGGAGAAATAGCTTCTACTTCAAATGTTTCTTTCTTGTCTTCCCAAGAATTATAACTTATTGCTTCAGCAAATCGTTCATAACCGACATCATGTTTCATGCTTACGAACTCATATTCTTTGTAGAAATCAATAAATTTCCGTAATTGACGACGAAGTGTTGCCATAGAAGCAAAGGCCTCTTCTTCATGGTTATCGTAGTAACCGACACCAAAATTGACACCTGTGCATCCAAGATGTTCTAAGTCTCTAAGACAGCTGTATGTACCTTTATCAACACGAAAGTTATGTTTGCCAAGCTTGTACCTGATCTTTTCATCATCGTATTGGTAACAGACTGCTCCATCTCCTCTACGATCAAACATAAACATCCAGTTATACTTTTTAGGCGCGTCGAACCATAATGCTGTGGAACGTCCGTCTTCTTCGTCATCAGTGATAAGGATATCAAACTTGATCTTTGCTTTAGGCAAGTAATCTAATGCCACGTACATACCTAACCTATCATCATGCGTAGGTGAGAATATCCATGTATCATGCTTAAAACGTACTGGTTGGAATACACCAGGGTCCTGAACGGTATCTTGATGTGCTACGAATAGCACCTTAGAGCCGTTATCCTTATACCAAAATCGTTTCCCAGATTTCGTTGTGTACTGCGTTAGTCCGTATTTGGCCGCTATCGATTTGATCGGCAGTCGAGCCATTGACTTCATTTCACCATAGTTGAAGTTCGGAATTGATAGGCGAGGATTCTGACGAATCTTGGCCTTCATTGTTGGTGCTAACATTTTTACCTCTCTTGATTATCATTTTGATTAATATTCGAAAGAAATCTCGTTGTAGGCGATATCCCCACAATCTCCAATAAGCCCTTTGTCTTCCGGTATTTGGTGGCCAGCCTCCATTGTAATTACCTATTCTAGCTGCATCAGTACGATTAAGGTAATAAACCTCCCGGATTAGCTCATCATTGATTTGCTTTCTATTTTGTGAGTTTCTTTTTTTCTTTGAAATTTTTTTAAAGTTTTCCCAATTCTTATGATATCGCTTTTGCGGAAAAATATAAAAAGGACCCGTTTCTGATTGACTATTTCTTATTCTTAATCTATCACGCTGTTGTCCAGCTTCGACTTCATGATCATAACTATTTTGGAAACCAATATCAAAGTGCTCTATATTATTAATTATATGTTGTGGCCCTACTATATAACCAGAACCATTAATATATAATCCTCCTTGTGTTTTTTTCATATTTGAGATTTTTATCCTTTTGAAATTTGCATCTAACATTGCAGCTAAGACTGCACTTAGTTGTCTAATAGGATGTTCACCATAACTATTAAAGCACAAATATACATCGCTTAATTTAATCTTACTTCCCACTTTAACCCTGACTTTTTCTTTGAATATCCAGCATCTACTAACACCATAATATCTTGTTCCACCAATAGTTTTAACTGCTGAACGTTGGGTCCTAAATGAGTTGTTACCTGAATATATATTTGATAAACTAAATATACGAAATGCACTAAAGCGAGGGTCTCTTTCCATCGCATCTTTTACTTTTCTTCTGCCTTCCCATAAGCAAGAGCCGTTATCGTCAAATGCACCCGCAACCCAATTATAAGATTTTGTAAAATCAAATAAATATTCTGTACTAACTGGTATGCTTTCACGAACATGGTTACCCAAGGCTCCGAGAAAACTCTTGGGTAAGATAGCACCATGCTCTTTAAGAATTTTATCAATTCTTTGGGGCAATGTCTTATTTGACGTATCTATCCAAGACCAGTCCATCGTAAGTAGTTCCTCTGCGGGGAAATAGTTCATGGAGTTTTGATGATTGAACCACTCCCGTAGAATATCAGAGAGTACTCTTTTTTATTCTTCTCGGGGGAGTTCACGGCTCGCTTCGGGTATCGAGAAAGTTTGGATATGGTTTATGCCGTAACTATCCAAATTTTTCATTTTACCTCCTGCGTTATTCGATAAGTTCTCTTAATTTTCTAGACATAGATTCACGTTCGTCGCCATTGACTTCCGTGAATATACCTAATCCTGCATCTACGCGCATTGGTAGATGGAACGATTCAGCAAATCTCGTTTTCTCAGCTATTAAAAAATATTGATCAGCACCTATAGTGTTGAACCCGTAGTATTTTCCGGGGTAATAACTAAAGAATATATAAGATGAAAGTTGTTTAATCAACCCTGACCATTCTATATCCGAGATTGTAGGCTTCATGATCCTCCTCTGTTCCACGCCTTTTCTAACTTGCGATAGGATTATTCCCGTGGAGTGGGTTGCCAAAGCCAACGCCTGCAAGTTGCGCATATTCTGACCAATTTGGATATTGTAATCAGAACTATTCCCTGCGTGTCGTGCAAATTCTAATAACTGTATAAAATCTAAGAACCACACGTCAAATCTGTGTGTCATCTGTATCTTAGCTATATCAGCTACACCGGAAAAAGAATTTGGATTAATGATTCTAATTCTATTATTTGCCCAAGGTTCGATCTCCATCATCTTCTTTCGTACGTAATCTTTATCATAATCTTGGCTGAAGATTTTAGAGGTTGGAATACCGCATATTCTAGCAATTTGTTTTTTCATAAGGTCTGTAGCTAACATCTCTTTTGAAAATATCGCGACCTTTATATTTGGATTAGCATCAACCATGCGGAAAGCTTTATCCAATGCCAAGGTTGTTTTAAGATGTCCTGAATCACCGGCTATAGTGATAATCATACCACGTGCATAACCGCCTATAAAATTATCAATGGATTTATATCCGGTTGATAATATATCTTTAGGATTTTCCTTAAGTACTTGGTCTAATAGTTCTTGGTTAGTTTCTAGTTGAGCCTTGGAAGTCAAACCCATAAGTTTGGATTGACTTGCTAAAGCTACCTCAAAAGGATCTCCTCCTCTGGATATTTCATCCTTGATTTGGTCACCCATTGCGATTAAACGTCTACGTTGATATCTATCGAGTAAGATTTCTACATAAGCATTTAATTCATTTTCAGTAACTAATTCTTCGATATCTGAGAGATCTTTCCATTCCAATGTACCTTTAGAAGCACTGGATTGAATTTTATCCCAGAGAACTATCTTATCGAAAGTTTTTTGATCCTTTATATATCCAAATATATTTCTGAATGTAGTTGATTCAAAGTAATCTGGTTCAATGATCTGAAGGGTTTGTAACTTCTTCTCTACCGATATATTCGGGTTAAGAAGATACCCTAGCACTGCCTCTTCAGCTTCCCAGCTTTGAAGTTCTATCATTAGATACCTTTACCTAGGTTAGTGTTTTTGGAATATTCCGAACCTGTATTATACGAATTATATCTGAACTTGTCAAGGTCTTCGTAATATAACCTTTTGCATATTGCAACAAAGTAGTTTGGATGAGGTCTCTTAGATCCTTTAGGATTATCTTTGCCATATTCCTTATAATATTTAAAAGCTTCTTCAACAAACTGCCTGTTAATAAAGTTGATTTTTTGGGCTATAACCTTTTGTAAGCCCGGTTGATTTTTCTCTAAACTGTAATGATGAGCTTTTCTATGCAGTTCAAAGACTTTCTTAACGATGTCAGCGTGCGTTAGCACGCCGTCACCGTAGAAAAGGGATTTATTAAAATGGTGCGCCATCGTCTTTTGACTCAGACTTTGTGGGATCGAAATCCTCTTCCCGCCTCTGATATTCATTATAAATAGCGTCAGCGAGTCCTGTAGGTTTTAGTTTATGCTCACCATCTAAAGAAGGTTTACCCTTCTCCCATTTAGTAATCTTTATATTTGGGTACTTCTCACCTTCTGCAGGTGGAGTAGACACACGATATAGCTGCGTAGAAAGCCCTACAACTGGTTTCGTGAACGAGCCATCGGAATTAGCTGGTAGAGCCAAATCTTGTGACAAACCAAACATAAACATCTCGACAAGATACTCATCAACTAAAGCATCTTTTTCGACACTGGAGAGTTCAGACCATTCCTCTGTCTGCTCAGCAAGATACTCAATCGCATATTCCTCGGTGAAACGCTCTTTAGGAATCTGGAACCATTTCTTCGTTTCAGGATTAATAAAGCGGTAGTGATTTTGAGGGCCGCGGAACTTCGTTCCTATGAGTCCCTTCTTGCCAAGAGGAAATTTAACTATGTAGTTTCCTTCTGTATCTTCAGTGACTTCGACGAGTTCTACTTTCTTGTCAAATTCATCTACATATGATGTCATTAACAAGGTCATAACAAGTCCATCTCTAACACCTTTAAGCTTAGGATGCGCGAGCTTCACAAGCATAAAGTTGCCTTTAACAAGTGCCGGAATTGATGTTGACTGTAGATCGTCGCCTAATTCCCAAGGATTTATATTTAAGTTATTCATGTTTTTCTTTCTTTTCTTCTGTGACTGTATTCCTATCTACATAGACTTGCCATGCATCTAAGAAGTCCTGCCAATCCGTACCAAGCAAAGTCCACTTTTCAGCAAACTGTTTGGCACGCGTGGCATTAATATTGTAGATTTGTTTCTTCATAGACTCAAATCTTTCACGCTCTTCATTAGTTGGAACTGATTCACGCTTACGATATACGTCAGCAGCGATACCAAATTTTGACTGAGCATTTTTAATTGCGTTGGTCAAAGCAGCCTTTGAGGCGTTACCCATATCGAGTACGTCTCGAAAGCCTGGCTCTTCAACGCCACGACTCACCTGGATTCGAGCTGCACCGGAGCCCAGCTCGGTATTTCCGGTAATTCTGTCCGTCAAGGACACGTAATTAATTACCCACCCTAAATATATGCGCTCTTTCAAAAGCTTATATTTATAGAGTGGCATAAAGTTTTTCGTCTCAAAGTCCATATAAGATGATTCGACATAGTCGTAACCATCTGGCCTCTCCTTTACCTTTTCTTTAGGAGTCTTTTGATCATAGGGTGTCGCAATATAATTGCGCAATTCAGCTCTGAAATGTTCCTGAGTTTTGAATAAGGATACATTTGCGAGCGCCTCAATCAAATCCGTGTTTATACTCGGGTTAGAGGTCACTGTCTTTTGAGGGGTGGGATTATTTGCCATGATCTTCCTCACTATCTAAATCTAAATTGTTTAAAAATACATTCAACCGCTTATCAGCTTCGGCTCTTGATATTTTGATTTTACTGATAATGTCATGACCTTTCTCATTTGGCACCTCCGTTGCCTGTGCCATACGGAGTTTTAGGCTTATCGGCTTACCAGTCTTAAGACTAGTAGTATGAATGGTCATTCCTTTACCAAGTACCACTTTGGATAAAGTACCCTTTTCGGGTTTGTTCATCCATTCTTCGCCGGAGCTAAGCTTATTACACTTAGGACACGATTTGATCATGATATATGCCTCAGTATTGTCTGGGTCACCTTGGAATGGCGCCCGTTCAATAGTGTGAACTTGATTACACTGCCAACATACCGTAGCATAGTAATACCTATATACGGTCCCCTCCAACATTTTATAATGCCGACTACATAGTCCTGTTGCTAACATTGAAGGAGATGATAATGTCGCACCGCACTCATGAACCTCACATTGTAGTTCTTTCATGGCTCTTTCTCTGGAGATTGGATTATACAAAAAATGCCAATTAGATTATAGCAATACGCCTATCTTTAGGTTTATTATTGCCCCAGCCATTAGCATCAATACTGGCTGGGTTTCCATATCTAGGAATACAAGGGTTGTAAAATAAGTATGCTTCAGGGGCATACCATATTCCACTATACCATTTTGTTTTGTTCCTTTTTATGGGTTTGCGATAGGATATAGAGAACTCCTCACGATCTTCGGTACAGTCACATCCGTAACTTCTCGTAAAAGAGTCACGACCATAGTAACGAGAATCGTCATAAGCATCAGCAAAAGAGATGATTTCTGCCATTGCTTGGCGAATTTCACTTATATACATATCACGTTCAACATTACTTGAAAAGTTCCAAGTTCTGTCTATACGATAGTCTAATGCGGAGTTCGCACCACGCAAATAGATTCGCTTAGAGACTACCTTTAGTTCCGGACTATTCTTCACACGGATTGTCCATCCATTAGAAGTATGGAAGGAGCCACCAACAGAGTTAATGGCATCCTCAATGATACTGTCTTGCGACAGAATCTGGAACGTAAAAGCAAGCTCATAAGGCTTTATTACAAAGCTTAACATAAGCTTTCCTTTCACTTAGTTAATAGAAAACTACCCATTACAGGTAAAAGCAGTTGCCTCCACCATAAGGATAGTTACGAGAGTGTGCACGCACTTTGACAACGTGTACCGGGTTAACGGTAGGTTGTACATAGTTTAATACACGAACTGGGGTAGCAGTGTTGGCACTTTTAACGGCGTCAACTAACTCCTGAACTGCTTTTATAAACAGATCGTAGGCGTTGTCTCGCTGCATCTTACCTACAAAGCGGGTAACATCTGGCTTAAAGTCGTTAGACTTGTCAGACCCGCGTAAGAAGATATAGTTCTTCGAGATCTTAAATTCCGGATACTCATTCATAGAGATTATAAAGCCCGTGCTTGTTTGAAAATCTCCCTGAGCCAAGAACGCATAAATATCAGGACTCTGATCCAAGATCTGAAGAGTCAAGGCATTTGTGTTCTTATCCAGTTTATAACGTACCTGTGTATTAAAGACAGGCATAAATCCACATAAGAATTGGCGTGGATTACGAAGGACGTTGAACATAGATTTTCCTCCTATGTCGTTTGTTATAGATGTTTGATTTAACTTGGAATTCTCGTATCAGGCGGGATTTCCTGGTGATGATCCTTCCGTTTTGCACTTACGTGCGCCTACCTTACGGGTAGGTTAAACTTTGCCGGTGGAGCTACCGGCTAACCCAAGCTACAATTGAGGGCTCCTCTCCTCTCATCTTGGGTTAATTGGGCACTGATGTGCGACAAGTTGGACATTTAGCTTTGTCATTCAAGACTATTGGCTTTATCCACTTGCCACATACCGCACACCAAAATCGTTCAGCAATGTACTTAATCATGATTATGCCTTTTGATTGTAAAAATTTGCCCTTCTCAAGTAGTGTCCCATTCCTTTACCTATTCACTTTCGACTCACGGTATCACCCGGAGTTCAGGATTCCAGTCGCCAGTTTGGCATGAGATTGATACGTGTTACGTCACTGCATGACACCGTACCTTACGCGCGGGTCCACGCGTTCAAAAATATAGGCTATGTGGCCACATTATGGCATAATTAATGCCTGGTCCATATTTAATCAGACTCCTATCTGAACCTAATAATCGGAGTGTGGGTAGGCAAAAGCCTCCCACTAAAATCTTGACACACCAGAGGATAGAGGTAACCGTCGGGTTATCGCAGTTTACTCTACCCAGAGCAAGAGCTGCACCCATGGTCCATTTAACATAGCGTGTCAAAGTTGAGGACAACAAAAATCAAAAGCTTAAAAGATAGGTCATATAATGTTGTCAGCCAGCATCCTCTACCTTCTAAGCTTAGTACTCCATAGATGACTCGAACATCTATTCCCGGCTTCGTAGGCCAGTGCACTATCCAATTGTGCTAATGGAGCATAACCCGTTACTTTAGGTGTAACGGACAAAACCCTTTCGCTTGAGTACACCTTGCACAGTGTACTTTTCGCTTGATCTAACATGGATTCCTTGAAGAAATTAACTTATTCCTGTTACCGAAAGTGGGCACTTAAAATAAATTATTGGGCCTAGAACACGCACCTGATAGGGTATTGGACGTCCTATCCTGTGTCCCTCCGTGATGCTTCTCATTCCGAAAGATCATTAAAAACTTGTTACAAATCCCAATGTAATCGTGGGCTGCTTATGTGATTACTCGGCATGGCTACGTCGACAAGCTCGTGTATAGCCTTAATGATGTCGTCTTTCATTGTGAGTTTTTCTTCCTCAGTCCTGAAAGACATTCTTAATTTATTATAGCAGTTTGACTGCGTGTTGCTTGCGAATCCTGTTAGGCAACCTTCTTTTAAGGTCTCCATTCCGCAAGACGTATATGTAAAATCGTCGGCCAAGCCTATGCGAATACCATTACTAGCAATCCACATTTCAGCAGGGCATCGACTTAAAAACTCTGTTATTTCATCCTCAAACCAAAAAAGCTGGAATTCGAGTATAAGCGGTGTTTGTGCATTACATAGCATAGAAACCGCATAGTCTGAGGCTGTAATGGGGTTAACCAACTTTTTTTTCAAAATTTTCTCTCTTTCTTTGACTTAGCTATTGACTTTTGGTTAATAATGTATTATCTTACCAGCGGACCTCGCGTCACAAAGAACGCGTATAGTTGTATATCAAATTTAATTCGTAAAATCATGGTCCTCTTATCATATTATATAATAAACTTTCTACAATGTCAAGCATTCCTGGAATAATCTTACTCACTCCTATAAATACCGATACTATTAGCGGTTCATTTGATTGGCTGGGCACGATCTTATGAGTCATTGCTAACCAATAGACCCATATTATGAATGATGCTACCCAAAATTTGATTTTTTCGTTCATTTTCCTCCTAAAATTTCAATGAAAATGCACATTTGTTAAAAACACAAATGCGAAACATAGTATGAAGTAAGTAAAATGTAATGACAAGTAACTATAATGACGTAAAAAAAGAAAACAAAAAAACACTTTACTTTCATTGCTTCGCTTTACAGTCGTAAGACGACGTAGGAAACCTTCATACTTAGTTGTAAGACAACGTCGTTTCCTTGAAACTTGATCTTAGTGCTTGAAGCTTGGCCATACAAGTTTGATAAAATTTTTGGCGCAAATGTGTCGCGACTATATTTATATGTGGATCTCAAGTATAAGTGTGACTACCCCCCCAAGATTCTAAGGCTTGTATAAGACTTAATACTAATTTTTAGGTATTGGTTAACCATATTCATTATTTATTCACATAATACAAGGAGACATTCTAATGAAAGCAAAGCTCATTATCACTAAAGATTGTGGTAATACTAAGGCATACGCACTATACTATAGGCTCAAGGCTTTAGGTTATCA
>Ga0180009_10003135_pt1 | contig 19019 bp, 15 predicted proteins | sample OS_PC_MetaG_FD_123537 | JGI IMG/M metagenome (GOLD analysis project Ga0180009, IMG submission 123537) | Groundwater microbial communities from the Aspo Hard Rock Laboratory (HRL) deep subsurface site, Sweden - OS_PC_MetaG | ecosystem: Environmental > Aquatic > Deep subsurface > Groundwater...
ACAGCCAAGTTCACTTTTTCATAAGAAGGAACATCGCTGAAAAATTCGAGTATGTCTTGAAGATTAATTGCCACAGGACAAAATTCATATTCTTCAAAATTCAGCGGACAGTTAGGGCATTGAAATTTTTCTAGTTTTGTCCAATCCTGCGGAACATCTCTGAATGTTCTGATGAGATCGTAATTTGCGGTGTCAATGTTAATTGAAAATATTTTTTCGGTCTTATCGTCAAAGATGAATTTATAATCAATTACTATAGTTTCCGGTCTGTTTTCTTCAATAATCATATTAGCTCATGTGATAAAAATAAATTGGATACGAAGCCGGATTTAATTTAATACTTTTTATTCTTACAATAAAACGAATTTATTGCATTATGTCGTCTCATGTGAGTTTCAGCAATATTCTTTAACAGAATTCAAACATTTGTCAAATTGGTTCAACAGCCTCTTCATCAGTTCGTCTACAGAGGGTATATCGTAAATCATTCCGGAACCCTGACCGGCTTCCAACATTCCTTCTTCCGTATCGCCATTAAAAATTCCAAGTTTTTCTCGTTTCTCCCCAAGTACGTTTTTTAATTCATTTGCAGAAATTCCCGAATGTTCAAATTCAATAATTTCTTTTGTAAACTTGTTTTTTAATGTCCGAGCCATGCCGAATTTTTTCAATATCAATATTGTATCCGTATCAGATGATTCTGCAATTTTTCGTTTATAATTTTCGTGCGCAGAAGATTCTTTTGTTGCTGCAAACCTTGTTCCTATTTGAACTGCTTCCGCACCCAATGATAATGCCGCTAAAATACCTCTTCCGTCTGCAATGCCTCCTGCAGCAATTACGGGAATTGTGAGTCGATCTACCAATTGTGGAATCAGACACATCGTAGTAATTTCATCAATCCCGTTGTGACCGCCGGCTTCAACTCCTTCGCCTACAACTGCATCGCATCCAACCGATTCTGCCTTCGCCGCATATTTCAAATTCGGTACGACGTGAATTACTATCATTTCATTTTTCTTGAATCGGTCTATATATTTTCCGGGATGCCCGGCAGAAGAAACTACAATTTTAATTTGCTCATTTATCACAACATCAATCAGCTCATCAGCGTCTCCTCTTAGCAATGGTATATTTACGCCAAAAGATTTTTCTGTTGCGGCTTTACATTTTTGAATATGCTCTTTTAATAATTCCGGCTTCATTGAACCTGCACCGATTAAACCGAGTCCTCCTGAATTTGAGACTGCTGAAGCAAGTTTCCAACCCGAAACCCAAACCATGCCCGCCTGAATTATTGGATGCTCAACACGCAATAATTCTGTTACTCTGTTTTTAATATTCATTAGCAGCTTCCGATAATTGTATGTCTAACATAAATAATTGTATTACATAAATTCAACTATAATTGAATGTCGCGGGGAGTTTATTTAACTTTGCCTCTCATAAATCAAAAAGGTAAATATGCGCGCAATTATTCCTGTTGCAGGATTCGGAACAAGATTAAAACCGCACACATTTTCGCACCCAAAAGTATTGTTGAATGTCGGAGGTAAACCAATTCTTGGACATATTATTGAAAGGTTACTGGAAGAGAATATTGATAAAGCAACTTTTATCATCGGTCATTTGGGTGAGAAAATTCAAGAGTATGTTACAAAAACTTTTCCCAAACTAAAATCTGAATTTGTTGTTCAGGAAGAAATGCTTGGACTTGGTCACGCTATTTACACTGCAATGCCAACGGTGAACGAGGAAGAAGTTTTTATAATTCTTGGCGATACGGTTTTTGATGTGGAACTAAAAGGAGTATTAACCTCTAAGGTTACTTCTCTTGGAGTAAAATATGTTGAAGATCCTCGCAGATTCGGCGTTGCTGTAACTGACGAAAAAATCGTAACAAAGCTGGTTGAAAAACCTCAAGAGCCGGTTTCACAGCTAGCGCTTGTTGGACTTTACTACATAGCGAACGCCGATTTATTGAAAGAATGTTTAAACGAATTAATTGAAAAAGATATTAGAACCAAAGGCGAATATCAGTTAACCGATGCCCTCCAGTTAATGATTACAAAAAAAGAAAAGATTACTACTTTTGATGTTGAAGGCTGGTACGACTGCGGTAAACCTGAAACACTTCTTTCAACAAATAAATTTTTACTTGAGAGGAATGGAACCAACAGACGGATATCAAATGTTGTAATTAATGATCCTGTTTTTATTTCAGAAACTGCATCATTGAAAAATTGCGTTGTTGGTCCTTTTACAACAATAGCAGAAAATTGCCGTATAGAAAATTCTATTATTAAAAATTCTATTATCGCTTCCAACAGCAACATAAAAAATGCGATGCTCGAAGATTCAATAATCGGAAACAATGCTAGTATTAAAGGATCTTTTCAGCGTTTGAACGCAGGAGATTCTTCGGAAATTGAATATTTATAAAAAAATAACAGAGGTATAAATGTCTTATCTATTCACTTCGGAATCTGTTTCAGAAGGTCATCCGGATAAAGTTTGCGATGCAATTTCCGACGGAGTTCTTGACGCAATTTTTTCGGAAGATCCAAACGCAAGAGTCGCTTGTGAAACATTTGTTACTACAGGACTTGTGGTGGTCGGCGGCGAAGTTACAACTAAAGCTTACGTTGATGTTGAAAAAGTAGTGCGGGATACAATTAAAAAAATAGGCTATACAAAAGCTGAATACAAATTTGACTCTGAATCATGCGGAGTGCTTAACGCTATTCATGCGCAATCGCCGGATATTGCTATGGGTGTTGATAACGGCGGCGCTGGCGATCAAGGAATTATGTTCGGTTACGCATGCGATCAAACTCCCGAATTAATGCCAATGCCGATTGTTTACGCTCATAAACTTGTAAAAAAACTGGCTGATATTAGAAAGCGTCAACCAAAACTTATGCCTTATTTAAGACCGGATGCAAAATCCCAAGTAACAATTGAGTATGATGAAAACAACAAGCCTTTGAGAGTCGATGCAATAGTGGTTTCAACACAGCATGACGGTAATGTAAATCAAAAGAAAATTAAGATCGATGTTATAAAAAACGTTGTTAATAAAGTTGTTCCTAAAAAATATTTGGATAAAAACACTAAGTACTTTGTAAATCCAACCGGAAGATTCGAAATCGGCGGACCGCATGGAGACAGCGGTTTAACCGGAAGAAAAATTATTGTTGATACTTACGGCGGTTGGGCTCCTCATGGAGGCGGCGCTTTCTCCGGCAAAGATCCATCCAAAGTTGATAGAAGCGCTACTTATGCGGCTAGACACATTGCAAAAAATGTTGTTGCTGCCGGAATTGCAAAAGAATGTTTAGTTCAAGTGGCTTATGCAATCGGTGTTGCAGAACCAGTTTCAGTTTTTATAAAAACAAATGGAACAGGCAAGATCAGCGACAAAGCAATTGCAGATATGATTAAAAAGGAAGTTGACCTTACACCGAATGGAATAATTAAGCGGTTAGATTTACGCAAACCGATTTATCAAGCCACTTCGGCATACGGTCACTTCGGAAGAAAGGAATTTAGCTGGGAACAGTTAGATTTGGTGAGCAAGTTTAAAAAATATTTATAATCAAAAGGAAATAAGATGAGTGAAGTAGTTGAAAAAAAAGTAGAATATGTTCCATATAAAGTAAAAGATATTTCTCTTGCAGAATGGGGACGAAAAGAAATTGGTCTCGCTGAAGCAGAAATGCCGGGGCTTATGGCAATAAGAGAGGAATTTAAGAATAGTAAACCGCTTAAGGGCGCTAGAATTGCCGGATGCCTTCACATGACGATTCAAACGGCGGTATTGATTGAAACGCTCATTGAGTTGGGCGCGGAAGTTACGTGGTCATCGTGCAATATTTTTTCTACACAGGATCATGCAGCTTCAGCAATTGCTGCTGCGGGAATTCCTGTTTACGCGTGGAAAGGAATGAACGAAGAAGAATTTGACTGGTGCATTGAGCAAACGTTATTCTTCGGCAAAGAAAGAAAACCTCTTAATATGATTTTGGACGACGGCGGCGATCTAACAAATATGGTTTTAGATAGATATCCGGAATTGGTTGCAGACATAAAAGGAATCTCAGAGGAAACTACAACCGGCGTTCACCGTCTCTACGATAGAGTTAAGGAAGGCACGCTTCCTGTCCCGGCGTTTAATGTAAATGACTCCGTAACAAAATCCAAATTCGATAATAAATACGGCTGCCGAGAATCCTTAGTTGACGGAATTCGTAGAGCTACTGATTTAATGATGGCGGGTAAAGTTGCCGTTGTTGCCGGTTATGGCGACGTTGGAAAAGGTTCCGCGCAATCGCTTAGAAGCGCAGGCGTTCGTGTGATAGTTACTGAAATTGATCCAATCTGCGCACTGCAGGCGGCAATGGAAGGATTTGAAGTGAAAAAATTCTTAAAAGCAGTTCCCGAAGCTGATATTATTGTTACTGCAACAGGCAACAAAGATATCGTGAATGCGGCAGCTTTCAAATTAATGAAAGACAAAGCGGTTGTGTGCAACATCGGTCACTTTGATAATGAAATTGATATGGCATGGCTGAATAAATATTACGGACAGACTAAAGACGTTATCAAACCTCAGGTTGATAAATATACTATCGATGGAAAGGACTTAATAATTCTTGCTGAAGGTAGATTAGTAAATCTCGGATGCGCTACAGGGCATCCATCTTTTGTTATGTCAAACTCATTTAGCAATCAGACACTTGCACAAATTGAACTATGGACAAACGCCGGTAAATATGAGAACATAGTTTATACTCTGCCCAAACATTTAGATGAAAAAGTTGCAAGACTACATCTAGAGAAAATTGGCGTTGAACTTGAAGAGTTGACTCCAGAGCAGGCAAAATATATTGGCGTTCCCGTTGATGGTCCTTATAAACCGGAATATTATAGATATTAATTTTTGCAGAAAAATCAACCTTCGAGGTTTCTAAAACCTCGAAGGTTTTAATAATTGCTCACCTCAAAATTCATAATTTACTTTAATCTTCGTATCCACCAAAAATTCCGGCATTTGGATTTCCGATTGAAAAAATGAGCGGACTTCTCTTGAATTGGTTAATGTCCCTTTTCGTAAACTAAGCAAATCACTTGCGTTTGAAAATTCCAAATCAGTTATTTTTTGAACAAAATTTGCTTTTACATGATTCTCAAGAATATATTTTATCACCCAAATAAAATAATTCGGATCGGCAATATGTTTACTTTTAATTTTGACCTTGAATAGTGTTCCGCTTCTTAGAATTTTTTTATTCATGGATTTAGCGTAAGAGTTAAAAAGGATGAGATAATATCTGATATCTCCTAGAAACCTTCGAGGTTTAAGCCTCTGTTCGATTCTAAAACCTCGAAGGTTTTAGCTTAAGCCTCCGCGGTTTTGTAACATGAAATTTTGTGAATTATTAAATCTTCCCGCAATCTCAAATCCGCATTTATAGCATTTGCCATTTTTTACAAGATTTTGTGTTACAGAATGCCAATTCCTTTCAATCAATGTTACTTTACAGTTGGGACAGTAAGTAGTTTCTCCTTCTTTGTTATAAACGTTACCTGTGTAACAATAATTTAGTCCCTCGGCTAACGCGATATTTCTAGCCATTGTTAATGTTGATAATGGAGTCCGCTCTTTGTCCCTCAGTTTAAAATCCGGATGAAACGCTGTAAAATGCAGAGGAACATTTACTCCAAGATTTTCTAAAATCCAGAGACACATTTTTTTTATCTCGTTCTCGGAATCATTTTCTCCGGGAATAAGAAGTGTAGTTATTTCCAGCCAGATATCCGTTTCATGTTTTATCCAGTACAAAGTTTCTAAAACGTCATTAAGATTTGAATACGTTAGCTTTTTATAAAATTCTTCATTGAATGCCTTTAAGTCAACATTGGCAGCGTCGATGTATTTATAAACATCTTTACGCGCATTTTTGTCAATGTAACCTGCCGTAACCATCACAGACTTAATTGAAACTTCCCGCGCAAGTTTAGAAATATCAATCACGTATTCGCCAAATATTGTTGGATCGTTATAAGTGTATGCGATGGAAGGAACGTTATAATCTTGCGCGAGTTTTACAACTGATTCCGGCGAGTAGATAAGAGATTTTTGATTATCAGATTTAGCTTTTGTTGTTGTCCAGTTCTGGCAAAATTTGCATCCAAGATTGCAGCCCGCTGTTCCAAAACTTAGAATTTTACTGCCCGGCAGAAAGTGGTTCAATGGTTTCTTTTCTATTGGATCAATCGCAAATCCCGTTGGTCTTCCGTATCCGGTAGAATAAAGAACGCCGTCATTATTTTCCCGTATGTAACAAAATCCTTTCTGACCTTCACCTATTGTACAATAGCGCGGACAGAGTGTGCAGAGAATTTTTCCGTTTTTATCCTCCTCCCACCATTTTGCGATTTTCCTTAGAATCATTCTAAACTTTGGATATTAATTAAATTCATTTAAGTCTCTGGTAGATGCTCCCATAAAAGAGGAAAATTAAGTACTCAACAAAAACAGTTGCAACTATCCGCTAATAATTTTCAACTGACTCTAAAATAAGCGATCGTTTTCGTGGTTATAAATTAATGTCCCTTTCATTTCCACAAATTTTACAGGTATTTTGGGATTGTTAATATCTTTATCCCCATCATCCTTCCATTTCTTTTCCCACTTATCGTAATATGGTTTAAGTAGCAACGGAGTTAGCCGATATATTCTTTTTAATTCAATCCCTTCGTACACTGCAAAAATCCAGTCGACCTTTCTATATTTTTTAATAATAGTTGAATTCATATGATTTGTGTAGAAAAACTTTTTGTGAGTTTTATATTGACTGATTTTAATTCAAATTCTTTTCCGCTCTCGTCTTTGGCATCATTACCTTCTCGCCCGGGAATGACCTTGAGTCCAGTAATTAAAAGTACTTGTAAAAGTTTACCCCCGTTATCCTGGAAAATATCATTAATTCCGTGCTTATCGGCTAGTTTTTGATATTCAAGAATGTTTGGAAATAATTTTTTTAATTTTCTAATATCTTTTGAGGGTTTCATATTATTCCTCCAGTAATTGATTCAACGAGATACTAAATGCGGTCGCTATTTTCTCAAGGGCATCTATCGAAATATTCCGTTCTGCTCTTTCAACCGAGCTGATATAAGTTCTATGCAATCCGGAATTATAAGCTAGTTCTTCCTGAGATAAGCCCAACTTTTGTCTGAATTTTCTCATATTGACAGCTAATATGATTCTTGATTTTTTATTTGTATTTTTCATACCATAAATGTATTATGTTGCATACTATGAGTCTACAGACTATGAGTAACATTGGAAATATAAATAGAATCCTTTTTGAGAACGGTTATAGTTATCGAACTAGGCTGGGCCTGGCTATTTGCAATGATTCTTTAACAGTTCTATCTAGGTTCCCAGATCAAAGTATAAATCTCGTAATTACCAGCCCTCCATTTGCATTACAAAGAAAGAAAGAATACGGCAATAAAGAGCAGGATCAGTATATAGCATGGTTATTGGAATTTGCAAAAATTATAAATCGTAAACTTACCGATGATGGTAGTTTGGTAATTGACCTAGGTGGTGCATACAAAAAAGGCATCCCAATTCGAAGCTTATATAATTTTCGACTTCTAATACATTTATGCGACGATATTGGGTTTCACCTTGCCGAAGAATTTTTTTGGTACAATCCTTCAAAACTTCCCAGTCCTATTGAGTGGGTCAACAAAAGAAAAATCAGAGTGAAGGACTCTGTTAATACTATCTGGTGGTTATCAAAATCAGAGTATCCAAAATCTGATATTAGAAATGTGCTCGTTCCATACAGCGAACGAATGAAGAAATTGATTGAAGACCCAGCCAAATATTATACTCCAAAAGAAAGACCTTCTGGACACAACATCGGCTCCAATTTTGGGAATGATAATGGAGGGGCAATACCATCAAATCTTTTACAAATTCCCAATTCCGAATCAAATAGCCTTTATTTACGCCGCTGTAAAGAAATCGGAGTTAAAGGACATCCTGCCCGCTTTCCTGAAAAATTACCTGCTTTTTTCATAAAAATGTTAACCCATCCCAATGATCTTGTGGTCGATATTTTTGCAGGTTCAAATACCACTGGATTTGTTGCTGAAAAACTGAATAGAAATTGGATTAGTATTGAAAATCGAATTGATTATGTAAGCGCATCGTCCCTGAGATTTATTGATAGTAATTTTAGTACAAATAAGTTGACAGAAATTTATAATTCTATCAATTCGGGCAAAAAAATCAATCTTAATAATTTTCAGAAATCAAAAACACTTTTTGATTTGGATGATGGCGAAAATTAATAAAATTAGTACAGCGATTATGCACACCATAATCCGATTGTGCCTTAGCTCTTATTAATATTATAATCCTACTCAAACTACCACATACCTCATCCAACTTTTTCTTTCTTTATCTGTAATTGGCGCGCCGGCGGTGAACAAAATTATATTTCCTTTTTTGATTAGCTTTTTTTCTTTTAATATGGTTGTCGCCTTTTTAATAGCCTTATTTTCCTTAGCGATATCTGCAAGGAAAAAAGATTCAATTCCCCAATAAAGATTCAACCAGTTCATTGTTTCGAACCTGTCGCAGAAGACGTATATCGGCGCTTTGGGACGAAACTTTGAAATTACTTTTGCCTTTCTTCCATAGCGCGTGAATACAACTATCGCATCGGCTTTAACCTGCTCGGATGTGTGGTATACGGATTTTCCCGCAGCATCGAATAGATTTTCAGCTTGATCTTTGGGAAATTTATAATCGAACGGAGTATGCAGCTCCTCGTGAATTTCCGTTACCCGCAAAATGTTGTCCATCATCTTTACTGTCTGCGAAGGATACTTCCCCACCGAAGTTTCCGCGCTTAGCATAACAACATCAGTTCCATCAAGCACAGCATTTGCAACGTCCGATGCTTCAGCTCGCGTCGGCACCGGATTGTTTATCATTGATTCAAGCATCTGAGTTGCCGTGATTACGAGTTTGCCTTTATTTCTACACTCACGAATAATTTTCTTTTGAATCATGGGAACTTCATACGGCATCATTTCAACACCCAGATCGCCGCGCGCAACCATAATTCCATCAGCTTCTTTCAAGATTGATTCAAAATTATGCACAGCTTCCGGCTTTTCAATTTTGGCAATAACGGGTATCTTTTTTCCCTTTGCCGCAAGCCATTTCTTCAGTTTAGAAATATCTTTTGAATCTCTAACGAAAGACAAGGCTATATAGTCCACTCTATGTTTTAGGGCAAATTCAAGATTTTCAAAATCCTTTTTTGTAACAGCTTGAGTCGAAAGTTTCATCCCGGGAAGGTTCATTCCTTTTTTCGGTTTCAGAATTCCGCCCTCCATTATCCTGCAATTCAATGAATTTTTCTTTTTCTCAATTACTTTTAATTCTATCAGTCCATCGTCAATTAATATTTTGTCTCCAATAACAGCATCTCTTGTTAGAGGTTTGTACGATGTTGAAATAATGTTTTCATTTCCCAAAATTTTTCCGGCGGAAATTTCAATATCCTTCCCCGCTTTCAACAAAACTGTTGCCGATGCGAGTTCGCCTACTCTAATTTTGGGTCCTTGTAAATCAACAAGAATTGCGATTGGAAGTTTTTTCTTTTCGCAGACTCGATTTATCGTTTCGAATATTTCATCGAATTCAGGATAAGTGCCGTGCGAAAAATTTAGCCGGATACCGTCAATCCCGGCGTCTAAAAGTTTTTCAAGATCCTTTTCGCTGCTGGAAGCCGGACCGAGCGTTGCTAATATTTTGGTGCGTGTCAACTTCTTCCATCCTTTATTTTTTTTGACTTCCTTTTCCGCTTAGGCTTTAGAGACTCAGTTTTATTTATCTGTGATTTTGGTTTTAATCTTGAATGCATATCGCGCAGAGTTTTTTCAACTTCACCGAAAACAGTATTAGGTTGGTGAAACCCATTCTTCATAATTTTACCGGCTTTAACTCCCATCAATATTTCAACAGCTTCTTCAACGCGGGATACAGCCATTATTTTGAACACACCTTTTTCAACAGCCGCAATAATTTCTTCTTTTAGCATGAGGTCGGACACATTCTGGATAGGAATAATCACTCCTTGATCTTTAGCCAATCCGCGCTTTTTACATATATCAAAGAATCCTTCAATTTTTTCATTCACTCCTCCAATCGGTTGTATGTCGCCTTTCTGATTTACTGAGCCAGTGATTGCATAATTCTGTTTGATAGGAATGTTTGAGAGACATGAAAGCAGAGCGCATATTTCTGTAATTGAGGCGCTGTCGCCGTCAATCATTCCGTAACCCTGCTCAAAGACAAGACTCGCGTTAAAAGAGAGAGGAATTTTTCTGCCAAAGGCATCTCTTAAATAACCGGTAATTATTAACACGCCCTTATTATGAGTATTTCCGCTTAGCCCCGACTCTCGCTCAACATTAACAATGCTTCCGTTTCCCAATGATACAGATGCCGTAATCCTAGTAGGCTTACCGAATGAGTATTTACTGTCCGATCCGAAAACTGCAAGTCCATTAATCTGTCCAACCCTGCTGCCTTCAGTGTCAATAAGAACAATTCCTTTGTTTATCATTTCTGTTAATTTGCTTTCGTACAAGCCATGACGTTCGCGCGCGGCTTCATAGGCTTGAGTAACATCGTAAGATGTAACAACGTTTGCGCCGTTATCTTTTGCCCAGAAACATGATTCTCTTGCAATATCTGCAACGTAAGCAAATCGGGTTGTAAGTTTATTTTGCTGCCCGGCATATCTTGCGCTATATTCAATAATTTTTGCAATCGCCGAAGAATCAAATTCAATCAGTTTTTCCGAGTCGATGATTTTTTTTATTACCTTGGCATATTCAACAATGTTCGAATCCGTCCGCTTCATCTCATAATCAAAATCGGCTTTTACTTTGAAGATTTTATTAAAGTCATCTTCGTAAGCAGAAAGAAGAGAATATATATAATTATTTCCAACGAACAATATTTTGGTGTTTATCTCAATTGGTTCGGGCTTCAAAACGCTTGGCGAAAATTGAAAAGCGCTGGTCATGTCCTGAATTTCCAGCTTACCGTAAAGCAGAACGCGCTTTAATACCTTCCACACGCCGGGTTCCGAGTAAGCGTCAACGGCATTTAGAACTAAATAACCGCCGTTTGCTCTTAGAAGTGTACCGGCTTTAATTTTGGTAAAGTCAGCATACCATCCGCCGCTGCCATCGCTGTATTTTTCTATCGCGCCAAATAAATTGCTGAAAGTAGGCGATGTCTCAATAATGACGGGGCATTTCGTTACTTTCGAATTATCCATAATAATGTTGACTTCGTATTCTTTCAGATAATCTACAATCACTCCGACCACGGTTTCTTCAGTTTGAGGTTTTGCTCCTTTAAACACATCCAGGTTTTGAAGGATATTTTCGAAAACCTTATCAAGGTATTTTATGACTTTTTCTATTTTATATTTTTTCTTAATACTTTCAAGAGTAACAGAAACAATATCTTCCACAGCCTGACTTTCCATATTTTCGAGTTTAGACTTAAAATCCTGGTTAAGCTGTAAACTCTGCCGGAATACTTTTTTCAAATCTTCCTGATATTGAGCATACTTTTTCGTGAGCGCCGTAGCTTTCTGTTTTGTTATTTTATTGTTTCTAATTAGTTCATCCAATTTTTGAATTAAAACAGGCTCATTATCAATAACCGGAAGAATTTCCGGGCGCGCCGCTTCACCCATTTTTACCTGTCCAAGCGTAAAATTATTTTTTCTTAATTTCTCTTCAAACGAGAGCATTAATTCTTGCTGCGAAATTCCATGCTCTTCCAACAATTTTTTTCTTCTTCTAACGAATGGTTCATTCTCCAAAACTTGAGGAATATTTTCCTGCAAAAAACTGATTGCCGATTCCATATCTTTTTTAAACTTATTTCCCTGTCCTGCGGGGAACTCTAATAGTATCGGTCTATCCTGATCTTCAAAATTATTTACATAAGCGTAATCGTATATTGGCGTGCAGTCGGGGCTTATTGTTTCCAGCATTTTTTTTACTGTTGTAAATTTACCCGTGCCGGATAGACCGGTAATAAAAATATTATAGCCCTGGCTTCGCATATCAACGCCCAGTTTAAGAGCTTTTATTGCCCGCTCCTGCCCGATTATACCTTCAAGAGATTTTAGATCTTCAGTCGAATCAAACGTTAAACTTTTTGGATCGCACGTCCAGCGTAACTTATCCGGACTCAATTCCTTCGCTTTTGCTGCTTTCAGAAGCGCCATAGAATACCCATTTTTTTTGAGGATGGATTTTTATGAACATAATATAAATAAATAAGGCGATAATGTGAATGAGGCAACATTTCATTCTCAATTGACTTATTTTTGTCCATTCTCATCCGGCATTAATGCTGCGATGGAGTGCGTCTATTTTAAAATATTAGCAGAGCTTTATGCAAAATCCTTTACTCGATACTTTTTCTAATCTACAGAGCATAAAAGCCTTGAAGGGAAAAGTTACTTCAAGCAGTATAAAGAGCAATAAATTATTTATTTCTCCATTTCCCGGTTCAACTAAATCTCTTTTTATAAATTTATTGGCAAAAGAAAAGAAGCAGATATTTGCACTTTATAATTCAATTCAAATGTTGAACGAGGTTAGAGTTGAGCTTGACATTTTGGGGCTTGGCGCAAAAACCGTTTTAATAGACGATTTTTCTAGCGAAGCAATTCAAGAAAAATTAACGGACTTGAACAACCGCAGCTCATTTATTCTTCTTTCTCATTATGATTTGCTAAAATTTTATTTACCCGCTAAAGATCATCTTCAGAAAAGCACAACAACAGTGCAGCCTGGAAGTGATTTAGGTTACGACAATCTGATTGAATATTTGAATTTGCTGAATTACCAGCGCGATAATTATGTTGATAGCCCCGGCGAGTTTGCCGTGCGTGGATCGATAATAGATTTTTGGTCTTTTAGTGAAAGACAACCGTGCAGGTTGGAATTCGATGGGGATTTTCTCGAATCGATAAGATATTTTGATCATGAAAATCAAAGATCGTCTTCAAGAGTTGAATCCGTTTCACTTGCTTCGGTTCTTTCGAACGGAGATGAACAGAGCAAATCTTCTATTTTTAACTATCTCGATAATCCATTCGTCCTCGCCACTGAAGGCGGCATTAATGATTTGTTCAAACCTGCGAAAAAGGAAATTGAATCCGAACTCCCTTTTGAGGACATCGAATTAATCAAAGAAATTGGCGATCAGGAAAATGAGAGTGAATCAGCAGAAGATCCGCACGTAAATCATTTAAACGATGATGCAGATCCTGAGCAGGTTTTATTTTCACATAAAGCTGAATGGCTGATTGAAAGTGAATTAGGAATCGACAATGATAGATTCGAAATTAAACTTGCTAGTCCGCCAATAATAAATTCAAACTTCGAATTGCTGTTTAATAATCTCATCGATTATTGCAAAAAGGATTTCACGGTTCTAATCAGCGCCGAAAATGATTTGCAAGGACGAAGACTTCTCGATTTGTTTTCAGAATTTAAGGATGAATTGAGGAATCTTATTGAAGGGGGCAAAATTAGAATTGTTATTCTGCCAATCCACAAGGGATTTTTATCGAAGGAGGATAAGCTTCTTGTTCTTTCCGATTATGAAATATTCAACAAACCCTACCGGTCGAGAATTCAGAGTAAATCCAAGTACAAAAAGTCACGCTCAAAGGATTTCGCTTCTATAAAAAGGGGTGATTTTATTGTTCATTCAAATTTTGGAATCGGACAGTACGCCGGGCTGGAGACAATCAAGATTGGAGAGATTGAACAAGAAAGTATAAAAATCCTCTATGCAGAAGGCGGAGTTGTGTATGTAAATTTGAATTACCTTTCACTGATAAAAAAGTTTTCCTCAAATGAGGAGTTAAAGCCTAGGCTCTCTGTTCTTGGCAGCAGCCAATGGAAATCGACGAAGAAAAAAGTTAAATCCAAAATCATTGATGCAGCGCGAGAATTAATAAAATTGTACGCAAAAAGAAAGTCATCGGATGGAACAGCGTTCAGCCCTGATTCGATTTGGCAGAAAGAATTGGAAGCGTCTTTCTTTTATGAGGATACACCCGATCAAGCAAAAGTAACAGAAGAAGTTAAAGGTGATATGGAATCCAATAATCCTATGGACAGATTGGTTTGCGGTGACGTTGGGTTCGGTAAAACGGAAATTGCAGTTAGAGCGGCATTCAAAGCGGTTAACGACGGAAAGCAAGTTGGGTTGTTGGTGCCAACAACAATTCTTGCAGAACAGCATTGGAATACATTCAAAGACCGGCTGGTTCAGTTCCCGGTTAATGTTTCATCGCTTTCCAGATTTTCAACAAAAGCAAAGCAGACTGAAACATTAAAGCAGCTTAAATCGGGCTCGGTAGATATTGTAATCGGGACTCACCGTTTGCTATCGAAGGACGTTGAATTTAAGGACCTCGGTTTATTGATTATTGACGAAGAGCACCGGTTCGGCGTGATGGCAAAAGAGAAGCTGCGGAAAATGCGAGAGCATATTGATACGCTTACACTAACGGCTACTCCAATTCCGCGAACGTTGAATATGTCATTGCTGGGGGCGCGGGATTTATCTATCATTGCAACTCCCCCGCCGAACCGTCAACCCATTTATACTAAAGTAGATAAATTTGATATTCTAAAAATCCGCGAATGGATTTTAAATGAGATTAAACGAAATGGTCAAATTTATTTTGTTCATGATAGAGTTCAATCGATTGATAAACTTGCCGCTTATGTTAATAAATATATTCCGGAAATTAATATCGGCGTTGCTCATGGGCAGATGAAACCAACTCAACTTGAAAATGTTATTCATGATTTTTTGAGCAAGAAGTATCACGTTCTAATGGCGACAAAAATTATTGAATCCGGATTGGACATTCCAAATGTGAACACAATTATCATCAACCGCGCAGATAGATTTGGCTTAGCCGAACTTCATCAGTTGCGTGGAAGAGTCGGTAGATCAGACAGACAGGCATACGCTTATCTGCTGGTGCCTTCACTAAATACTATCACAAAAAAAGCTGTGCGGAGGCTTCAAGCAATTGAAGAATATACCGATTTGGGCGAGGGTTTTAATTTATCTATGCGTGATTTGGAAATTCGCGGCGCCGGAAATTTACTCGGCACAGAGCAAAGCGGCGCTATTGATACCGTTGGATTTGATATGTACATCAAGCTGCTCGACGAAGCAGTTGAAGAATTACGGCAAAGCGAATTTAAGAGTGAGTTCAAGGATTTACCGAAACACATTGATCGTAGCGAACCAAAAATTGACACTTTCTTTGAGATTGGAATCCCAAAAGATTTTATGCCGGATCAATCAGATAGACTTAGCTTTTATACTGATCTATTCTCTGTTATTAAAGTGGAAGAAATCAATGAAGTACGCGACGAAATGATAGACAGATTCGGCAGACTTCCAATAATTGTTGAACGACTAATTCATACCGCAGAATTAAGATATTACGCTTCCCTAGCGCTCTTGGAAAAAGTGGCAATTCAACGAAATCATATTTCAATTGTTCTTCCCAACGCAGATAGAACAGAATTTTATCAAAATAAGTTTTCACTTTTAATGCAGTTTATTCTTGACAAACATTCAAGGACGGTTCAATTCAAACAGCAGAAGGACGTTATGAGATTGGAAATGCTGAATAAATATTCTTCTCCGGATGAATCGCTTAAATACATCATCAATTTTTGCAAGGATTTGAGTGAACTTGTTTTATTATAATTGAGTTCATTCTTAATAAAAACCTCTTGATGAAACCTTCGAGGTTTGTGGACTTAACCGGAGCTTAAACCTCGAAGGTTACTTATTTATTTATTCTTTTTCCGGTGAAATCACTTTATAAACAATACCAGCTAAAATTGCGCCTACAATCGGCGCGACCCAGAACAGCCATAGTTGACCCAAAGCCCAATCTCCAACAAATAATGCTTGGCTTGTGCTTCTAGCAGGATTTACTGATGTATTTGTAACGGGAATACTTATTAAATGTATCAGTGTCAATCCTAATCCAATTGCAATGCCTGCAAAGCCTTTTGGGGCTTTTGGATGAGTCGCACCTAAAATAATTACCAAAAACATAAAGGTCATTACAATTTCGGATACCAACGCGGCAAGCATATTATATCCGCCGGGTGAATGTTCTCCATATCCGTTAGCTGCAAAACCGCCGAGTTCAAATCCTGCTTTTCCGCTTACAATTAGGAACAATATTCCTGCGCCGGCAATTCCGCCCAACACCTGCGCGCCTATATACGGTAGCAGTTCCTTTTTATCGAACCTGCCTCCAACCCAAAGACCAATTGAAACTGCCGGATTAAGATGGCATCCTGAAATATGCCCTATTGCGTAAGCCATTGTTAAGACGGTTAATCCAAAAGCAAGCGCAACGCCGGCAAATCCAATTCCTAATTCCGGATATGCCGCAGCAAGAACAGCGCTACCACAGCCACCCAAGACTAACCACAAAGTTCCGATAAATTCTGCAATAAGTTTTTTCATAAATACTCCTTTTCTGGATGTTATTGAATAATTAATTCAAGATTTTTGAATTAAAATATTTCTCAAACCTTCCAAAATCTCAAAGGTTATTGTGACTGAAACCTTCGAAGGTTTGCTTTAATTCTTGTGACAACAAATTATCAGACCTCCGGGATCACAAAATAAATGGTATTAACCCCCGAGCAAACTCCGGACTCTTATTCCGCAGCAAGCTACGGGGCATTACACCAATCTTCTCGACCGCTGAAGCGTGCGAAGGCGGATTAAACTAAGTTTGGAAACACCTACCTAAACATTTTAGTTCCCGTGAGGATAAAACCTCCGAGGTTTGCGAATTGAAGTGGGAATTAAACCTCCGAGGTTTCCTGAATTTTACTCATTTACCTTTTCATCATTCTCACAAGTTGAATCACACTTGAAAATATTTTCAAATGTGCATTTACCAATATCATAAGTCCTATCGGAATCATACGAATGTTTCTTCAAACTCTGAGAACCTATTCCAGCCAAAATGTTAAAGTCTAAACTCAATCCGAAGTGCATGTAGAACGCTGTATTCTTCATGTTAAAATTACCAGCCGTCTTTGGTTGGTTTTGAAGGATACAAGTTCCAGCATGTATTCTAAAATAATCGAACACGGAATATCCAACACCGGCGTATATCGGTTTTTTGACTATTGGTCCGGTTAGTGTTTCTCCGAAGCTGTTTTTAAAATCCGATGTAAAAATTCCGAACGAAACTGATAATTTACTCCACAAACTGTAATTGTGACGGTCATTCGCAATTGGAATCGAAATTCCCACAAATGGATTTGTTTGATATGAGGAGCCGTCGCTTACTGAGCCGTAACCAATATTTAGAAGAAATGATTTTTTTTCGACTATTGTAGAATCGACTAATTTCACAAAAGCGTCTCTTTTAACTGTGGGATAGCCCACAATCATTTTTTTATCGAATAATAAGAATAGATCGCCTTCAAAGTTTTTCTTCGCTTCTTGCTTCACAATAGTTTTAAATCTATCAATATCCTTTTGTGCCTCGTAATCATCAATTTCCAAATTTTTGTTTGTCATCCGGGCAACAAGACTTGGAATACGATCCGAGAATTTTTCGAAGCCATCATTTTTTCTTGTGGTGTAATTCTTGAATGTTGAGTTGAGTATTGAGTTAAGATCAGCTTCAATATTCTTGCCTTTTGAAGTTGATTTAACCTTTCCCTCTTCAATCACCAACGCTTGGTCAATGAAAGTATCGAGATGTTTCTCTAATGCGGATTGTAATTCGGTCTTGCTTTTATCACTCACTTTTTTGTAAAATTTTGCTAAAATATCATACTTAGCGTCGTAGAATAAATTAAATTTTACCGGTATTTTATATACCATAGCATTGCTTTCGGCTAGCCTTTCCCATCTTTCCGTGTACAGCAAATCCGGCTTTTCAACACCGCTTTCAAGAATATCTATTTCTACGATATCAATATCGAGGTCTGTGTATCCTTGAATTATAAAATGCCTCTCGGCGGGAAGAGGTTGCCCATCGTTAAAGTTCAATTGCTCAAAATTCGCAACGTACAAATTTGTTTGTGCGAATACATTCGCAGAAATAATGAATAAAAACAAAAATATTCGTTTCATAATATTCTCCTATTTTTAGTTTTTATTCTTCGTATAGTATAAATATATGAATTCCCCGCCGGAGCCATCGTTTAAGTCTTGAATTACAAAATCACCCCATCGTTTTTCTTTGTCTGGGCGAATTAATGGAATAGCTCTTCTGTTATTTTTTATTCGACTTTTCTTGAGCTTTAAACAAAGAACCCCGAACGAAGTACGTATAACAATAATTTATTCTCCTTTTACTCAACCTTTACCTTTTTACTTTTTGCTCATTTTTATTCACTGCCTGCAACCGGCGGTTATGGTTTGTCTGCAAACCCGCGCTTTTCTGCTACCCAATATCGCATCAGTATGATTGGCAAAAACTATTATCGGTATTGTTGCCAATATCAGCTTCAAATCCATTACAAATGATCCGGACTTTTCATATGCGTTTTCCAGATCAATCAAATTATCAATTCCTTTTTCGCGCTGTCCGTATATCTGCCACAAACCCGAAATCCCGGGCACGCTGTTGAATGATTCTCTCTTTAAATATTGCTCAGGATATTTTTGCTTCAATAATTCAAGATCACTCAACATCAGCGGTCTTGGACCAATAAGACTCATTTTACCGGCAATAACGTTGAATAACTGAGGCAGTTCGTCCAAGCCCGTTATTCTTAACCACTTGCTGAATTTTGTCAATTTCCCTAATTGCTCCGGTTTGTAAAAAATATTGTTACTCTCATTTTTTTTG
>Ga0180009_10003136_pt1 | contig 19010 bp, 20 predicted proteins | sample OS_PC_MetaG_FD_123537 | JGI IMG/M metagenome (GOLD analysis project Ga0180009, IMG submission 123537) | Groundwater microbial communities from the Aspo Hard Rock Laboratory (HRL) deep subsurface site, Sweden - OS_PC_MetaG | ecosystem: Environmental > Aquatic > Deep subsurface > Groundwater...
AGTTGCTCGATAAAATCAATCTGTGGATGGGGGATTTGAGCCCGAAGCTCCTCATCTGTACCTCCCACAAGGGTTCCTGCAGGCATCAGAATATCCACCCCGAAGGGCTTGTCGGTGAGCTCCATCGTCTTCCTGATCCAGGAGCGTAGCACCTCTGGCTGCACAGCCGTGGCACCTAAGACACCTAGTCCACCAGCATTGGATACCGCTGCAGCTAGACAGGGGCCAGCTATGCCCCCCATACCTGCCTGAATAATGGGATATCTGATCCCCAACATATCACATAGCTCAGTGTGTAGTCTGATTTTTCTCACTTTCTCCTCCTTAAAACGAAAATTTTTCTTCTTTGACATCAAGTTCATGAGCTTGAACTTTTTGACTGTCCAGTTGTCAACTAAATTTGTTTACGTTTTCGTGGCACCTCCTGATGTCTATGATGTCCTCCAGATCTAAAGAAAGATTGATTTGGAAGATAAAAGGACGGGTCTTTTATTTTTTATAGGGTGGAGTATATGTGAGACTTTGCTTTGTGTCAATTAAGGTCCGATTTCCACATATTTTATGTCTTTTCAGCACCCTCAGAATAACGTGTAGCTTGCCATAATCGCTTGTGATAATTTATCACAAACCGTTATCACTTACAAACACAAATCATTAATATTTGAGTATCTTATCACTAATACTTCATAGCAGAATTGATGACCCAAGACGTATTTAAGACTTGTAATAAGTCAATACACCATGAACCGATGTCAATGCCCGCTTAAACCGTGGACTCACTTGATCGGATATCAGAAGGCTTATTTCTTGTCCTTAAGCTTTTCCAAGGCCCGCCGGGCTAGTTCCTCTGAATAGACGTGCCAGGGGTTCGGTCCTTCTCCGGGATCATAAGGCTCAACCCAAAAATGACAACATTCCTCCCCGTGAGGGATCAGCTTCTCGCAGCGTGACGTTATGCTGCTTTTGCCTTTCTCTTCAATGGCTTGGTACATTCCTTCGACAAAGTAGCGTTGGACCCGACAGTCAAAGGCCGTGAACCGGTCCTGATGAGGACACCACAGGATGTCGAACTCAAAACGATCCTTCTCAAGCTTCCAAGGCTTTTCCAAAGAGGCGTAAAGGACCGTGTTAATGCCTGTAACCATAAAAGCCAAAAGCTCTGTACTTTCAAGATCCTCGGGAAAGGTGGAATTATCTAAGAAGCCGGCCATGGCCTCGTATCCGGCTTTATTGATAGCCTTGCGCACCACCTTTTGGCCTTCGGCTCCGAAGGCCTCTTCCACAGCTTTCAAGATATTCAGCACACCGGTGGCCTGCATGGTTCCCCAGACGAACAGCACGGCGGGGTCGAAGTCTTCCCGGCCTTCAATAGCCTGGCGTAGGCTCTCCACGGCTTCAGGGTAAGGCATACCCAGTTTGACACCGGCGTAGCTTTCTTCTTCTCTCTTGCCTTTGGACCAAATCCCTTCTTTAGTTGGATATTGGGGTTTGGGCATAATGTTCCCTCCTTATTTCAATTTTTTCTCTTTATAGGACCTTGAATGCATCTTGTTCCTAATTTTATAATTGATGTAGAAGCCGCTAATAAGATAAGGCCAACAAATTAATATCACTATTTTAATTTATTGTTAAGGGTAAGATTTGTCAAGTATTTCCTTTTTCAATGTTTTTCATGATCTAGTCGAGATCAGAATCACATCATTGGGAGAAATCATGATCCGATAAGGAGGGATAAATATTGGTGTGGGGAAGCGGTCACTAGAAGTTAAGACTATTTTTAAAATAGTATATTTTTTGGAGGAATATTAAAATGACGTTATTTTTGAATAAATATTTAGTACCACAAACTCAAAGTCCGCCAGGAAAACCCCTTGAACTCTATTGAAACTTGCAATTTTCAAAAATGTTGAGGATTTGTAAATGAAACGTTTTAAGATTAATAGCTTACAAAAACGCCTCGTGATATTCCTGCTGATACCAGTGGCTCTTCTACTTATTGCAGGGGGGTTCGCTGGTTTCATCTTTGCAAGAGGAACTATGTTGGATGCTTGGAGAGAGGCTTCTATACTCAAGCTCCAGCGAGCTGCACATCATATAGATATGCGATTTAACAAACCCATTGAGTGGATTGAAATGTTTCATAGAACGGGAGGCTATGGGAATAAATTTGCTTCTCCGGACTGGATTCTTGAACAGCTAAAACAGCTGGACGGCATTGCTATGGTGGATCTTCGATGGGCAGATGAACGATTTGAAATGATTCCTATGAGAGGTGGTGGTTCTATGTCTGGAATGGGAATGAGGCGTTTCCATCGGGCCAAAATCTCTAAAGTGACCTCTCCCCTCTATGACGCCCAAATAGGACAGAATACCGTAAGTCTTATCTCCAACCTTAAAGATGAATCTGACCAGATCATAGGTACACTGGAAGTTGCCATCCGCTTTGACTATTTGATGCAAGACATATTAACCCTTGGTTGGTGGCAAAGTAATCTAGCTTACTTAGCAGACGATTCTGGACGTTACCTTGCTCGCACATAAGCCGTTGTCGACAAGCGAAAAAGACTTGGTGAAAAGGAAGACCCTTTAGAGCTTGCATTGCTCAAAGCCATTCATGAGAAAAAATTTGGGACAATCCTAGGTCCAGGGCATCCCCCAGCTCTGGTAAGCTCTCCAAGAGGCGAAACGAAACCTTTCCATGGGGGCCTCTATAATATCGTACCAGAAGGCCAACCGATCGTATCTCTTACGGGTAAGATCGGAATTAAAAGTTTGAAAAACCATGAACAGACCTCCTTATGGCATCAAAATATCATGGACCTAGGAAAATGTCTAAATTGAACTATAAAAAGCTTTCCGCAAATATCTATTTTTTTAACCTAAACCATAGGATTCTTGAAGTGGATACTTATTATCCAACTGGATACCTTTTTCATATGAAATCTGGATACTTTTTATCCAGTTTTCCAGAGATTTTCAAAAGTAAATAGTCGTTCTATTAACAGCCAAACAAAATAAAATGAGTAAATCTAGGTAGTTAAATATATTATGCCACAATGTGGCATAGTTTTTGCCTAATATAAAAAGAAAAAAAATCAAACGGAGGTTTAAGTTATGAAAAGATTAGGGACAGTTTTAGGGATTACATTGTTGGTTGCTGCTCTGGCCGTTCCCGTGTTCGCCTGGGGGCCAGGATGGGGACGAGGACATCACATGATGGGTTATTGGGACAGAGACCCCGGATATAGCGGCCAGTATGATAGAGGATATGGAGACTTAAACGAAGAGCAGACGAACAAGCTGGATCAGCTTGACCGCAAGTTCTACAGTGAAACTGCTGATCTGGGAGATAAGATCTGGTCAAAATCAGCAGAGCTCGACACTCTTCTGAACAGTGCCGATCCTGATCTTGAAAAGGCGAGAGCCCTTCAGAAAGAGATCAATGATCTTCGGGCCAAACTGGATGAGAAACGACTCAATTATGAACTTGAGGCTCGTAAGGTGAACCCGGACACCCAATTTGGCAGGGGTTACGGCCGTCATATGTGGGGACAGGGTCCTGGTATGGGCTATGGCCGGCACATGGGTGGTTATGGTCCCGACGCTTGTTGGAGATAATTCGATAGGTAGGGAGTGGGTCAATATGATTCACTCCCTTTATTTTTTAAGATAGAAAGGTTTGCTATGGAAAAATTGGCAATCTTTACAGAACCACTTATTGATCCTGTGTGTGGCATGAAAGTATCCCCTGGTAACTCAGCCTTTGTAGCTAACTACCAAGGTGGTAGTTACTACTTCTGCGCCGAAGGATGTCGAAAAGCATTTGAATCGGACCCCACGAAGTATTTGGAATCCAAGCCATCCAAACCTAAAGGTTGGTGGGGAAGATTCCTTGAGAGGGTGGCTAAGAGCAACGAGGAAGTCTTCGGTTGTAAGGGTCCAAAATGCCACTGACATATTAATAAGAAGGGGTGACTGGCTTACCCTGGGAAAAGTGAAGGAAATAATAAAGGAGAACATTATGAACAGGAAGAAAAATAGATTGAGAAAAATATACATCTTTACTTGGATCTTATTTTTCATGGTTGCCGGGTTTACTGTTGCCGCCCTTCTCGATCCCGTTTCGGCACCGCAGGCTCAAACAAGTTCGGTTTTGCCAGCTGCGCCCGGATCTTTTTCACAGCTGGCCAAGAAGGCCAGTCCTTCGGTAGTGAACATCAGTACAGTCAAAGTTATAAAAGGGAGGGGAAGGGCCCCTCTACCTTTTAGCCCTAATGATCCTTTTAGAGATTTTTTTGACCGATTTTTCAAAGAACAAATGCCAAGAGATTTTAGACAGAGAAGTTTAGGAACCGGTTTTATCCTTGATAAGGATGGCCTTATCTTGACCAACAACCACGTAGTGGAAAAAACGGATGAAATCAAGGTAACGCTGGCAGACAAAAGAGAATTTAAAGCCGAAATCATTGGTCGTGATCCCAAGACCGATCTGGCCCTTATCAGTATTAAACCGGAAAGTCCCCTAAACCCGCTACCCCTTGGAGATTCGGAGAAGCTCCAGGTGGGCGACTGGGTGGTAGCCATTGGAAATCCTTTCGGCCTTGGTCATACCGTGACGGCAGGCATTGTGAGCGCCAAATACAGGCAGCTCGGTGCGGGATCCTATGATAATTTTATCCAGACCGATGCATCCATAAACCCTGGAAATAGTGGGGGACCTCTTCTTAATACGGCTGGTGAGGTAGTCGGGATCAATTCGGTTATCTTCTCCCAGAGCGGTGGAAGCATGGGCATTGGGTTTGCCATTCCCATTAATATGGCCAAAGACTTGCTTCCCCAGCTTAAAAAGGGACAAGTAGTAAGGGGCTGGCTGGGTGTCATGATCCAAAGTATTACGTCTGATCTGAAGGATAAACTAGACCTTGAGCATGAAAAGGGAGCCCTAGTGGGAGATGTTGCAACCGGAGGTCCGGCAGACAAAGCAGGCATCGAACGGGGAGACGTGATCGTCTCATTTGATGGAAAAGAGGTCAAAGAGATGAAAGACCTTCCCTATATGGTTTCATCTACTCCTGTAGGCAAGACGGTTACGGTGGAGGTAATTCGCAAAGGTAAAAAAAAGAATCTTCAGGTAAAGATTGAACAGCTTGAAGAGGAGAAGGAATCCCAAATCGGTAGCCAAGCTGAACCGAATCTGGGTATGACTGTAAAGGAGATAACGCCGGAGCTGGCAAGAAATCTGGGCCTATCTGATACAAGCGGTCTTGTGGTGGTTCAGGTAGAAAGCAATACCCCAGCAGCAGAGGCCGGCCTGAGGCCGGGAGATATTATCCTTGAGATTGACCAGGTTCCATTCAAGGATCTTGAAAAATTCCATAGCAGGATTCGAGAATATAAAAAGGGAGACACCGTTCTCTTCCTGGTTAAACGCGAAAGTGCCACCCTCTACCTGACACTGAAGGTTCGGGAATAGACCGTAGGTCAATTTTGGTTTAAAGTAGTTCGTCTCCCATTTAGAAGGTCATGTCCGTGCTCCTGAATCCGTATGCTTCGGGGAGCTGCTGTGCAAGAGGCTGAAATGTGAGATGGAAAAGATTCTAAATCAATTTTTTAGGGGCACAACAGATGCCCAAAGCCGATTAACGCTTCCCATTGATAAGCAGATCAAGGCATGGCATAAAGCCAATCGTAAAATGGGGTGGCGTATCAAAAAGGAGGAATTTGATCGGATTGAGGCACCTCCGTCATTATCAGAAAGTGATAGAAATCATGGATTTATAGGTGTAGATCTATTTTATGGTTTTGGTGATGATAGTTGTGGGAATGCCGATTCCGTTCTTTCAGGGAAAGTAGCGTGGAAATATGCCCAAAAGAGTTGGTGGAGGAAGACATGGCAGTGCGAGTATATAGATTTTGATAAATCTGACCATATCCGGTTACGTCTCGAGGCACCTCCCCGACCAAAAGGCTTTTACTACGCAAAATTCCAGCCAGGGATAAGATTCCAATTTTTTACAGTATCTCAACTTCGAAAAAAATTTAATAACGAGACCGGTTGTGGACCCGAAGGAATTCAATTCCTTACAATTACCAATACTCACATTCAGGACATGATGAATAATAAAGAAATTCCTTTCATGGCTCTTGGGGATTATGACGTAGCACCATATGGTTTCAACGATTTCTTCGATGCTATGCAGATGTTCTGCAATAACGAGGTACTCGGATTGGGTATTGGGAACGTGGATTTTAACTATCCCCTATTTGGAATTCCTACGATTATCCTCCAAAAGCCCAATGCTATTGAGACTATTTTATAAACAAAAGTGAATATAAATATTAGGAGGAGTTTTCGGATAGGACCAGACATGGATCACCGGCAACCTCATTTACCTCCACAGTTACGTGTTCAAGTTCCTTAAAACCGGTTAAAAGTTCTTTGTAATACTCTGGCGGTTTTGGATAGTGGGTTACAATTGAAATAATGGCTGCAAAGTGATGTGACCCCAGAGGCCAGATATGGATATCCGAAACCCTATTGTCAGAATCAGACTCAATTGTTGAAATGATGGATGATATTTTTTCTTGTTTCATCCCGCTATCTAGCAATATCGTACTAGTATCACGCAACAGACTATAAGACCATCTTGATATAAGGATTGCCCCGACAATACCCATTGTGGGATCCATCCATATCCAGCCAAATGTTTTGCCAGCTAATAATGCAACGATTGCTAAAATTGAGGTTAAAGCGTCTGCCATTACATGCAGATAGGCTGCTCTTAAATTGTGCTCTTGATGATGTGTTTTAACAGAATCATGTTCATGGGTATGGTGAATGCCTCCCTGTAATAAAAAAGCACTCAATATATTTACTGCTAAGCCAACAACTGCAACAGCTATGGCCTCATTAAATTGGATTTCCACAGGAAAGATTATCCGTTTTATAGACTCCACGGCCATGAGAAATGCAACGACGGCAAGCACTACAGCGCTCGCAAATCCTCCCAATACACCAACCTTGCCTGTGCCAAAGCTGTAACGCGGACTGCTTGCATGACGGCGGGCATAATAGTAGGCAAATGCGGTTATACCAAGTGCTATGGCATGGGTACCCATATGCCAACCATCGGCAAGAAGGGCCATTGAGCCAAAAGCAAATCCCGAACCTATTTCTATGAACATCATAGAGACAGTAAGCAGGATTACACGCTTAGTATTCCGTTCACCATGTCCGTCGTCAATGTGAAAACGGTGAGAGTGCTTCCATTGGTTAAGATTATAGATGTGCATTAAGTTTATTGTCCCGGAAAATTCCTTATAATACCTGATAGATTTACATTATCTATCTGTCAAGAATTTTTGAGGCTTATCTTTTGTTGGCTCGCTACACGTTATATCAGTTTCACATGACGAACATCCGCAACTACAGCCGTCTTGTTTTTTCGACCTATTGTAAAAGGTCCTGGCAATAAATACACAAGCCAGAATTACTATCATGATAACCAATATATTATGCATAATTACCTCACTAAAATTTACATGGGCGAGATGGACACAATAAACCCTAGTAGAATGTTTATTTAACGAAATGCCGAATTTATATGAACACCGTTTTTCAATAAATTTAATCCGCCGGAGGCGGACAAGGGTTTAGTTTCCCGCCGCTTGCGGCGTTACAATGCCTTTGTAGATACCCCGCTGCTCTGCGGCGGGGTAGGTCATTTACAACAAAGCAGCAGACATAGGTACTGATTAAGCCTGCCTTATTCAATGAAACTCTAATAAAAATAATAATGTAAACACAGAAATCAAGTTATTGCTCAGGGAATTCAACAACAGCCATCTGACTGAAATTGCGTGAAATAGTAGAGGGGAAATGGAATTGTGAAGTAAAACAGGGAGCTGCTAGATATTTATGTTCATGATAGCAAAATATAATTATACCATTCAACCGGCAAAGTAAATCTGAAATCCCTGCTCCTCAGAAAGAAGAAGCAGGGACTTGCAATTCAGTACTCATATACCCAATTTTTTTCGTTTTGATTCGATATGAGACAACATGCTTTCCACCGCTGACATAGGGTCTGTTTCGATGTGCAATATGCCGCCTGTTACATCTGGACAGTCTTGCGTCAGAAGCTTAACCAGATTCGGCGCCCCGGTCACGGTTGGAACTGGATTCACATAGGTATAAAGCCCCAGAGCCAAAGCGAAAACTGCGTCTATGGTTGCTTTTTGCTCCATATATTCAGGGGCAGCGGCAACTACGGGAAGATCTGGGATTGGCGTATCCCCCAGTGCATTAGATATAGTGGCAAGTAGATCCGCTAACCGACCCGTGTCCGTGCAGGTGCCATAGCTAAGAACAGGCGGAATACCCAGGCTTTCACAAACCCCCCTCAGTCCCGACCCCGCCAATTCCTTGGCTTCAGGACTGCAAAGACCGCCAACTTGTAATGCCGCATTTCCACATCCCATGGATAGGACCAGTATGTCGCGCTTAATTAATTCTTTTGCTACGGCAATACTATGCACGTCCTGACCGGAATCCCTGAGCGTAGTACAAGATACAAAACCTGCAACACCCCGAATAGATCCCTTTTGGATGACATCCAGCAGGGGATTTAAGCTCCCGCCAAGGGCATCTAGAATACTTTCAGAAGAGAAACCAACCACGGCTTCTTTCAATGGCAACTGAGTTACGGGTTCAACTTTAGATTTTCTCTCCTTAAAATTGCCGATTGCCATCTCTAAGAGCTGAGCGGCCTGTGTTTCAGCCTTTTGAGGAATATAATTTATACGGTCCGTGACACCTTCGAAGGCTACAAGATCACTTACAGGGACGAGTTTAAAGTGATATTTATCCGCATAAAAGGGGTCAACAGGCATGGAACAGTTCATGTCGCATGCAAAGAGATCAACACAGCCACTCGCCAGCACAGCTTCCTGCATGATCTAGTTTCCGGTGAAACCATAGAAGACATCATCCATCTCCCATCTCTGGATCATCTCTTGACCTGTTTCGATATTGGCAACCACACGAAGTCCCTTTGCGCCAACACCCTTTGCCTTCTCCTGCCACTCAGGTTTTCGGGCCAATTGAACCATGGCAAAACCTAAGAAAGGCTCATGGCCGTTTGGTAATACATTGACATAGTCCGGGTCTAACACCCCCAAGTCCACTCTCATCGGATGGGGGCGAGGGATACCAAAGAGGATATCCTGACAGTACTCATTAACGATTTGACTCTGATAAGCCATGGCCACGGCAAGTCTCATGGCCTTAAGGGCCAGACTCACATAGTAACCGTCCACATTAGTCAGGCACGAGCTGGAGGCCCTCATCATCTCCCCATAGATTCCACCAGGGAAGATATCTAGCTTATTCCACAAAGCCTTTCTCTCCTTGGTGGCTAGTTTCTCAACGATCTGGCTTGGCTCATCAGCCTTTTTGTTAAAATCTCCTTCTACAAAATCATACAATCTAAGGGCAAGATCATCGATCGATCCAGCAGTATTGAGTCCTAGCCTTTCTGAGAAAGTTGTTAATTTTTCAGGTTCCCGTATCTGAAATGGGGTTTTACCCTCCGCAGTGGCTCGGAGTGTCTTCATGGTTTGTTCCGCATGATAATGGTAAGTCGAAGCACCCATGATATTTCTAAGGACCATCATGCGCATGGCCATACCGTCCCCAGTGATGCCGCAAACGCCTCTCTTATCCTTTTCTACGTCTGCCCGGCACGGGCCATTGGAACAGAGGTCACACCGAACCCCACCCATACAAAAGGGACACCGCTTATCAGGGTCTTTCCCTAATCCCTGTGCCTCAAACCGGTCCCAGATATTGTTCATGTTATCCTTTTTTATCCGATCATATACTTTTTGGACTGATTCATGATGCGATATCCTATTTCCTTCCATATTAAATCTCCTTTCTATTGAAAAAATGTTAAAATACAAAATTCATACGGAGAAAATTTGATGGCTCATTGAGTACCAATAGAACGGACTGTTATAGTATTCTTTTTTATTTCATCGAGTTCGCTTTGAGTCACCTCTTCCCTTGACATCTTTAAACTCTCCTTATTTCACTTCTAATGACGCACTTAAGAGGCCCCATTCAGCTGTCGGTTGCTAGAGCCTTTTTAGAGGTCTCCATAGCGCTTCAATATCATTCCAATGAATATTACTAAAACTAATAAGGCAAAAGAAATGTGTAACTCAAAAAGGATTGTTTTGTACTTTTCCCTTTCCTCTTCATCAATTTCTGATTCGATAAGGTTTTTAAACTTATAATAATCAGAAACCAAGCTCATGATTGTACCTACACTGTAACCCTTACTTCGTAATACTCGTTTAATCTTCAAATAGCAAAACGCTATTCCTGCTATAGGTAATATCAGACAGAGTTCAAGGATGTTCATACTATATTTTCACTTCACTGACCTGAATCAGGGGCTGGATGTCGGTGTAGTTGGGAACATCTCCCATAATCTCTCCGGCGTGGGGTCCGAAGGCGTTTTGAAATGCCTCTACCGAATCGAAATATAGATGGCCCATGGCGATGTATGTTGCCCGTGATCCTGCCTGTGCGCCGCCCAGTCCCTCCTCTACAGCTATGCTCTTGCAAGCAGCCCCTAACTTTTGCTGGACCATGGGCATGTGGTTATTACAGTAGTACTCCATGTCAAATTTTTAGCCTTCGTCATTGGGATAAAACACACTAACTTTGACCATTTTTTCTTTCTCCTTTCTTGTTAAAATTGAAGCTTAGTCTTCATTCAAGATACATATGATATAACCCTAATCGAGTTTTTACTCAATGAGAGTATCATATTAAACTTCATAGCTCAGAGACGGTGCGGTTCTGGATCTCATTGTTTCTATGGAATCATGTTTTGAAAATTGGTAGCTGAGCTATTGCTCCCAAAAGAATTAAATCTATTTCTCTTGGGAGATGGGTTTGCACATTTTGAGTGGCTTCTCCATCGAGGTAACCTCCCTAATAGAGGTTAATGGTTTGGAAAGATATTTCATTCATGTAATCAAAATACGGTTTAAAAATCAAGAAGAATCGGCTTGGAGGGTGACAACCGATTTTCTGTTTGACCGTCAGGAGTTTGAAGAATTACTATACCCGAAAATCGAATATTTTACGATTTTTCAATAAATCTAAGGAAAAACTATCATTTTACTAGCGAAGCGATGCTGGATCCTGGATGCTAGATTCTGGATAAATCAAAAGAGAATTCCTTTTAAATCCAGTTTCCAGAGACCAGCCCTGTTGAATAGGGTTCCCTTCGGGAAATTCAACAGGGCCAGTATCCAGTATCTATTCATTATTTGTGCCACAATATGTTGAAACCCTGGCCCAGACCTGGCTTAGTATATGATAAATATAAAAGTAAAATTCAAATATAACACAACTTTTTGATTTAATAATGGTAAGTCGAGCCAGGGCGGGCTTGACATAAATTTTAAGATCTTAGTCTATGTAGAAGGCTAGAGGTCAAGCCTTTCTCGATGCCACCAAAGAGGTCAGTTTAAGGTATTAGACGGTTTAAAGAGGCAGAAAACAAGAGAATCGCGGAAATGGCCGCATAATTCCCAATGAATGGAGGTCTAAGCTATGGATGTATTCGAATGCATTAGAAAAAGGCGAACGGTTCATGCCTACAAGGATGAGCCTGTCTCGGACGAGGATATCTACAAAATACTCGAAGCTGGCCGGTGGGCGCCATCAGCAGCTAACAATCAACCGGTCAGATACATTGTCATCAAGGAAAAGGAAGTCAGGCGGAAAATACAAGAAATGGTCAAGGAAGTCTTTGAAATGACCATAAAAACCGGCAAAGAACCATACTCTACGATTATGCACAATTTTCCTGTCGATTATATGGAAAAAGTGCCGGTTATGATTTGCGTAATCGCGGACAAAACGAATGAAGAAACTACATTCTACAGCCAGACTCACCATAAATCGGCAGCCTGTGCCTCAATACAAAACATGATGCTGGCGGCGCGGGCACTGGAGCTGGGTACTGTCTGGTTAACGTTTTGGGACCCGGCGAGAGTCAAGGTTTTGCTGAATGTACCGTTTCATTATGACGTTGTTGGTATTGTCCTTGTAGGTCATCCGGTGAAATTTCCAGAACTTCCTTTTGCCACGACTCGATACGGCTTCAGACCTCGAAAAGATATTACGGAATTGGTTTATGTTGAAAGCTATGGCCAGGCTTATGAACCCCCCGGTAGCAGCTCCTAACGGGCAATCTATCCGTGTTAAACCGAATGAAGCTCCCCGCAGTCCCGCCTCGGCGGGACAGGGTATTCTGGCGAAGGCGAATAAAGGGATTTTCAACTGATCAGCCGTGATTCGATGTTCACATTTTAGACTTGAAAATATAGTATGGTTCATCTCTGGCCGCACGGTTTAAAATCTCCAAGTGTAGTAGGTTAAAATGATTTTCACTAAAAAATATTTAGATATATTTGACAAATTTCGCTTTGACGTACAACCCGGAGGAGTTAAATTTTTAGTTAAAAGACCAGCTAAGGTCGAGAGGCTGGACGAAAACATAGTTCTTTGGAAGACAACTACTCATTGAGTTGGGTCTAATCCCTCCCCTGTAATTTAATAACATAATGGGGTCATTCTCATGCTAACGATTTTTCGGAGAATGAGACAGAATGAATCTTGCTAAAAATTTGGAACGATCCGCATTCTATTTTCCCGACCGGCCTGCGGTGAGGGAAGACTTCTCAGAAACCAGCTATACCCAGCTCAACGATCGCGCTAACCGGGTTGCCACAGCGCTTATCCAGATGGGTGTCAAACCAGGCGACCACGTTGGGCTCTGTGCCCCCAACTCGGGAGACTGGATTGCCTTCTACTTCGGCGTCCTTAAGTGTGGAGCGGTCGCCGTGACACTTTCCAGTTTATTAAAACGGGATGAACTGGGACTACTCATGAGCCATTCCCGGCCCAAGGTCATTTTTGCCTTTGATGAGAAACTGGATGACCTGGCCGAGTTCAGGGAGGCAGGATGGGTGGAGAAAGTGATCAGCCCCCAGGGTGACCTGGATATGAAACGGCTATTGAATATGGGATCCGTTTCCTACAGGGCTATCCACCGTGACCGTTCTGACACAGCCGTCATTTCATATACCGGGGGAACGACAGGGACGCCCAAAGGGGTTATGCTTACCCACGAAAACATCAACACGGCCATACAGAATGTCATCTTCCATGAGCGATCAAGTGAAAAAGACAGGGCACTCCTTTTTTTGCCTTTGAACCACATCTTCGGCCAGATGCACATTATGAATGCCACCATATTGAGCGCAGGTGGCATCGAGATGATACCCGCCTTTGATATGGAGCGGGTTTTGGATCTCATGGAAAGAGGCCGTGTGACCAAGCTCTTTGCTGTTCCCACATTGTATGTTCGCTTTCTGGCTGTTAACAGACTTGAGGAGAAACTGGGCACCGTGCGCTATTGTTTTTCCGCCGCTGCCAGTATGGCCGAAGAGATAGTCCGGCAGTGGAAGGAGAGGACCGGTCTGTCGATTTACGAGAGCTATGGCATGACCGAGGCAGCCCCAATGGTTACGTACAATCACTACTATCGCCATGTAATCGGCTCAGTGGGGACGGCGGTGCCGGGTGTGGAGATTCAGATTAGAGATGAAAGTGGCAGACAGTTGGAGGCGGGAGAGAAGGGTGAAATCTGTATTCGAGGTCGCAACATTATGAAAGGCTATTTCAATAACCCCGAGGCCAACGAAGCCGCTTTTTGGGATGAAGGTTGGTTCCGATCCGGTGATGTCGGTTTGTTCGATGATAACGGGTACCTCTTTATCGTCGACAGGATCAAAGACATGATTATTACGGGGGGTGAAAACGTTTATCCAAGGGAGGTGGAAGAGGTCCTTTACACCAGATCGGAGGTGCAGGAATGTGCGGTTATCGGGCTTCCCGATCCGGAATGGGGGGATCGGGTGACAGCACTCATCATACTCCAACCCGGCAAAACCATCGACACGAAAGAACTCAATGTCTATCTCAAGTCACGCCTATCGTCATTCAAGGTCCCGAAAGAATACCACATGGTTGAGGATTTTCCCAAGAGCCCCGCCGGCAAAATATTAAAAAGGGAGCTGAGAGAACGTTTTTATCTTGAGAAAAAATAATATAAAAGGGGAGGTAAATGTAAAATGAACGTTGAAAGGCTTGACCGTGTGTATTTACGTAAGAGACTTGAAGAAGGCAATGGGTTTTTTCAGTGACTTACTTGGTACTCATTTTAGCGAGCCCATGGAGCGTCATGACGTAGGCATGATCATGTCTTATTCTCCTACCGGCCTAACATTAGCCGCACCTACCGGACCAGATAGTTTTGTTGCCAAGACCATAGAGCGAAGAGGAGAGGGGGTGGCAATTGTTGCATTTAAGATCCCGGATATTGAAGAAGCAGCCGCCCATATGACATCCAGAGGTGTCAGGATTGCGGAGAGATTTTCTGTAGGTGGCGTTGGCAATGTTGAGGGAGTGGCATCTCATCCTAATGATACATACGGGGTAATGATAGACCTGAACGAGTATAAAGAAGAACACCCAATATATTCAGCTATGCAGGAGAAATAGCTTTACCGACTCGCCACCCATACCCGGGTTTTGGTCCAATAGCCCGGCTGATCAACAACCCTAATCCAATGTCCAATGACCCCTTTAACGCGTTGGTTAATCTGGCCAGGAATCGTGATCTTTTGTTACTCTCCTTTTGAGTCTTCTTACATCATAAGACGAAATAGGGGAGTCTTTTGTCTACAATGGAAAGAGATGAGGATAAGAAGAGAGATAAAGAGATGTCAGTGACGATATCCTTATTTTGTCAAGAAATTTCAAGAGTTACAGAGAATTATTATTGACTACCCCTATGACAATGGGATATTGTGCTCAAGGTTAAGGACCAAAATAAAAGGAGGAAAAGGGGGAATGAGTTCTCAAAAAAGGACTAGAGGTTATAAGGCTATTTATGAAGAATACCGTAGTAGAAGAGATAGAATATTACAGATGGGCGGTGAGAAATCGATCCTATAGAATGAATCTCTTCAATACAATAATTGAGATCATCTATCCCCCAAGGTGTCCAATCTGCGAAAGATTCCTAGGGAATAACAGGGTAAAAAAGATCCAGAAAGACCTTCTTATCTGTCAAGACTGCTTTGACGATTTTAAAGAGATAACCTCCCCGCTATGCCCCATATGTAGCAAACCATTTGAATCGGAGGTGGAGGAAGATCACCTGTGTGAAGATTGCTTGAGAAAAAGGCCTCTTTATGATGCAATGGGAGTGCCCTACCTTTATGAGGGGGGGCTTATGATGGGAATTCATCAATTTAAGTATGGGGGAAAAACCCATCTGGCCGGTTCTCTGGGCCCTCTCTTGGCTTCATTTGCCAAAAGGTGGCTTCATAAAATGGATGGCTGTTTAATGATGCCTGTACCTCTTCACCCCAAAAGGTTACGGGAGAGGGGATTTAACCAGAGTCTACTCCTGGCAAGGCATGTGGCCCCCATATTAGGTACTGAACTGGATTTTCTAACCTTGAGAAGGGTAAGAGATACCCTGCCTCAAACAGGCCTCAATAGGGATGAAAGACGAAAAAATGTTCGCAGGGCCTTTGAGTTAAAAGAAAAAAAGGTTGTAAAGGGACGAAGTATTATCCTTGTGGATGATGTGGCGACCACTGGTAGTACCCTCAGTGAGTGCGCTCGAGTGCTCAAGAGATCCGGAAGCCATAGGGTGCTTTGTCTGGTATTGGCAAGGACTTCTGGAAGATAAGGGTGATCAAACAAAGAAAAAAGCATTCTGCGGCTTTTGAGTAAGAAAGTTGGTATGAAAATGGAGAGATACCGGTTAAAGATAAAGGATCTCCATGGGATTAAAGAGGAGATAGAGAGGTTGAAGGCTAAAGGGCAAAAGATCGTTTTCACAAACGGCTGTTTTGATATTCTCCATCCCGGACATTCCCGCTACCTATCCTCTGCAAGGGAATTGGGGGATTATCTATTGGTGGCAGTTAATAGCGATAGGTCGGTAAGAGCCATAAAAGGGGAGGGGAGGCCAATCATGCCACAGGCAGTGAGGACAGAGTTGGTGGCTGCACTCAGTTTTGTAGACGGCGTGATCATCTTTGATGAGGATAATCCCTTGAGAGTCATTCAGTATTTAATGCCGGATGTTCTCGTGAAAGGTGGAGACTGGGAAGAAGAAGATATCATAGGAGCCGACGTGGTTAAAAAGGCTGGAGGAGAGGTGAGGTGTATTCCATTCATAAGGGGATTTTCAACTTCGGATATTATTGAAAAGATAAGGGGTAAGAAGGCTTAGAGGAGATCTTGCTGGTTAATAATCTCAGTAATATAGAGTAGATTATTCTCGGAGAGTTTGATGGTATTCGGCTTTTTTATTTTCTTTTTCTGACTATCATAAAGAAGCTCAACGGTGGGCCTCAATGGCATGTTTTGAGTCGTGGATCGTACACGTCCAATCGAATTATTGTTCAATCTCACGTAAGTGTTAACCGGGAATAGGGAAATCTCATTAAAAAATACCCTCAGAATTTTGGTTGGAAAAAGCTTTTTAAGATCCTCAATGATGAATTTAATGGCGTAAGGCTGGACAAGTTTCTCCCGATATGGTCTATTTTTTGTTAAAGCTATATAGGTTTCTGTCAATCCAATGATGGAGGCCAACTCTGAGATCTCTTCTCCTTTCAAACCCATAGGATAACCCGAGCCATCGGATCTTTCATGGACTTGTAAGGCCACTTTAGCTAACCACCTGTATTTCTCCCCCATCCCGCCAATTATCTGATAACTTAGCTTGGGGTGCTCTCTAACTATTTTTATCTCTCTCTCTTCAAGTCTCCCCATTTTTCTTAGGATATTATCCGGGATTTTATACATTCCCACATTTTCCAGAAAGGCGGCAAGTCCTAATCTTAATATCATTTTATTATCATAACCCATTCCCTTTCCGATTCTCATAGAGGCGAATGTTACATCAACGGTATGGGCTATAATCTCTTCGTAATCGTCAGGGGCCGACATGGCATATTCATAAAAATCATTGATGTGGTCATTAGTTATGATGTGATGGAGGTCAGAAATTACTGGGGACGCATTGATTCCCTTTTCGTTTTTAACGCTTTCTCGAATATCCATTGCCTTTTTAATAAATTTTTCGTAATAAGGGCCAATTAATAATTTTCTGTCATCTTCAAATACATGAGTCTTAGAAAATTTTTCTTCTTTTATTTTTAATTGTTCATAATCACTCAGCCTAACTTTATCTTCTTCGGCCTTTTTTACGGAGGGCTTCTCCGTGATTTTCTTTCCATCCTCTCTTCTGACTATATCAACGAAGCGAACCATGATTCATAAGACCTTATCTGCCTTCACATTTTCTATCCTATACTTATTTTACAATCGAATGCATTGAAATTCAATAATCGATTGATTGATAAACCTAACAGTTGTCTTTCACAATACTGATGGATTCGTAAAAAGTCAAAAACCACTCTTTCTGTCATTCCGGCGAAAGCCGGAATCCAGTCTATTCAACGACTTGAGAAGGCCATGGACTCCGGTTGTCACCGGAGTGACGACTTTTTACGAGTTCATCAATACTCTTTAAATTTAAGTGCTCACCTCTTTCCCTAATGGAAATTCAATAAAAAAAGATGCACCTCCCCATTCATTATTTTCAGCCGATATCTTACCACCATGTTCCTCAATAATGCCGTAAGATATGTAAAGACCCAGCCCCACGCCCTTACCCGGGGCTTTGGTTGTAAAAAAAGGATCAAAAACCTTATTGATATGGCTATCATCAATGCCGGTGCCTGTATCAGAAATAATAATCTGAATAGAATCTTCTGAAGGTGTGGGTTTTACATTTATTCTTAATACCCTGGTTTCCTGTCCAGACATGGCCGCAACTGCATTTGAAATAATATTTAAGATGACTTGTTGAACCTTATCCTTGTCCAATGGTATTAAAGGAAGGTCGGTATGATACTGGACAACTTTATCCACATCTTCCACCTTTAACTGGGGTGCACACATATTCAAGACTTCGTCAACAATCTCTTTCAAGTTACTCATCATGACATGCTTTTCTGAAACACGTGAGAACTGACCGAGGTTATTGGCAATTTCACTGATGCGATCCAATTGGTTCTTACAGATATTCAATGTGTTCTTTACTGGATCTGATACGTCCTCTGACTGGTTCAACATCTGCAGTCTTATGGACATGATGTTGACAGGGTTAAGGATTTCATGTGCTATACCTGCTGTGAGCTGACCAATGGCGGCAAGTTTTTCAGACTGAATGAGCATATTTTTAGTTTCCTGAAGTTCTTGTAAAGTGTTCATCAACTCCTCTTCCGCTTGCTTCCGTTTGCTAACGTCGCGGAAGATGCCCCTGGTGAAGAGTGGCTCCCCATTTTCGAACCGGCAGTTGGAGTTTCCTTCAACCGGAATGGATTCACCGTTTTTGGAAACAAATACCGTATCAACATTGTCCGCTGTTTCTCCAGAAAAAACCTTTTGGAAGATCTCTTTACAATGGGATATGGAATCCGGGTGGATGATGTCCCATATATTCATATTTTCAAGTTCTTTTTTGCTATAGCCAAGGGTCTCTTGCCACTTCTTGTTCACCTGGAGAAAACGGCCATCAGGACTAGCACTCTGGATCATGTCGTTGGCGTTCTCAAATAGGTCCCTGTAAAGCTCTTCCCTCTCTTTCAGGGCTGCTTCAGAGTGTTGGCGTTTGGTCACCTCCTTCTGAAGCTGATCATTGGTTTTAATCAACTCTTCTGTGCGCTCTTGAAGATCCTTTACATGTTCCTCAACCCTTAAATGAAGCTGGGCATTTTCCAAGGCAAAACCCACTTCACCAATCATGATGGACAGGATCTCCTGATCATTG
>Ga0180009_10003137_pt1 | contig 19006 bp, 22 predicted proteins | sample OS_PC_MetaG_FD_123537 | JGI IMG/M metagenome (GOLD analysis project Ga0180009, IMG submission 123537) | Groundwater microbial communities from the Aspo Hard Rock Laboratory (HRL) deep subsurface site, Sweden - OS_PC_MetaG | ecosystem: Environmental > Aquatic > Deep subsurface > Groundwater...
AAAGTGGAATACATAAACATCCAGTATCCAGAAACCAGTATCAAGGATCAGCCAATGACAGCAAGGTTTTTCGTCGAGACTACATCGATTTAGTGTTACATCTAATGCAACTATAGAGTTAATTCTTCATGCAAGGATTCCCCCGTCAATATAAACTGTTTGACCCGTCATGTAATCCGAAGCCGGTGAGGCAAGATAAACGGCCAAAAGTGCTATTTCACGCGGTTCTCCAAATCTTCGCAAAGGAACAGAATTTAATAACTTCTCGCGCCTTTTCTGATCATCGAGCATGGGCTCAGTAAACGAGGTGGGAACGTATCCGGGTCCTATTCCGTTTACATTAATGTTGTATCTGGCCCATTCAAGGGCAAGGGACCGAGTAAACATGACAACACCTGCTTTACTGACGGTATAGGGAACGAGGTTAGCGAAACCTTTGGCTCCTGCCATGGAAGCCACATTAATGATCTTCCCCTTTTTTTGTTCAATCATGAAAGGCCCGACAGCGCGACAGCAGAGAAAAATACTGGTCACATTTGTATCCATACATTGGTGCCATGCCATTTCACTCATAGGATTCGCAGACTCACCTCCAGTTAGAAATCTCTTATGCCCGGGCAAGGGAACGATGGACCCTCCACCACCACCGCCTGCTTGATTCACTAGAATGTCTACTTGGCCAAATTTAGAAACGGTTTCCCTTACAGTCTGCTCTACTTCTTCATATTTTGTGACATCTGTAGGGATGGACAAACATTTCCCCCCTATCTGTTCCACCTCCTGACGTGTTTGCTCAAGCTGAGCCTCAGTACGGGCAGCCACAACTACTGTAGCACCTGCCTCCGCAAAGCAAAGAGCCATGGCTTTTCCTATACCTCGCCCTGCACCGGTGATAATGGCCACCTTTCCGTTTAATTGAAATTCTGGTATCATTACATCCTTCCTCTCTTTCTTAAATCCTTGATCTTCTTTGAGAAAAGGCTTTTTGTATCTCTTAAAAAATTGGAATTACGCAGATTTTCATGCTGGCAATTTGGGCATTTCATTTTATCATCCAAAAGGCTTGATCCCAATTCCATTGTTTTATTCCCTCCCTGTAAATGAAATGATGAGTACACGGTTTTCGAAGAAATGAGTATAAGGAAAAATTAGGTGTGGGTCAAGTTTGTACTGGTGGCGGGAATGGGGCTATCCTTCATCAGTCGCTATTGATGACATCTATGAGCTCTCTTAATCTTCCAAAATCCTCCCGCCTGTAGTCCAGGATGAGTCTGGGGAGATGTCTGATCTCAGGCTCATCCATCTCTTCAGGAAGAGGTCCTGACAAATCTATCTCCCCTTGTGGCCTCAGGATATCTGAAAAGAAATTCCTCAGTTCTTCTAATTTCTTTTGATCAATACTTGATGTGAGCCGAATGACCAATCGATCATCAATATATCTCAAACTATGGTAACGGAGATAGAAGCAATTGATTCTTTCTACGGCATCGTCGGCAGAATCAACCCTTTCAAATAGTGTCAAATCTGATGGGCTGATATATCCCTGGGCCAGAAGGTTTTTCTCAACAAATTCAATCCACCTTATCCAGTATGTGCCCCCTGGCTCATCAACAAGGACTAGCGGTACAGGATTACGCTTCCCTGTTTGCACCAGGGTAAGGGTTTCCATTGCCTCATCGAGCGTGCCAAATCCCCCTGGAAAGAGCACTATTGCATCAGATTCTTTGAGAAAGGCCACTTTTCGATTAAAAAAATATTTATACGATATATTCTTGGGGTTCCCTTCAATAACGGGGTTGGCCTTTTGTTCGAAAGGCAGTCGAATATTAACCCCAAAGGAGTATTCCGGCCCGGCTCCCTCATTGACCGCCCTCATGATGCCGGGTCCACCCCCTGTGATTACCATATATCCTGACTTGGCTAACTGTTGACCTAACAGACTTGCCATCTTGTAAGCTGTCTCGCCAGGTCGTGTTCGAGCCGATCCGAAAACCGTGACCTTTTTAACATGACGATAGGGGCTGAAAGCCTTTGCCGTAAATCGCATCTCCTTTAGAGAGGTATTCATGAGTTTCAGGTCAACTCTGCCATCATCTTCTTGTCCGGCTTTGAGTGATGCCAGTATCATCTCTCGGACGATTCTCGGTCGGCGGATATCACCCACAAGATCCATTAACTGTTGAATGACTGCATCTACCGGGCCGTTATCTCTTCTGAAATGAATTTCCATGGTGATCCAATTCTCCCGAAATAATGATCATTTGTATCATTTTATCTTTATATCAAAATAAGTAAGGGCATTCCATCCAATTTGGATGGAACGCCCTCATTCAACTCAGAACGATGACTTATACTACAGTGACATTGACTGCAGATGGGCCTTTCTGGCCTTGCTCGATATCAAAGGAAACTCGTTCGCCTTCATTGAGGGATTTGAAGCCGGTAGCATTGATTCCTGAATGATGAACAAATACATCAGGACCATCTTCTTGCTCAATGAAGCCGTAGCCTTTGCGTTCATCAAACCACTTCACGATTCCATTAGCCATGGTGACAACCTCCTTTCAAATAGATATTCATGGTTCCATACTTCAGGTTGCCACTTTTGACAAATGGATATTTCCCTCAGAACGAAACCGGACCGCCAAGATTGACGGACCATTAATGATGGCTCATATGATAATATATTTTTAAATAAAATCAAGCAATTTTGTTCGATTTTTTGCTGGTTAAAATAAAACCTATGGCTAAAAAATGGGATCCCATTTTGACCATTGGTGAACGGGATTATGAGCAAATAGCAGATTTGGGTAAATCCCCTTCTTTCATATAGCCATATCACTTTGTGCGGTAAGTGATTAAACCATGGGAGGTATCATATGGTGAGACGCCAACTTGGACACGGTCTCCAACTATCACCTTGATCCGGTGTTTCTTCATTCGCCCGGAAAGACGTCCCTTGACAGTTACATCATTATCGCATTGAATCTCCATGATTCCGGCACCCAGAACCTTCGTTACTATACCTTCTAATTGAATTAAATCCGCTCGACTCAAGATGCTCCTTTCCTGGTATCAAAATGGATACCTATCAATGAGTTATGCAAAATTTTCCGTTAATACTTTTATCGTGTATCCTCATACATCATAAGAGATCACTTTTGTGATTTCGAGATTTCGTTTAAAAATCTCTCCACTTTTGCTTTTCCTTTTAATTTTTCAATAAAGATATCCAATTTCTCCCGGGTTTTTTGCTGTTTTAGGTATTGTTGAAGCCTGTCTTTGATCTCCTCATACTTCATTATACTCTCAGGTTTTTTATCCACAACTTTAATCAGGTGGTAACCGAACCTGGTTTCAGTAATTCCACTCACCTCTCCCGGTTTTAAAGCAAAAGCCACCTTTTCAAAAGATTTTACCATTTGTCCCTTGTTAAAATACCCCAGATCTCCACCCTTAACACTGCTGGGACCTTCAGAAAACTCTTTAGCAAGGGCGGCAAAATCTTCGCCTTTTTTCAACTTCATTTGAACCTCTTCGATCTTTTTCCGCGCTACTACCTTTTGCGATTCATCTGCCTTGGGGGTCAATTTAATAAGAATGTGACTGGCGCGCACCTGTTCAGGTTGCTTGAAAGATCCTGGGTTGCTTTCATAGTAGGTCTTGATTTCTTTGGTCAAAACAGTAACTTTTTCAATAAGTTGCTTATCGATTAATTTTTTAATGACGAGACCCCGTTTTATCTGAGATCTTACAATGGCCTCAGAAAGATTCACCTTTCTCAAGGCTGTTTTGAATTCCGCTTCGCTTGGAAATCGTTTTTTCAGTTTCTCCCATTGTTCATTGATTTCCGCCTCATCAACTTTTATTCCCTTTTTTTGACTTTCTTGATAAAGTAACTCATGGTCTATCAGATTTTCTAATATCTTTTTCTTGATAGTCAGCAACTGAGAATCATCTAAAGATTTTTCCGACTTTGCTAGGCGTTTTTTAACACCAATCATTTCTCTATCAAAATCTTCTTGTGTTATTAATGAACCGTTCACTACCGCAACTTTTCCTGCTAAATTTTTCTTTTCAGCGGCCAATGCAGGAAAAGCAATCCATATCAGACACATCAATTTAACTATCAACCAAAACCATCTTCTGTTTTTCATTTGCATTCAGATTTGCCCTTTCTAAATTAAAAACGCCCATAAAAGGCGACTTAGAATTCCAGAGATTTAAAAAACTTTAAACACTCCATGAGTCCACATGCACTTATTATGCTTTTCCAAAATCCTCTGGATCCGTCTTTTCCAGGATCTCTTGCCAATCTTTTCCGTGCTTTTTTTTTTCGCCATTTTTCAATTCAAGCTCTATATGTGGGGATCTGTTGATAACATCCTCTGAAACAAAAATAGGGGCTTTCATCCTCAAAGATAAGGCGATCGCGTCACTTGGTCTAGCATCAACAGTGATCTTTTTACCCTTATAGGTCATATGAATTAAGGCATAGTAAGTGTCATTTTTCAGATCACAGATTTCTACTTTATTCACCTTGACATCCATAGACTCCAAAACATTTTTTAATAGATCATGGGTCATTGGTCTAAAAAATTTTACGCCCTCTAACTTGCTTGCAACGGCAGTCGCTTCAAGAATACCTATCCATATGGGAACGGTTCTTTTACCTCCAATCTCTTTTAAAATTACAATAGGATCATTTGTAGAGGAATCAAAACCCAGTGCTGATATAATCACGGGTATTAACATGATTTTGCCTTTTTATGCTCCTGTTGGTCAGAACGCATACTTATGGTTATCTGTCGTTGCATACTCACCGCACCAGTGATCTCTTCCTAACCTCTCACAGCGCATAGGCATGGTGTTTCCTGGTAGTGAGAAACGAGAGAGATTTCAAAAGACCCGTTAATTGAACGTCTCGGAAATTGTACAACTTACTGGAATCAAGTGGTATTTTTAGGGCATGATATTTATACCCCAGACATGGAATAATGGAATGATGGAATATTGGAATGTTGTTTTGAAAAGGAATATTCATAATTTATGAGCATTTTTGTTTCTATGTCAAGATGAATTCCCCCATAATAACAATCAACCATTTTCCCAAAACCCATTATTCCAATCGTTCGACCTGGAGGCTCTCGACAGGTTGTGAGGGAAGCGAACTAACTTGTTTTAAGAACAGTTAGAGACTTTCTAATAGAAACGCCGCCCACTTCCTTGTCTTCCTTTGCCTCGACGCCCTTCTGAACGGGGCGTAGCTTTGTTAACCTTAAGGGTTCGGCCTTTCAGTTCTGTGCCGTTCAGACCATCTATCGCTGATTCTGCACCTGCTCTTCCGGGCATCTCCACGAATCCGAATCCTTTTGATTTACCGCTGTAATAGTCTTTAATGAGCTTGACGGATTCCACCTCCCCGAAGGCTTCGAAAACCTGTTTTAGATCCTCTTCGGTCACATCATACGATAGATTACCCACATAGATATTCATCCTGACCTCCTTGTAAACCTTCAACACTTGATGGAAATTTTTTACTCATTTTTTAAGTTTTTCTAGGTTAAAGGATCATCGGATCAAAAACAGATTACTGAACAGGATCTGTCCAGATAAGGCCTTCAGATTAAGATTGTTCATGAAACCTTTGCCTTACCCGATTTCAACTAATTCGATATAAGATGTCCCGTGGATTTCTAATTTTGAACTCATTAAAATAAAGCATGGGCAGGTACGTGCTGACTATCCGAGGACAATGAGCTTTGCAGGCCGATGCAATCGCACGGTGAGCAGAGAATTAACCACAACCCCTTCACCAGAAGGGTTCTAAGTCAAATGAGGGTGGTGAAAGATCCTGGCCGGGTGATTTTACATCTTTTCACATGTACCCAAGTCTGGGTACCATTTAAATGGAATGATGGCCTATTAATCCTATCAACAAGCACCTATCATCTATTACACATTATGACATTATATTATTAATAGAAAGGTAATTCAAGCCTTTTATCTTAATTTTTTGTAACATTTTAGCTCTTTGAAAAAATAATCCGTATCTGCTCCAGCCGTGGAGGTCTCTTTCAAAACCCGCCTAACCCTCCCTCATTCCATGGGACGGCCTTCGACCCGAGCTCAGGCCGAGGGTCAGATTAGCGTTAAAATTCTTCCCGGGATAGCCCCAGAGGACGTCCTCCTTTGCCCCCACATCCTCTCTGCCTTTTCCATAGGTTTATTAAATGCCAGGGGGCGTTCCACGAGCATCGGAAGTATTTTTATAAGGCGACTTTTGAAAGAGACCTCCACGGCCGGACTTGTGTGATTTTCAAAGAGCTAAAATGTTACAATTTTTTAATTTTTTCTTAAACATAGATATATGCCATGTTAAATCGTTTGCATGACTAACTTATTGAAAAAAGGAAGTAATCAGGATTATGACATGTAAATGGTAAATAGATTTATTCTTGTTATCACCCTTCAAAAACAGGCCGAGCCATACCCCTTTGAACAGGTGTGTCAATTCACATCGGGAATAGATGCAAGCAATCGGCGTGCATTGGTCTCAAGGAGGGCTACAATTTCTTCCTCAGTGAAAGGATATGAAGTTGCCGGCTGACGGGGAAGGCCTTTTACAATCTCGACCCACTCCTTGCTTGACAAGTCATCTTCAACGAGAGGGGCGTCCGAGCCAAACATGACCCTATGACCCCCAAATTCGTCAAGGAAACGCCTGAGAATATACCGAAACTGCTCATAATTGTATTTTGCGATTGGTTGCCAGGCACAAAAGTCGCACATGACATTTTCCCGGACCTTTCCCAAGGCGATTAAGTCACGCCACCACTCAAAACCCAGATGAGCTACTATCACCGTAAGATCGGGGAAATCAACCAGAACCCGCAATAAGACGGAGGCATGGGCGTTGCCTTCATTCTTGTAAGGCGGGTTCTCAGGTCCCATGTGGAAGTAAACCGGAATCTTCCAGGCAGAGGCCCGTTCGTATAGAGGATAGACCTCTTTGTCGGCAGGCAGGAACCCCGTCGTTGGATACAACTTTATTCCTCGGGCGCCCAACTGGGTTACACACCTCTCAACTAGTGATGAGGCGTCTTTTCTCCTTGGATCCACGCCACAAAACCATATAAAGCGGTCCGGGTATCTCTTAACGACCTCGCTCACGTGCTCGTGCTGTTGCTCGATGGTCATTTCAGGCTCGCCGAACAGTAGACCCAGATCGATGTGTAAAAGGACGGCCTTCTCAATACCGGCATCGTTCATGCGTTTAATATGCCCCGAACCGTCCTGGTCCAGGGGCCCCCAATACGCCCGGGACTCTTCTTCCCCAGCATCTTCCGACCCCTTCTCGGGTTTCCGGACAGTGTGCTCACCCGGGTTCCAAAAGGGGGCTACAAACGATTCATGATGAAACTCCTTCACCATCAAGTGAGTATGCATATCAATAGTCATGACAGTCACCTCCTGGGTCAGTTTTATAAAGCTTAGAAGTAAAGTCAACCGTTTGCCATGATCTCTATTCTATCAGATGTGTCATAAAGGAGCGTCTGACCGTGGTTCAGGTGGACCAGACGATCAAGAATCCCCCTCTTTTGCATCTCTCTCTTTATCGCTTTTGGGGGAAAATGAACCGGTTCATCCCCAAGCCGGAATGTCCCCCAGTGGACAACAAGGAGATATTTGGCTTTCAATTCCATGAAGGCTTTCACCGTCTCTTCCGGATTAATATGTGAACTGGTCATAAACCAGCGAGGCTCATAGGCTCCCAGATTAAAGATCGCCAGATCTATGGAATAATCCGTTCCAATCTCTTTAAAACGGTCAAAATAGGCCGCATCCCCAGCGATGAAGATAGTGGGACCGCTGGCCGTTCTCAAGAGAAAGGATCCCCATAAGGAATCATTGGGACCTATCAGGGGATTCCGCATGGTCCAGTGGTGGGATGGTAGAAGGATGACTTCCCTCTCGCCGTCCTCGTAAACATCGAACCAGTCCAGTTGGGTCCGATTTGTCATGGAGAGATCCCTGAAGACACCTTCATATCCTAATGGACTGATAACATGCGTGTCTTTTTCAAAAGACTTCAGTGACGGTTTATCCAGGTGGTCGTAATGGCCGTGCGTAATGAGGATATGATCCGGTGGGGGAATCTCCTCCACAGGGAAAGATAGGGGTGAAAAGTCTTTTAAAAAGAAGAGATCATACAGGATGGGATCCACCAGAAAGTATTCGTCCCGGTCCTTGATCATCACAGTGGCATGTTTCAGAAAGGTGACCGCACAATCCCTGAGTCCCTTTAAAGGTTTCCAATCCACCTGAACGGGAACTACCTGCTCTTCATGATAATGGGATTTAAAGTGATTCTTTGAGAATAGCTTCCAATAGAGTACACGCCAAAGATTTCCATGTTTTATTGAGGTGAATGGATTCAGATAACGTCCGTTATGGTGGTGTAACTTTTTACCAGCCATCTCTCTGAGACTGAAATCTTTGAATTGAGCCCGTGTATTATTCTTCTCTGATAACGCCATGGCGTAGTTCCTCATACTGATTGGGAGAAGCCCGATGATGGCCGCTTTTTTAACCCAGGCAATGCTTTTTTCATGAATGTACGGCGATCCATAATATTGCCGTCTGATATCTATGAGGTTTTAAAGATTTTCGGTGAATTGAGAATATACATATGTGGTAAAATAAATAAAGGGTAAAGTCATTCTATTGCTTGATATTGAATGTTTTCTTTTGCAATCTCCCATAAAATCAGATAAAAATTCAAAAAAATATGGAAAGATACCCCGTCCCGCAGAGGCGGGACTGCGGGGAGCTTCATTATATGAAAATCGGGTTTTTTTATTTGTTAGTCGCTCCCATTATCCTGAAACGAGATAGAAGGACGAACCATGGAAATTGATCCCAATTGGCAATCCAGAGCCGTGAGCGCCGAGGACGCCGTTGCCCATATCAAGAGCGGCATGAAGGTTTTTGTCCACGGTTCAGCCGCCACGCCCACTCCACTGCTTGTTGCACTTTGCAAGCGTCAGGATCTTGAGAACGTTTATCTATACCATCTGCACGTCTCAGGGGATATACCCTTTGCCGACCCCAGCCACCAAGGGCGTTTCATTTCCATCTCCCTGTTCACTGGTGCTGCCCTGCGCAAGCCCATTGAGGAGGGGCGTGCAGACTTCATGCCCATCTTCTTGGCAGATATCCCCCCTTTGTTCAGATCCGGAACAATCCAGCTGGATGCGGCAATCCTCCAGTTGTCTCCGCCAGATCATCACGGATTTTGCACCCTGGGCACATCAGTGGACGTGGCCAAGGCAGCCGCAGATTCAGCACACTTCGTCATCGCAGAGATCAATGAACAGATGCCCCGCACCCACGGCAACACCGTCGTTCCTTCCGACAGGATCATCTCTTTTATCCATACCAATCGCAAACTTATCGAGCACCACGGATCACCTGAAACCCACGTGGAAGCCCGTATCGGCGAAATCATTGCAGACCTTATTGAAGATGGATCTACCCTGCAGATGGGTATTGGAAACATTCCAGACGCTGTGCTTACCCGTCTCCATGGAAAGTGCGACCTGGGCATCCATACAGAGATGTTCTCCGACCGCGTCGTTGACTTGGTGGAAGCGGGGGTCGTTACGAATCGCCTCAAGAAGGTCCACCCAAACAGGATCACCACCAGCTTCGTCAGCGGCTCGCAGCGCCTGTTCGATTTTGTCCACGACAACCTCAGGGTGGAGTTCCATCCCTGCGATCGTACTAATGACACGGCCCTCATCCGCCAAAACGAGAAGGTGGTGGCCATTAACTCGGCGCTGGAGATGGACTTAACGGGACAAGTTTGCGCCGATTCTCTAGGACACAGGATCTATTCAGGTATTGGCGGGCAGATGGATTTCATCCATGGCGCTGCATTGTCCAAAGGGGGAAAACCGATTATTGCCATGCCTTCCACCGCCGCCAAAGGAACGATGTCAAGGATTGTCCGAGAGCTCAAGCCTGGTGCCGGCGTAGTGACCACCAGAGGACACGTGCACTGGGTGGTGACCGAGTATGGCGCGGTGAACCTGCACGGCAAGACGCTGCGAGAGCGCGGCGAGGCCCTCATCTCCATTGCCCACCCTGACTTCCGCCCCGAACTTCGGAAGGCCCTGGCTGAGATCAGGCATTTTACCATTGGTTGACACCACTCTTCACGACGCAATGCTCTAATGGGAATCCGTCTTCAAGGTAAAAGAGATATCAACATTTTTTGTGATTCTCCATGTCTCCGTTACCACGTGATCAGCATGGTGCACAATGACCGCCTCCACGCTCTAATTCTCTTTTTCTTCCACTTCAGCCTCCATTTGCTTAGCGGTGATTATTTTCTATATTTAAGGAATTAGTCGATACTTACGTTGTGGTCACTCCCTCTTCACCCATAATCACCATCATTTCACTTCCATACATGGAGAATATAGAAAGGGTCTAGGCGGGTCAAATAAATGACCGTCATCTGATTAAAATTAAAAGCCTTCGAGCCCTAGCTCTTTCAGCTTTTCCGGGGTCGGCTCACCCGTCTCCTTGTCCCAACCCCTTTCATCGTAGTAATCATCTAGCATTCGTTCCGTGTCCTCTTTGGTAATAATGGCGTTTTTGAAGTAGTCCATCAGGCGCATCTCTTTGCCCTGAACCTTTTTCGGTTCGAAAAAGGCGTCAGGCGACCGATCATCCGTTCGCCCGAAGCCCAACCTCACATTGAGGAACTTCATCATATTCCAGACCCGCTCGCCTTTTTTGAGGAGGCTGGCGGCATCCGCTTCCATCCCGGTAATAGCCGAGTAGAATTCTATGAATCCATCTATGCTGTGGAATCGGTGGATGTAGAGTCGGTGACACTGACCGAAACAGTTGAACAGTGAATACCAGTCTTCAGCATGCCTGGTGAGTCTTCCCGTATTAAATGCCCCAGCGGTGAAGATGCGTCTTATGTTCTCTTCGCTTATCCCCATGCGATGGGCATGGGAGATAAACTGATCAACCGGCCGACCCTGGACGTAAATGCCGACGCCCCCGCAGGCATAATTGGGGCGCCCGGGGTGCACCATCTGGGCTAGAGCCATGGTACTCATGCTGTCTTGACGGGGATCCACAAAAGGGGTACAGCCCTTGATATGGATGGCATGTTCCTCAGCCTCCGGTCCGATCTTCCGGGCCCCCCACAGAGGACCCTCAGCCATGACATCCCCAAAGCCCTGCCGGTGAGCGGTCATGTTTATGAGCTGGAGAACCGTTTCATAGTCATGCTTGATTTCAATGCCGCCCGTATCTTCTTTGGTGATAATCTTCTGGTCGTATAGTGAGACCATCTGGCTCAGCACGTTATAGAAATGGATGTTACAGATCCCGGTCCTGTTCATGGCGTCGACTCTCTTGACCGCCCGATTATGATTGTCCAGAGGGGTCCTGCCGCTTGATTCAACTTCCATCATAAAGTCAGTGAAGTATGCTCTCATAGGGGCGTATTCCCCTTCACTGATTCGATTGACTTCCTTGTCTCCCATGGGACAACTAGGGCAGGCCAGGGTCTTGCGTGCCTTCTTATGGATCTCGTCCCATTCGTCAATGCCTATTCCCATGTCGGCAGCCCAGCCTTTGGTCATGGCAAAGGTTCCGCCTTCTATCAGGACCGGACGCATGCGGTAGCTCATGACTCGCTCCATCATTCGGTTGACCTCTTTCTGGAGCCTGGCTCGATCAGCGACCCGTATTCCTCGATCCCCCTGGCAAGCGACAACGGCCTTGAGGTTTTTCGATCCCATGACGGCAGGCAGGCCGCCATAGCCAACCGTCCCACCCTTGTCAATGAAGGTGACGGAGATCTTGACCAGGTTCTCTCCAGCCGGTCCGATGGGGATGATGGAGCATGGCCGGTACTTTGTTTGAAGGGCATCCACCGTTTCATAAGTATCCCGACCCCAGAGTTCTCGGGCATCACAAAGTTCTACGTCGTCATTGAAGACCTTGAGATAGACGGGCGTGGGGGCCTTTCCGGTGATGACAAGGTGATCATAACCAGAAGTTTTAAGCATCAGAGAGAAATGCCCTCCACCGCAGCCGGTGCCGATACCTCCACTCAGGGGAAGCTTGGTCGTTATGGAGAGTTCAGCCGACCCCGGGACTATGGTGCCGGGAAAGAGACCGGCTCCAATGATGATGGCGTTTTCAGGAGAGAGAGAATCGGCCTCGGGAGGAATAAGGTCATAGGCCAATCTGCTGTTGATTCCCCAACCCCCGATGAAATCCGTTGCCAGGTCGGGATCGAGAGCCTCTTTTCTTATCTCACCATGGGTTAAATCCACATACAGGATTTGACCGGCATAACCGGGAATATCCATTTGAACTGCCTCCTTTCTCTGCTTTCAGAATGACGCACAGGTTATGGTTTCGCTTATCCGTCATTTTTATTTTTTGATCCACATACCATTTTTCCGCGAGGCAGTATAGGGGAATATGCATTGTGTGTCAAAGGCTTTACAACATTCCTGATGTTCTTGTTTTTTTGTAATAGTTGAGCATTACTCGACAGGATTAACAAGATTTACATGATTTTTCTGATCCTGTTGATCTCTTAGTTTAGATCCTTTACCTTGCGCTTCATCTCAACTTTTCTTTCTCCAAAGTTAAGAATCAGGCCCACAGCCTTTCCTGTAGCAACAAGGTAATTAACCAATTGTACTTCGTGTGCTTTACTCACTCGCCTAACTGATTTCAGTTCTAAAATATACATCTTTATATTCCATAAAACCTCCTTCAGGTTATGATCATTATTTTTGATTAACTGGATTTAAATCATGTCTATCCTGTTATCCCGTCAAATATTTTCCGCCGGTGAACTATTACGTTTTTTTCTGATTTTTGACATTTGTTTGCCTTTATCCTATACTTCCTTTATCCCATTTGTAACTGCCCAGGTGGATAGACTGAATCTGTCTTAACCTTCAGCCTTCAGTCTTCAACCTAAACACCTAAGTAATTACCAAGGATTTTTATAATGCATCTCAAAGAAGTCACATTATTACCTGAAAGATACCCGACCAAGGCGTATTATCCCTTTAACCTACCTGTCTTTCATCAAACCAAAAGTGTTGTATTCTCTTCGTCAATAACCTTTTTCACGGGAGAAAATGGAACAGGGAAATCGACACTACTGGAGGCTATAGCTCACAGATGCAATATCCATATATGGAAACGTATGGAGATAACGCGCCTTGAAATTAATCCCTATGAGGAAGAACTTTACAAGTTCCTGGTGGTCCATTGGACTAACGGTGTTGTGCCGGGATCATTTTTTGGGTCCGAGATATTTCGGGATTTTTCTCAATACCTGGATGAATGGGCATTTAAAGATCCTCGAATACTTAAGTATTTCGGAGGGAAATCTTTGATGACCCAATCCCATGGACAATCCCTCATGTCATTGTTCAGAGCACGGTACAGGATAAAAGGACTCTATCTTTTGGACGAGCCTGAGACGGCTCTTTCACCAAAGAGCCAGCTTGAATTGCTTAAATTGATAAGGGATATGGGCCAAGCAGGGCATGCTCAATTTATTATTGCCACCCACTCACCCATTCTCCTTGCCTGCCCCGGAGCAAATATTCTAAGTTTTGACCACACACCCTTAAAGCAGATCGATTATGAAGAGTCAGAACATTATCGGATCTATAAGAATTTTATGGAAGATAGAGAAAGATACCTGAATGAAAGTTAATTTGAGGGAGAAAATAGACGGAAAAGGTAGAGGTTATGATTAATGTTTTCAATCGTCAATAAAGAGGAGTAAAATCAAAGCATTGAGTATGGCAAGTTATGTATGAATGTGAAAAATTGAATTCTTCGTTATTTTACAGTTTTCTGTATAACATCCAAAATGGAATGTTATACGGGTAGGAAAATCATCAAATAGACAGTTTTTATCGGTTAAAGATATTTTATTTCGAAGATATACAGAAACCATATAATCACTGGTTCGGCAAATAATAAACGTTAATTGGACAATTAAATGGATTGCTTAAATGAATTTTGATATAATCGATGATATCAATGCAATTGAAACGATAGCGACAGGTTCCGGAATTCGTGAAATTGATCGTTTAAGAAAGATGTATGGACATGGAAATTGGAGAAAAATGAAAGGGATTGCTCATGTCAGGCTTTCTTCTGGAAGGATACGGTTGGCCGAGCTCCATTGGTATGAAGCTCATGGCATAGGCAAAAAAGAAATGAAACGCAAAAAATATTTGGAGTAAGTTATGGAAACATCAAAAGAAACCTCCCATGAATTTGTGGTTTGTATCAATAATTCAAATTATCCGGCATCGTTAGAGCTGCACAAAATTTACCGTGTGATTCCAGATGAGGATGCAAGTGTCGAGGGCGATATCCGTATTATTGACGAAAGTGGAGAAGACTACTTATACCCCGCAGCCTATTTTGTACCAATCAATGTCCCTAATATAGTTGAAGAATCGCTTCGTCGAGCATCTTAATCTTCATCTGTGCCGAACATCAGCTTGGAGAGGGACGCGTCTAAAGCCGCGCTCCTCAAGCTGGGCGTTAAGCGCACGAGGTACACAGTGGATTTTGAACAGCTCCAAAAAGACCTCCAATGGCTTCGAGGCGAGGACGACGTTGCTCCCGCATCGGAAGCTATCGAAGTGTTGGCCCGTGTTCTCACCCCCCTCCTTCGCGCTGAGGGACTCGAACTCTTCGCGCCCGATAGCGCAGGTTTGGGCGTCGACCTATTCGCAGCTGCTCCAAGCGAGGAAAGCGCCTACAAGGCGTCTCTGGCCATCGAATACAAGCATCACGGGATGGGGCGTCCCATAGATGTAGACGCGGTCGAGACGCTCGTGGGTCACATCGGAACGACACCCTACGAACGAGCGATGTTGATTGGTCGCTTTGGTTTCACCGATGCTGCGCGAGCGACGGCTCATCGTCTCGAACCGGTTTCAGTCGAACTGCTTGACCTCAATGGGCTCGCTGCCTGGATTCGTCGCCTCGAAACTGGTCTGCCAGCCAACGCCGCGCGGGTCCAACTGCTCATTCGCGCCATTAGTCATCAATTTGCAGAGCTCGTCGCTTCTGACCCAGAGACGCTGGATCACCTTGAGTGGAGAGATCTCGAACGTATGTTGGCTCGTGTCATGGAGGGTCTCGGCTTCCAAACCACACTGACGCCAGCAAGCAAGGATGGCGGGAAGGATCTTGTCGTCATCTGCAATGCCGAGAGGGGAGAAGAGTCCTACATTATCGAATTGAAGCATTGGCGATCCGGTAAGCGTGTTGGCAAGCAGTCGGTCACCGATTTTATGCAGGTCATTGTGGCGGAGAAGCGGTCTGGCGGCCTCTTCTTGTCGACTTCTGGGTACGCCGCGGATGCGTTCGAAGGGATAGCCGAGATAAATCGCCGAATGCTTCACCTCGGTGGCCGGTCAAAAGTGGTCTTGCTGACCCAAACGTACATTCGGGCTTGCAGTGGCCTTTGGTCCCCACCATCGGCACTCCCAGAAGTCCTATTCGACGCGACAGATTAAACGATACAGGCCCGGCCGCGTTCCTGTGGAACGGCACCTAACCCGTCATTCCAGCGGACCCGGCAATCCGCGGGCGTTTGAACGTCAGTGCCGCTTCTTGAAGCCTTGCGCCAGTTCGGCCCGGCCGCTGAATTCGTCGTGGGGCCTATTTGATTGTAAAGGTGGCGGATGCATGTCCCACGTAAATTTCCTATCGGCTGATCCACTAATCCTTCAGCTCCACAGCGACGTTCAGGAGTATGCTACTATGGTGAATAGCTCGATTGCCTTGGCTCATGTGTTTCGCCACATCCGTTGAGCGGTGGTGCTCTCTATGCGCTCACAGCCGATCTTTTTGGCATCCATCGCGCGGTTCTGACCCTGTGCGAAGATGGCTGGGCATTTGTCGCCGTCCCCCTGCTTCGTACCATGATAGATTTTCTCATGAGCGCTGCCGTCATAACGGAGCAAAAGCCTGAGGCCGAGTATCGAGGATTTAAGTACACCCACTTCTTCCTCAAAGCCCAGCTCAAAGAGACCCATCTTTCCGCCGAAGCTCGCGCAGCCCTGCGCAGCCAACTGGAAAACGGTATCGCCCAGCTCCGCGCTGGTCAGCGGCAGAAGGCGAGAGATTTCATCTTCCGGGAGCGTTTGTGGAGTTACTGGTACTGCCCTGAGTATCGGCGGCCTGCGGAAATCCTGGACAAGCTCCTCTCACAGGAAATTAGGTTCATCTACGATACGTTCTCAGGTGGGTCACACGGGGGCTACCTTGGATTAAGCGTCCTCAAGGACGAGCCGGACCTAAAGCATCCGAACCAAAGAGCAGATACTCGGTCGCAGAACCTGGTGCTGGCTGGGAGTACCAGAATTCTGTTAGAGACGATGAATATCCGTGACCGCTTCGAGAACGGCGGCGCGAATCAAAGAGCATACGAGGATCTCCTTGGCCAACTGGTTCTAGCAGGGGAAGGGTGGCCCATGAAAGCAGGGTTCACCGGGCAGGAGACGAAAAAGCGATGACTTGCCCAACGAGGCGGTACACCGGATCGGCAGGAAACGGTGCCTGCCTCCCGGTGACCTTTTTTTAAGTCTCTTGTGAGCAGTAAAAATGGGAAGCAAAAAATAGGAGAAAGCGGGACGCTCTTTTAAAATTTAGTTTGAAAAGTATCTCCCCGAATTATATGGGATATGAAACTATGAAAGTTTTGAAATTTATTTTATCAACGTTACTGGAGATCGAAATCATAGGCAAAAGAGTTTCCATTTTGATTGATTAAAAGGGCAATTGAATTTTAAAAGAGTGTCCCACTGCAATGCCGTATTATAATACGGCTTTTAGGCAGTCTAAACCTAGTTCGGTTTCTTGAAAATGTTCATGGCTGAAAAAGATCTGTGGCGTTCGAAACAGGCAGAAGGGAGCCGAAGTCGCAAAATTTTTTCAACATAGGAGTTAACTATGGGTATTTTAAATAAGTTTTTAAGAAGTAAAAATAAAACAAATAAATTGGACGAGATGTATGATATGCTCGATCATGCAAAAAATCGAATAGTTAAGGAGCTTACTGAATTATTATCAGATCCAGACCTTGAAGTAAGGAAAGATTGTTCTCAACACATTTTAGATGTTGTCATACCAATAATCGAAAACCAAAAACAAAGTTATGAAAGAGATAATGCCATAGAAAAGTTGACTGTGCTTGCGAAAGAAATGAGAGCACCTGCCAATGAGCTTGAAAAAATCGCTCTTAATAGTGCCGCATTCTATTATACACTCAATATGATGAAACAAGGAGCACCTGAAGAATAAATAAAGCAAAACCTAACCAAGCAAATGCAGCCGAAGCAAAAAATGCCGCGCGGCTGATTAGCATTGTTGGACAACAATCAACAAGCACAAAGGGGGCGAGCATGGGTTTTTTCAGCCGCAGTGAAACACTATCGGAAGAAGAACAAGTTCGGCAGGCTCAGCTTCTTATCCTAGAGATGAGGCAGGTTTCCACACACTCTCCGAAAAGGCATTAAGGATCCTGCGTAAACGGGCAAAGCCGTTATATAGGGCACTTAGTTTTCACGGCCAAGTTCACGAGGAATTCAAACAATTGATCCAAGCGATTTGGTCCAGCGACCCTACTCAAGGTGTGACAGATTTTCCAACGATAGAAACCATACCATGGAGTACCTGGAAGGATCCTAAAGTACGAAACCTTCATGCTAAGGCCATAGGCATGGTTTGTGAAATTCTGTACTGCACAGCGCCGGAATCAAGGAGCTGCAATAATGCCGTTTTCGAGCTTGAGGCATTACGATGTTTTGCCAAGGATTCCAACACGGTGATGGCCATGATTGGTGAGGCAGATATGATGTTTCGGAAGTCATTCTTGTTGGATGGATCTCAAGAGCTTGATGAATATTCGGAAGAATTAGCGCAGGACTTCCTGGATTATGCAGAAAGAAGCGGTAAGAATGCTGTCACCGTATGGTGATCACAAGCAAACGATTTAGGAAATGTCCAACGAGCCGTTGGAGCCGATCGCTTACGCTCCGGCTCAACTCTGCGTTATGCATTTGTAATATAAGGTGATGAATCAGGAGAGATTAGAATTATGATGATAAATCCGGATTTTATTTCTCCTTGTGGTCTTTATTGCGGAGTCTGTGCCATTTATATTGCACACCGTGATAATAATCATAAATTCAAAGAGCGGTTAGTGAATCTTTACAAGGGAGAAGTTCCCGGCAAAGGTATTCTTCCTAGTAGTGAAAATCTTTCGATAGAAGATATTAAATGCCGTGGCTGCTTATCTGATGAACAGTTTATGCATTGCCGACAGTGTGAGATCAGGGCCTGCACAAGAGAGAAAGGTTACACCGGATGTCATCAATGCGATGGATTTCCTTGTCAGTATATTGAAGATTTTGCCATGACTGTTGGCAAAAAGGTCATTTTGCGGGCTATTCCGTATTGGCGAGATGTCGGTACTGAAAAATGGATTCAAGATGAAGAAGCCCGCTATATTTGTCCTGAATGCGGCAATAAAGTTTTCAGGGGCGTTGTAGAATGTAATCGGTGTAAAGTGAAGTTGGATCTGGACTAGTGTTTTTTTTGGAAGACAAAACCTATTTCATCTATAACCGCATAACATCCGCATGAAGGCAGATGGTAAAAGCTGGCGCTTTTCCCGCTGCTTATGCGGGTTAGCAGGGTAACACTTACTCTATTAATGGAAAGCCCAGCGACTATCAGGAGAGATTTAAATGTTCAACAGACCGGACATCTCTTATTGCATTCTAAGCAAAGAAGATGAAAATCAGCGCAACAGTAGATATCTGTAATGCTTTTTCCGCAACCCTGGCAGACAATAGGATCAATTGATTTGGTAACCGGATTGTAGATAAAGGAAATATTTTTATGC
>Ga0180009_10003138_pt1 | contig 19005 bp, 18 predicted proteins | sample OS_PC_MetaG_FD_123537 | JGI IMG/M metagenome (GOLD analysis project Ga0180009, IMG submission 123537) | Groundwater microbial communities from the Aspo Hard Rock Laboratory (HRL) deep subsurface site, Sweden - OS_PC_MetaG | ecosystem: Environmental > Aquatic > Deep subsurface > Groundwater...
GAGGGCGGAGGGATGTGGGCCTTTATGGTCCTCACCCTTTCCTCGTACTGGGCCATGATCTCGGGGATGGTCAGCAGGCCGATGAGCATGGGCACCAGGGAGATGCCGTCCACCAACTCGTTGAGGTCAAAGGTCAGGCGGGGCAGGGATGTGCCCGGGTCCAGGCCGATCAAGGCCACCAACAGGCCGCCCAACGCGGTGATCAGCCCCTTGAGCAGCGACTTGCCCGAGGCCGGACCCACGATGGTCAAAGCCATGATGGCCACGGCGGTGAATTCGCCGGGGCCGAACTGGAGGGCCACCCTGGCCAGGTTGATGGCCAGGAAAATTAACACGATGTCGCTGAAGGTGTCGCCTATCACCGAGGCGGTGAGGGAAATTTTCAGCGCTTTTATGGCCTTGCCCATTTTGGCCAGGGCGTGGCCGTCGGCTACAGTGGCCGCAGCCGCCGATGTTCCAGGCGCGCACAACAGGATGGCCGAAATGGACCCTCCGAATATGCCGCCTTTGTAAGCCCCCATGAGCATCATCAGGCTGGGTATGGGGGGAAGGACCAGGGTAAGGGGAATGACCATGGCGATTCCCATGGTAGCGGTCAACCCCGGGATGGAACCCAGGATGATTCCCGCCGTCACTCCGCCCAGCAGATAAATCAAGTTGCCTGGGGCCAGAACTTCGGCGAAACCGTTAAACAACAACTCCAGCATGTCTACCTCTCAAAGTGCGGCATCGCGTCATTTGGGCCCTTTGATGTTGGCGATAACAAAAATGGGTGGCCCCCGCCTGGTGTAGAGGGAGAGGTCGGTTCCGGCTTCTTGCGCAAGTCCAGCACAGCATTTCCCCTGTCATAGGGTGCAGGCTTCGCCAAAACAGCGGCCAGGAGCCACCCATCGCACCAGTTGGTGGTTTCTACTTTTTCTTGACCAAGCCGATGGCCCTAAGGTCGGCGCCCATCTCTTTGTAGCCCTTCTCGCAGAACTGGCCATACTCGGCGCCGGTCATGAACATGGGGGCCATGCCCAACTCAATCATCTTCTTCTGAATGTTCTTGTCCTCCACCGCGACCTTGAAGGCGGCCTGCAGCTTGGCCCGGCGCTCTTCCTTTATGCCCGCAGGAGCGGCAAAGCCCAACCAGGAGTCGATGTCCACCTTGTAGCCCAGCTCGTGGAGGGTGGGCACGTCGGGAAGCAGGGGCCAGCGCACCGGGCTGCAAGAGGCCAGCATGCGCAGATCACCGGTCTTGACCTGGGGAGCGATGTCCATGGGGTTGCCCACGATCAGGTCCACGTGGCCGCCCAGTAGGGCCACGGTGGTCTCTTTGCCCGACTTGTAGCGGACCCAGACCACGTTGCTCATGTTCTTGCCGGTGAACTTGGCCAGGCGGGGGAAGAGGATGGCCTGCACCGGGCTGGGGGTGGCCATGGTCAGGCGCTTGCCGCTTTCGATGGCCTTCATCAGGTCGCCCCAGGTCTTGTAGGGCGAGTTGGCCGCCACGGCCACGCCGTAGAGGTAACGGCAGACGCCGGCGATGAAGCTGAAGTCTTTCAGGGTGTAGCTGACCTTCATCATGTGAGGCGCCACGCCCATGGGCGAGAAGCTGGTCACGCCGATGGTGTAGCCATCGGGTTTACGGGTTGCCAAATAGGTGGGGCCCACCGTGCCGCCGCCGCCAGGCTTGTTCACCACGGTGATGGTGGCGCCCAGGGGCTTTTCGGCGGTGGAGGCCAGCAAGCGGCTGGTCAAGTCGGTGGTGCCGCCCGCGCCGTAGTTGACGATCAAGGTGACGGGTTTGTCCGGATACTTGGCCATTGCCGTGCCGCCCAGCAGCATCAGCGACAGGGCGAAAACGCCTGCCAAAATGGTTGCCAGTTTAAGACGCTTCATGCAACTCTCCTTGTCCCTAGGTTGTAGCCTGCTACCTATACTCAGGTAGAACTTCTCTTGGTCTACGGGACCTTATCGCCGGCCGCCGCCGCTCAGGCCTTGCCCGAGGCGTTGCGGAGCACCGGCGTTTCCCACTGATCCGTGTTCATATCGATTATCGCCGGCCCCTGTGGCTGGCGCTCTTTTCCCAAGGCATCCCGGAGTTCATCCAGGCTGTTGACCTTGTAGCCCCGGGCGCCGAAGCCTTGGGCCACGGTGGCGAAGTCGATGTGATTAAAGTCGGTTGAGATGTGGTTGTCGCCGTAGCGGGCCTTTTGAACGTGCTTGATCCAGCCCAGGATGTTGTTGTTGAACAAGCAGGTCACCACAGGCAGGTTCAGGCGCACCATAACCTCCAACTCCTGCATGGAAAAGGCGTAGCCGCCGTCGCCGGCGAACAAAAACACCCGCTTGGCCTGGGGACGGGCCAGCGCCGCGCCGATGGCCGCCGGGGCGCCCCATCCCAGACCGGCCAAGCCCCGGGGGGCCAGGTAGCTGCGTCCGGCCTCTTTGAGGCGCAGGTATACGGCGGCCCAGCCCGAGGGGAGGCTGGCGTCGCACACCGCCAGATCGCCCGGCTCCATGGCCTCGTCGATAAGCCGGGTCACCGCCTGGGCCTTGAGGGGCTCGCCGGGAACCTGGGGGCGCAGAGTGATCTGGTCGTACCACTGCCGGCAGTCCTGGCGCAGGGCGTCCAGGTTCCATTCATAGGCGAAACGGTCGCTTCCCAGGGCCGCCAGCAGGTCGGCCAGGCCCAGGCGGGCATCGCACACCAAGGCTATGCTATCAGGGAAGTTGCGCCCTATCTCCTCGGGGTCGATGTCCAGGTGGATGGTGGCCACTCCCGGAGCGGGGCGGTCGTAGCCGAAGGTGGCCAGCTGACCGGCCTTGCAGGCGATGAAAAACACCAGGTCCGCCTGGGCCACCACCTCGTTGGCCTTGGGGCTGCCCATGGAGCCGGTGACCCCGAAAACCTGGGGATCGGTTTCGGCCATGACGCCCTTGCCGGTGATGGTGGTCACCACCGGAGCGCCCATGAGACGGGCCAACTGGGCCACTTCCTGGCCCGCCCCGGAGGTATGGACACCGCCGCCGACCAACAACACCGGCTTTTGGGCCTGTGCCAGGGCCTGGCGGGCCGCCTGGACCTGGGCGGGGTCGGGCGCGCTGCGGTGGCGGGGGAATACGGCGCTGGGGCGCACCCGGCGCTGCCACTGAATATCCATGTCGCCCACGTCGTCGGGCACCGCTAGGACCACCGGCCCGGGCCGGCCGCTCACCGCCACGCGAAGCGCCTGGTCCAGCACGTTCTCCAGGGAGGCGGGCTCACTGAGCGTTACCTGCCACTTGCTCACCGGCTTGAACATCTCCAGTTGCTCCATGGCCTGGGAGGCGTTGCCCCGTAGGCGGCGGTGCTCCCAGGAGCGGGGGATGTCGGAGATGATGGCCAGCATGGGTATGGACGAGCAGTGGGCCTCGGCCAGGGGGGAGAGCAGGTTGGTGGCCCCGGGCCCCACCGTGGCGTCGCAAACCCCCACTTTGCCGGTGAGGCGGGCGTAGGCATCGGCCGCGAAACCGGCGCTGCGTTCGTCGCGCATGAGCACGTGAGAGATGGCCCCGCCGCTCTTGCGGATGCCTTCATAAAGGGGCAGGGTCTGCCCGCCGGGCACCCCGAAGACCCGGTCCACCCCGCTCTCGGCCAGCATTTGGGCCAATCTGTCGCCAACGGTCATGATTCGCAATCCTTCCTGATGATCTGGGTGGGTCCGCCCATTGACGGCTAGACCAGCCGCTCCTTGCGTATGAAAAAGTCGAGACTTTTGATTATTTGCATGAGATGGCGGTCGCGGTCGCGCAGGATGTCGCTCAACTCCCGGTCGCTATAGTCGAAGAACCCTTTGCCGGTCTTGACGCCCAGGTGCCCCTGCTCCACCAGGGAGAAAAGAGACTCGGGGTGGTTGTCCAACGGCGGGTCGAAAAATTCCTTGTCTTCCAGGTTGCGGGCGCTCAGGTCCAGGCCAGTAAAGTCGTAGCGCTGCACCAGGCCCAAGAGCATCATGCGCGGGGCTATGCTGGCCTTCACCGCCAGGTCCATGTCCTCGGGGCTTATGTAGCCGCCCTCCAGCAAGAAGAACATCTCCCGGCCCAGGATGCGCTGGATGCGGTTGATGATGAACCCGGGCACGAATTTCTCGATGACGATGGGTTTTTTGCCCAGCTTGTCCAGGATGGCCAGGGTGACTTCCACCGTGTTGGGGGCGACCCGGGGGTCCTTGACTACCTCCACCAGGGGAATGATGTGGGGCGGGGCGAACCAGTGGGCGATGATGGACCGGGGGATGCGCCCGGGCGGAAGCAAATCATAGATGTTCATAGTGGAGGTGTTGCTCCACAGCAGGCTGTCTTCCGGGGCGTGCTGGTCTATCTGGGCGTAGACGCTACGCTTGATGTCGCGCTTTTCGCTGACCGTCTCCACGATCAGGTCGGCATTTTCAACCGCCTGGGCCAGGGTGTCGGCCCAGCCGAACCTGGTGGTGGCCGCCTCGGCCTCGGCCGGGTCCAGGCCCCCGAACTCCCTGAGGCTGTCCAGGTTGGCCTGGAAAATTTTTTGGGCCTGGCTCCATATCGCGGCGTTGGCATCAAAGCCGGTGACTTGGTAGCCGGCCACGGCGAAGGCCTGGGCCAGTCCCGGCCCCATGGTGCCCAAACCGATGATGGTGACGTTTTTTATCTGTTCCTGGTTCATTCGCTTGTGATCCTCACCCGTATGGGCTTATGCCGTACGTTGAGACAGGCCAAGGTACTGGCGCGCCTCGGCCGGGGTGGCCGGCTCCTTACCCAATTCCCGGGCGATGCGCACCACCCTGGCCACCAACTGGGCGTTGCTCTGGGCCAGTTCGCCCTTGCGGTAGTAGACGTTGTCCTCCAGGCCCACCCGCACGCAGCCGCCCAGGATCATGGCCATGGTGGCCAGGGGGGTCTGGGCCGAGCCCACCCCGGTGCAGTTGAAGATGCTGTCCGGGGGCAGGTTCTGAACCATGGAGATGAGGGTGGCCGGCTCGGCCGGCTCGGCCCCCTGGTAGCGCATGCCCAACACGATGTTGATGTAATAGGGCTTTTGCACCCGTCCCTCTTTAATGAGGCGGCGCACCTCCTGGAGCATGGCGTGGCTGTAGACTTCCATCTCCGGCTTGATGCCCCGCTGGGTCATCTGCTCCACATACCAGTCGATCTCTTCGGGCATGTTGGACCAGGGCACACCCTTGTAGGGGCCGGAAACCCGCATCATGCTGCCCATGTTCAGCGAAGCCATGTCCGGGTTGGCATCGAGGCAGTTGATGCGCTGTTCCTGAGTCAGGTTGGGGCCGCCGCCGGTGCTGTCTTGGATGATGATGTCGCATTTGGCGCGGATGCGGCTGTGGATATCCTCGAAGATGGCAAGCTCGGAGGTGTTTTCGCCCTGGGGGTCTCGGGCGTGGATATGGCAGACGGCCGCCCCCTCATTGAGGCAGGCATGGGCCGAGTCGGCTATCTCCGCCGGCTGTTCGGGCACGTTGGGGTTTATTGACTTATTGGTGATGGCACCGGTCTGGGCCACGGTAATGACCACGCGGTCGGCGGGGATGGCATAGCCCATCGCTGAACACCCTCTCTCTGGCCCCCACTAGGTTTAAAATCTAATTTTAATTTTCAGCCAAAATCGCAAACGTTTGCAGCCAACAACAAAATTTTTTTGACTCTTAAAACGGCTCCCATGCCCTGCGCCGGCCGCGCCGATCGGTTTAACGGCTTGGCCACACTCCTGTGGATTCCCTGACCACCAGGGCGGACGGGATCACGATATGCCGCTCGCGGCACTCGCCATTTTCAATCAATTCAATGAGAACCCTCGCAGCCGCCCTGCCGACCTCAACCACGGGGACTTTGATGGTGGTCAGGGGCGGGTCCGTTAAATCAACCAAATCCGAGCAGCCAATGGCCACCACGGAGATGTCTTCGGGAATTCGCAGCCCGCGGCTGTTGATTTGGTGCAACACGCCGGGGGTTGTGGCGTCGTTGATGCTGATAACCGCGCTGGGCGGGTCGGGCATGTTGAGCAATTCACCCATCAAACGGAAGGCGTCCGTCTTGGAGAAGTCACTCTCTTTGATGTATTTATCTTTATATTCCAGCCTATTGTCCTTGAAAGCCGCTTTGTAGGCCGCCAGGCGCACCAGGGAATAATTGGAGTTCATGCCACCGAGGATGAAGGCGATGTCCCGGTGCCCCAGGTTGATGAGGTAGGTGATGGCCCTATAGACGTCCTTATAGTTTTCCGAGCTTACGCTGGGGATGTCGAATTCCCAGACCTCGGGGTATCCCGGCACCACCACGGAGGGAACCTTGTCCCTCACCAACTCGGGCACGTAGGGATCGTCTATGCGGTTGGCCACCACTATGATCCCGTCCACCAAATGGCTGTGAAAAAGCGAGGCGTAGCTCTGCTGCTGGTTAATCACCAACATCAGGTGGTAGCCCATGTCGTTGGCCACGGAACTTAGACCAAGCAACATATGAGAATAATAAGGATTTTGAAAGGCAAACTCGCTGGTGCGGGGGATGACCACCCCCAAGACTCCGATGCGGTTTTGCACCAGGGCTTTGGCTGAGGAGTGGGGGTGATAGTTGAGCTGCTTGGCCAGGGCCATGACCTTTTCGCGAACTTCCGGCCGCACGCCTTTTTGGTTGTTAAGCGCCCGCGAGACGGAGGAGTAGGAAACGCCGGCTTTTTTGGCTATTTCCTTGATGGTGGCCATGGATCTAAAATCGCTCCTCTGCTAGTAGGATGGTTTTTGATACCGCAAACGTTTGCAGTATGTCAATCCCAAATTTTTCAGGGCCGAAATTAATGGGGCAGGTTCATTGGCCGCTGCGGGGCGATGAGGCTAACCCCGCACCGCCGGGGGTTGGTATCTACGAGCTGTTGACAGTTGAAGGAGAGGCTGAACTAAAAAGACGGCGCATTTTAATTGCTAAGTTTAGTAGAATATTAATTAAAGCCCTGACAGAGCGGCCACCCGCCTGCCTGCCGGGTAACTCCCACGGCCGGGGTGGGACAACTGGGGCCGGCAGGCAAAGCCTTGCAGGGGGTTTAGATGCTTTTGCCCTCCTTGCACGATCCCAAGCAGGTACTGCGCCTTAAGCGCACCCTTTTGGCTATCGCCGGCGGGGGGTTGCATACCGTCTTGTGTTGGATATTTTTGGAGTGGAACTTTTTCCGCGCCACCGTCCAGCAGTTCATTTATTTGTTCGGACTATTCTGGCTGGTGCATCTAATTTTTCCCTTGCTCATTCTCCTCGGGGTAAACAAGCGCTTCAAGGACCCGAGCCTTACCTTTCCCCAGATGGCCTGGGCCACTATCTGCGCCATGATCACGATTTACTACATCTACGATCTGCGCATGGTGATCTTGATGTATTACCCCCTGGTGATGGTTTTCGGGGCCTTTCGTTTGCACCTGAATCAATTCCTGATCATCAGCACCATGGCCATCATTGGTTACGGCTTGGCCATCGTATTCATGGAGCACAACCAGGTGGAGATACTCAACCTGCGGGCGGAGTTCATCCGATGGCTGTGTTTCTCGGTGGTGGTGACCGCCTTTGCCTTCATGGGGGCGAACCTCAGCGCCCTGCGGCGCCAGCACCGCAAGCAAAGCAGGCTTCTTTCCGAGGCCATGGAGCAGATCAAGCACCTGGTGGTAACCGACGAGTTGACCGGATTGTGGAACCGCCGTTACATCATGAAGGTTTTGAAGACGCAAAAGGCGCTGGCCGAGCGCGGGGGGTATAGCTTTTCGGTTTGCTTCATAGACTTGGATCACTTCAAAAAGGTTAACGACCTTTATGGGCACCAAGGCGGCGACTTGGTGCTGCAAAAAGCTTCACAGGAGATGTCGGGCCGCTTGCGAGAGATCGATTTCTTGGCCCGTTTTGGGGGGGAGGAGTTTCTGGCGGTGTTGGCCCAGGCCAGCGAGGCCGCAGCCCTGGCCGCGGGCCAGCGTTTGTTGGAGCAGGTGCGCCGCATTGAATTTGGTGGGGAGTTGGCCGGCCTGCGCATTACGGTGAGCTTGGGAGTGGCGGTGTTCATCCCCGGCGAGTCGGTTGACGGCTTTATAAACAGGGCCGACCAGGCCATGTACCAAGCCAAGAAGCTGGGGCGCGATCAACTGGTCCTGGCCGGCCGCGAACAACCCACGTCCGGGCCCATTTAAAACTGCGCTTGGCTCACGCTTGCATGCCTCTGGACGCCGGGACCGGCCCGGGCCGCCTTCGGGGATGTGTGGTCCCTCGGCCGGGGGAAAAGCCGGAGCCGCCGGGAGGCCGGTAAATCGCGGCCAAGGGGAGCATTGCCTCAATTTGGCAGCCGCCAAGCCGCATGCTTCATCTCCCCCTTACCCCCAAGGACCAGTAGGCCCCGAAGCCGGGCCTATGGTAAAACCTAATGCAGAGTCGGTACGCGCAAGGGAGGAGCCATGCCCGCCCCCACTGATAGTTTGTCGGTAAGCACTGGCGACGGCCGCCTGGACCTGAGCGCTCAGGCCCATTGGGTGGGGCCGGACTTGGTGGTGATGGTGACCGGCGGTGAGCTTGCTCACGTGGGGGCGGTGGCCATGGCCGCGCCGCGTCCCTCCCTGGCCGACCCCGCGGTTACCAGCGCCACGGCCTCGGTGTTCACCTATCCCGGCCACAAGGAAGACCGCTTGGCACAGGCCGCCGCCGAGTTGCTCTGTGCCCGCCTGAAGACCAGGGTGGTGGTAACCGCCGGCTGCCACTGGGACAACCTGGACCAAGATGGCATCAGGCAGGTGAGCGCCAACGGCGGCCGCCTGGCTCAAAAGCTTTTGGATGCCTTGTTGGCCCAAAGAGGCAAGCCATGAGGCGGCCGGTAATGGTGAGTATGGGCCTGGTCCACCATGGTTTCCGCCGCCGGCAGGGAGTTTAAATGCCTTTGACTTCCCCCCCAAGCCCGCAGCCACGGGCCGCATCCCAAGAGCTGAACCCGCCGGCCTCCCACGCCTGGCTCATGGCCTTGGCCGTGCTCCTGTGGGGGCTGCTCAACTTTCTCACCCTGGACCACGGCCATCCGGCGGGCGGCGATTTCGCCCAGTACATCATCCATGCCCAAAACCTGTGGCAGGGCCTGCCTTATCGTCACGGGGTCTTTGTACCCCAGGTGCCTTTCCACAACTACCCGCCGGGCTTTCCGTCCATGCTGGCCCCCCTGCTGGCCCTGGGTGGGGTGAACCTGATGCTGCTCAAGAGCCTGAACTTGGTGTTCTGGCCCTTGACCTGCTGGGTGCTTTTGGCCATTTTCCGCCGCCGCCTGGGCCAGGGCATTGCCTTCTACGCCTTCTTGTTCATGCTCTTCTGCCCTTGGTTTTTCCTGTTCAAGCAAAGCGTGCTCTCCGACGCGCCTTTCACCTTTCTGGTCACCGCCGCCCTGTGGGCCCTGATGAACTGGCGCGAGGCCGGGCCCCGGCAAAACGCCTGGCTGGCCCTGTTCTTGGCCTGCGCCCTTGCCTCGGTGCTGGTGCGCTCGGCCGGGGTGGCCCTGGTGGGAGCGGCGTTGCTGGTCATGGTGTTCCAGCGCCGGGCCTGGGGTGCGGCGGTGCTCACCGTGGCCGTGTTCCTGGTTGCCTTGGTGGCGCAAAAGGCCCTGGGCGCTTCCACCGGAGGTTACTTCCACCTGCTGCACGGCCTCATGGACTGGCTGGGCAAGGTGGCCCTGGGCTTGCCCAGCAAGCTGGCCAAGGTGGTGGGCTTTTACGTCCCGGTGTACCGGGGGGGATACCCCCTGGTGGCTGCCTTGGAGGCCTTGGCCGCCTTGCCGCTGTTGGCCCTTGCGGCCTGGGGTTGGTGGCGGCGGAGACGGCGCCTGGGCGGCTGGGACGGGTTGGACGCCTTTCTGGTGCTTTATCTGCTGATGATTCTGGCCTGGCCTTTTGTGGAGGGGCCCCGCCTCTACGCTCCGGTGGCGGGCCTGTTGCTCTTGTATTTTATCGAAGGTCTACAGGAATTTTTTGCCGGCCGCAGGTTGCCCGCCTGGCTCGGCGCCCTGGGCTCGGCTAAATTGGTGCTCATGGCCGGCCTGGCCCTGAACCTGCTGAACATCGGCCTTTTGCTGGACTACAACGGCGACGTGGCGAATCGCCCCGCCGACCGCGAGCTTTACGCCTGGGTGCGCGAACACGCGGCCCCGGGCCGCACCTATGTTATCGATAACCCCCGGGTGGTGGCCCTGTTCAGCGGCCAAGTGGGTGACAAATATTATCCCGACGAAGACTGGGCGGCCATGAAGGTGCGCATGCGGGCGCGGGGAGCGACTTGGCTGATCCTGCGCCGTCCCGAGGCCAGCCAGGGCATCACCTCGGCGCGGCGCCAGTACGCCTGGCTCTTTCCCTCGGACAGGGCCGGCGCCGGCGCCCTGGCCAAGGCCCAGGCCGACCCAGGGCTGAAGCCGGTTTGGTCCAATGGCCTGTACCAAGTGTATGGTTTGGTCCCGGGCGGGTAGCCATGGCCTTGAGTGTCCAAAGCGCATCGGCGGGTAGACTTTTAACCATAGCGGCTCTATCGAAAGAGGTTGAAGTTGGAATCTAGTGGTCTGGAACGCCTGCATTTGATCATGGGGGTGCATTGCAACGTTCGCTGCGTGATGTACTACCAGGCCAGTTTTTCCCGCTAAGACAGCATGCCCGCGGTGATCTACCAGGAGCACCTCAAGCCGCTGTATCCCCACATCAAGACCGTGAAGCTGCAAGGCGGCGAACTCACGGTGATGCGCAACTGCAAGGAGTTCTGCGTCCTTGCCCGCGACTACCCCGAAATGAAGATCGCGGTCACCACCAACGGTATCTTCATGAACCAGTTTTGGCTGGGCGTGTTCGTAAACCAGGGGCTCTACGTGAACGTGTCCCTGAACGCCGGCAGCAAGTAGTCCTACGGCCAAATAGTGATCCACGGCGACTTTGACAAGGCGGTGGGCAACATTGCCAAGCTGGTGGGACGCGACCAGGGCGGCTCCCTCAAGGTGGCCATGTCCATGGCCATCATCCGGGCCAACCTCCGCGATATACACCGCTTTCTCAAGCTGGGCCATTCCCTGGGGGACAGAGAAATCAATTTCAGGGTGGGTCCCATCCTCAGCTATCAGGGCTTGCCCGCCAAGGCGGAGTTGCACGATTTGCTGGCCGAGGCCTATGGGTTCATCGAGGAGCAGGGCGTTAAGTAGGAGGGCCTGGAGGCGTTCGCCCGCCGGGTGGGTTATCCCCTTGGCCGAGGCGGACCAGCCGGCGCACCGGCTTCCCTGCCCCCTGCCCCTCAGGAACCTGGTGGTGGATTAAAAAGGCGATGTGCTGGTTTGCTGCGCCACCTGGCAGGTCATAGGCAACACCTACCGTCAGGGCATCGAGGAAATACTAGCCAGCGCCAAGCGGATGAAGTCCCAACAGAAGATGACCCGGGACGATTACACCTGGTGCGACCCCAAGTGCCCGGACAACCGCAATCCCAGCCGCTTGGCCATGTACAACAAGTACATTTACGAGGCGCGGCGCGATCCCGCCCGGTTCGCCAGCAAGGTAAAGAACAAGCTGGCCAATTACCGCAAGCTTTAGCCCGGGTTCTGGCCCAGGGCCTGGCGCAGGGCCGCCAGCAGGCGCTCCTGCTCCTGGCTGGTGGTCACCGCCACCCTCAGGTGATGCCCGTTGCACCCCACAAAGGAAGAGGCGTCGCGCACCAGCACCCCTTGCTGGGCGGTGGCCGCGGCTACCTGGGTGGCCGTGGGCCCCGCAGCCGGCAGGCGGCACAGCAGGTAGTTGGCCGCGCTGGGTAGGGGGTTGAGCCCCAGTTCGCCCAGGGCGGCGGCCTGCTCTTCACGCCAGCGGTCCATGGCCTGGCGGGTTTGGGCGGCGTACTCATGCTGGCCCAGGCAGAAGACCCCGGCGGCCTGGGCCAGGGTGTTCACCGACCAAGGTTGGCCCATGGGCGCGAAGTCGCCCAGGGTGTCGGCGTCGGCCAAGGCGTAGCCCAGGCGCAGGCCGGCGATGCAATAAAACTTGGTCAACGAGCGCAGCACTAGCAGGCGCTTGTGCTGTTTGATGGCCTGGATGGCCCAGGCGCGCGCGTCTTCATCCGCGAAGTCGATGAATGCCTCGTCCACCACCACCCAGGTCCGGCGGCGCGCCGCCTGATGCACTATGTTGTCGAGTGTTTCCAGGGGAACCATGGTGCCGGCCGGGGTGGTGGGGTTGCTCAAGAGCACAGCCGAGGGCTCCATGGCCCACAGTTTTTCCAGGTCGCCGGAGGTGGGGGTGAACCCGTTTTTTTCAGAGGTGATCAAATAGTGGAAATGACGGCCGGCAATGGCCATGGAACGGGCCACCTCGCCAAAGGTAGGGGCGATGAGCACGATGTTCTTGAGATCCAGGACCCGGGATATCATGCGGATCAAGGCGGTGGAGCCGTTGCCCGGCAAGATGCAAGAGGGGCTGACCCCCAATTCCTCGGCCATGGCGCCTCGAAAGGCGTAGGACAGGCGGTCGGGGTAATGACAGACCCCCTTCATGGCTTCGGCCACCGCCTGGTCCAGGCCCGGAGGCGGCCCCAGGGGGTTCAGCGAGGCCGACAGGTCAAGGATATCCTCCACCGGGCGGCCCAAACGGCGAGCCCAACCCCAGATATCGCCTCCATGCACCGCGTCGCCGCCAAACACGGCCAAGGCCTGTTCTTGTTTTTTATCCAGGTCGTTATCGATCAAAACCTTGTCCCTCGCTTATAAAAAAACCGGCCAGGCCCTGGGGGCTCCGGCCGGAGGGCTGTTGCGATTTCCCCTGGAGACGGGCGTTAGTCGCAGACCTCGCGCTCCACCTCTTTGTACATCTCGCCGTTCTTGTAATAGCGTTCCTTGACGATCTTGCAGTTGGCGCTGGTTTTTTTCACCGGGGTGGCGGTCACCTTCTCGCTGCCGTCGTTCTTGTGGTAGACCACGGTCTGGTTTGACTGGGCGGCCTGCCTGGAGGCGTGTCCGGCGATGTAGGTGATGGCTCCGCCGGCCAGGGCGCCCAAGGCTCCGCCAATCACTCCGCCGCGCCAGCCATTGGAGTCTAGCAGGGCCCCAGCCACCGCGCCGGTTGCCGCGCCTACCCCCGCGCCCTCGTAAGTGGACTTGTCCATCGAGGCGCAGCCCATACCCAAAACGCTGATTCCCAAAAGGAGGCAAAGACTCAGTGATATGGTTTTTTTGAACATTTTAGCTTGTCCTTCCGGCCCCTCGCCGCCACGCATCCTCATTACTTGATTTGATATTATTACATGCCCTAGGCGTGATTGCTAATTTTTTACCTTTTGCCGCCGCCGGAGCCGCCGCTGCCGCGCCGGAAGTCCTCCTTGCGCAAACCGTGGCGCAACATCTTGAGGTACAGGGTCTTGGCGTTGAGCCCCGCCACCTGGGCGGTGTGGCTTACCCGGCCCTTGTTTCTTCTTAGTTGGGCGTCCAGGTAGTCCCGCTCGCACAGGGCCAAGTGATCGGCCAGGGGCCGGTCCAGATCGAGGACCGGGGCGGGTATGGGGGCCAGGACCGGGGGGCGGGGAGCCGCGCGGGGCGATGATTCGGTGGCCAAGTCAAGGCGCTCGATGATATCGCCGGGGCACAGGATCACCGCCCGTTCCACCGCGTGCTCCATTTCACGCACGTTGCCCGGCCAGGCGTGGTTGAGCATTTGGCCGGTGGCCGCCGGCGAAAAGCCCAGCGCCGGCTTGTCGTATTTGGCGCTGAACATCTCCCGAAAATGCTCGGCCAAAGGCATGACGTCATCGCGGCGGTCGCGCAGGGCGGGCACCTTCAGCTCAATGACGTGCAAGCGGTAGAAAAGATCTTCGCGGAACAGCCCCTGGCGCACCGCCTGCCCCAGGTCGCGGTTGCTGGCGGCTATGATGCGCACGTCGGCGCTGAGTTTTTCGTTGCCCCCCACCCGCTCGAAGCTGAACTCCTGCAAAAAGCGCAGCATCTTGGCCTGCATGTCCAGGGGCATCTCTCCCACTTCGTCCAGGAGCAGGGTGCCCTTGGCCGCGGCCTCCACCCGGCCGATTTTGCGGACCACCGCTCCGGTGAAGGCTCCCCGTTCGTGACCGAAAAGCTCGCTCTCGATGAGGGTGGCGGGGATGGCCGCGCAGTTGATCTCCACGAAGGGGCCCTTGCGGCGCGAGGAGCTGTTGTGTACGGCCCGGGCCAGGAGCCCCTTGCCGGTGCCGGTTTCGCCGGAGAGCAGCACGGTGACATCGGTGCCGGCCACCGTCTCGGCCAGGCGGCAGGCCTCCTTCATCAGCTCGTCCTGAGCGATGATGCCCGCCAGGGTGCGGGGCGGGCCCGAGCGCTGGCTCTCCAATTCCTTGAGCAGCCGGCGGCGCTCCAGGCAGCGGCCGAGGATATGGCGCAGTTCACCGATGGTGAAGGGCTTGCGCAGGTAATCGGCGGCCCCCAGGCTGATAGCGTCCAGGGCGTGCTCCACCTCGCTCAGGCCGGCCATCAAAATGATGGGCATGCCTGGAAAGCGGGCCTGCACCTCGCCGGTGAGCCTGGGCAGATCGGCGCCGGCAAGGCGCACCTCGGCCAGTAGCAAGTCAAAGGGTTGGCCGCGCAGGGCGTCTTGTACCTCTTCCATGCGCGGGATCATCGCCATATCGTAGGCGTCCTTTAAGCCGTGATGAATGCTGTCCAGGGTGGGTTGGTCTTGGGCCAAGACCAAAACCGCCGGCCTTCTGGCCGGCCCGGTTGGCCTGGAAGTGCGGAAGCGGGCAGTCATGTATAAGCGTCCTTGAAAATTAGCCTGGGGCAGGGCTATCCAATTATGCCGTCAAAGGCGGGGGTTTGGCCAGAGCTTTGCAGCCCTTGTTTCGCGGCCCATACTGGGGTATGCAAAATAAATTGGTTCGACTTTGGAGGGACCCATGCTCTGCGAGCAATGCAACAGCCCCATGGAGCCCGAAGAGGAGCGCGAGTTCGGCGGCCGCAAGCTATGCGAGGACTGCTATATCGATGCCCTGAGCCCGGCCAAGACCTGCGACCCCTGGGCCACCTACACCGCCAGCCGCCTGGACACCCAGGAGCTGAACCCGGCCCAGGAGGTGATTCTCAAGCTGATAGCCCAGCAAGGCCACGCCACCCTGGCCGAGCTGATGAAAGCCACCGGTCTGGACGAGGCGGCCCTGATGCGCGAGATAGCCGCCTTGAGGCACATGGAACTGATCCGAGGGGCCATGATGCCGGGCGGCGGCAGGGCTTTCAAGCTGTTCAAGGACCAGGGCTGAACCGGCGCTTTTACAGGCTATGGGTTGATTAAATCCGCTTGATCTTCTCGGCGATGTCGAACTCCATCTCGGCCAGGGGACGCCGGCGCAAGCGGTGGGGCAGGGCCAGCAGGGCGGCCCGGTCCACGTCGCCGGTGGTGGCCTCGTTCCGGCCTTCCCAGGCGGCCAAGGTGAGCGCGCCCTTGAGCAGGGTTAGATCCCCCCGGTGACCGTCGGTGCCCAGGCCCAGGCTCACCGCCACCACCCGCTCCAATACTCCGGGTGCGGCCTGCACCGAGGGCAATAGCTCCCGGGCCCGGGCGACGGCCGCGCTGATTCGCCGGCCCTCATCGGCCCAGGCGGCGCCGAAGGCGGCCGAGTCGGCCTCCCAGGCCAATTGGCGCACGATGACCTCTTGGCGCAGGGCGGGGTCGGCCAGGCCCCGCACCTGCACGCACAGGCCGAAGCGGTCGGTGAGTTGGGGCCGCAGCTCGCCCTCCTCGGGGTTCATGGTGCCCACCAGGGTGAAGGACGCCGGGTGGCTAAGGCTCACCGACTCGCGCTCCACGCTGTTGACCCCCATGGCCGCCGCGTCCAAGAGCACGTCCACCAGGTGGTCGTCCAACAGGTTCACTTCGTCCACGTAGAGAATCTGGCGATTGGCCGCCGCCAAAATTCCCGGCGAGAAGCGGGCCTCTCCTTCGGTCAGGGCGGCCTCCAAATCCAGGGTGCCCAAGAGGCGGTCCTCGGTGGCTCCCACCGGCAGTTCCACCACCCGCACCCGCCGCTGCTCCACGGGCAGGGTCTCGCCGGCCTCCAGGCGTGCCTGGCAGGCGGGGCAGGGCCGGCCCGGGTCGCAGTTGTAGGGGCAGTCGGCCACCGTGGGCTGGGCGGGCAAGAGCTGGGCCAGGGCCCGCACCGCAGTGGACTTGGCCGTGCCCTTTTCGCCCCGGATCAAGACCCCGCCCACCCGGGGATTGACCACGTTGACGATCAGGGCCAGCTTCATTTCGTTCTGGTCCACGATGGCCGCGAAGGGATAGGCTGTGGGGTTCACGGATTGAGCCGGTTTTTGCTTGTTCAAGGCTGCTTCCCTGTGGCTGCGGGTTGGCGGTCAGTCGATCAGCACGAAGCCGTAACGGTTCTGCACCTCGTCCTTACTCTGCAACACCTGGCAAGGCAGGCCCTTCTCGCGGGCGGTGCGGTATACGTCGATGCCCATGGCCTGGTCGCAGGGGCGCACCTTGTCGGGCTGGGGGCAGGGCTGCCCCTGGTCCACCGCGCAGACCTTGCAAATTTTACAATAACGGATGCCAAAGGCGAAGTAATGGCCATCCAGGAAGGCGGCTCGCTCCACGGCCAGCACCGCCTTGCTCAACAAATGGGCGTCATGGCCGTGGAGCAGAAGGATGTTTTGATAGCGCCGCACCATCTCAATGCACTCGTCTTGGCTCAGGCCCCGGGGGCCGCACTTGATGCTCCGGTTGAAGTAGTCCTCGCAGCCCCAGCGGCACTTGAGCACTGCGCGCGGGTCGAAGAAGACCTGCTCGGGACCCAGGAGCGCCACGTTGCTCAGGCCCATCTGCTTGCCTTGGGAGATGTACCTATCCATGGTCTGTTCCATAGTGTTCTAGCTTATCCCGTAACCGGAGGGCGGTGGTGGTGCGTCTTTGCCGACATAACAATCAAAATCTTCTAAAGAGTTGTTAAGCGCCTTTTCGACATCCTGTTTGTTCGAAAATAGATTGTAGAGGGTTGCTGAGTCATCACTGTCTTTCTTCACTTTAATTATTGCAGCAAAATCTTTACCTTTTCCGCAGCCAAAAGGATTATACCAATTTCTGTTTACCTTCCATAATTGGTCCCACTTGTTTGCTAAAAACCAAGCAGCTCCGGATGTGCCTCTTTCGTCAATTCCGGCACAGGCTATCCAAACATGGTTATCATCATCTCTTGGTCTTACATTCTTAAGATGTAGCCAAAGCAATATTCTTTAGTATTCCTGGCTAACTGATACTTGCCGGATTTGTCAGTAATGGCATCAAAAGTATGAAGTGACAAAAAATAATTGCTGGGGCAAGCTTCAATTGATGCTGTTTTACCGTTTGATCCTGGCCCTCCAAAAGAAACACAACTTGCCAAGGTGGTTTCACTAAGCTCTTTATCTGAACAAAGGATTGGAGTAACAACTTTGTTTATACCGAAAAAGTTGGAAATATAATTGGCAGCCCTTACTTCACAGCCGCTTACGACTGAAGTGGCTGTCAAACAGGTTGTAACTTTGTCGCTTTCGACTTCTTCTGCTCTGGCATATGCATTTAGTTTGGATACTCCGCCATCATTTTTAAACGGAAAATTAACTAGTAAGGCGTATACCAAATAAAAATTATTTGGTTGTGTAAAATATTGGCCCATGATTTTTTTTATTTGCCAGCATTGTTTTTTTTGCCGAAACCGAATCCATAACCAACTTAAGATGGCAACTATAATTCCACCCAAAATGTTAAAAAATATACTTTTTACATCCGAGTTCATGGTCCCCCTACCTCACTCCCAGTGCTGGCGCACCAAATCCAGCACCCCCTCGGCGGTGAGGCGGCGCAGGGACACGCAATAAGCGCCCAGGTATTCGGCCAGGGCGCGGCAAAGGTTTATTTCGTGATGATGCCCGGTGTCGGTGTCCACCACCACGAAGCGGGCCCGGAAGCTGGAGGACAGGCGGCGGGCCAGGTTGAGCACCTCCCGGTCGGCATAGCCGCCGTCGCCCCAGCCGTCGCCCCAGCCGCCGCCCTTGTTGCCGGCCTTGCCCGGATCGTAGCCCAGGCCCTGGCTGGCGGCCAGGGGCACGTTGGGCCGGCCGTCGGTCATGATTATGGCCAGGGGGGTGAGCTTGGGGTCGGCGGCCAGCTCCCGCTCCAGCACCGCGGCCAGGCTCACCAAACCGGCGGCCAGGGGGGTCTTGCCGCCGGTGGGCAGCTCGGCCAGCATGCGCCGGGCCACCTCCACGCTGGAGGTGGGGGGCAAAAGCTCCCGGGCCCCGCTGCCGCCAAAGGCAACCAGGCCCACCCGGTCGCGCTTCTGGTAGGCCTCGGTGAGCACCCCCAGAACGGCGGCCTTGGTCGTCTTCATGCGGGCGGCGGCGTTCATGGAGCCCGATGCGTCCACGCAGAACAAGAGCAGACGGCCCCGCCGGGCGGCGCGCACCTTTTCCCGGATGTCGGGCTCTTTGACCACCAGGGCCGGGCCGTCCAGGGTGCGGCGGCTTTTCTGATGGGGCGCGGCGGCCCGGAAGGTGGCGTCCAGGGCCAGGCCCCGGCCCAGGCGCTGGGACGAGGCCCGGATGTAGCGGCCCCGGGCGGTGGACACCTCCCGGCTGTCCCGGCGGCCGGCCTGCGCCCGGCTGGTGGACTCCCTGGCGGGCAGGCGGGTGGCCACCGGGCGCACCTCGCCGGGGCTCAAGATGCGCAGGCCCCGCTCCTGGCCGGGCTGACCGCCGCTCTTTTGCATCTCCTGGCCCGGCTTTTCGCTACGGGAGGGGCGAATCTCCTCGGGTGGTGTTTCTTGCCGCAACACCCGGGGCAGGGGTGGAGGCTCTTGGGCCCGTCCCTCCCCGGCCCGGTGGGCCAGGGCCAGGGGCGCGGCCTCGTCCACCATGTCCGGGGTCACGCTCCCCAGGTCCCGCCAGGCGGCCAGGGCCCGGGCCGCGCGGATGCAGGCCAGTTCGCCCCGCTGCCCCTGGCTGGCGGCCTGGGCGGC
>Ga0180009_10003139_pt1 | contig 19003 bp, 21 predicted proteins | sample OS_PC_MetaG_FD_123537 | JGI IMG/M metagenome (GOLD analysis project Ga0180009, IMG submission 123537) | Groundwater microbial communities from the Aspo Hard Rock Laboratory (HRL) deep subsurface site, Sweden - OS_PC_MetaG | ecosystem: Environmental > Aquatic > Deep subsurface > Groundwater...
AAGATTTCTTTCAACTCATGGTTCCAAGCCTGGATTAGATTTGAAACAGCTTTTGCACCCTTCTCCGGGTCAAGCCTCTTTCTTAATTTTGGGACCTGAGTTGCGATTCCCCAGGCGCACTTTCCAGTGTAGCAGCGCTTGCAGACCGTGCAGCCTAGGGCGATGAGTGCAGCGGTGCCGATGTAAACTGCATCTGCACCAAGAGCGATAGCTTTTGCAACATCTGCGCTTGTTCTTATACTTCCGCTTGCTATTATGCTTCCCCAGTGGCGAATACCCTCTTCTCTCAATCTCTGGTCTACTGCTGCTATCGCAGCCTCGATTGGTATTCCGAGGTTGTCTCTTATTACTTGGGGCGCAGCTCCTGTGCCTGCCCGGAAGCCATCTAACACCACAGCATCCGCACCGGCACGCATTATTCCGGTTGCTATTGGAGCAGAGTTGTTCACCGCCGCAATTTTAACGAATACAGACTTTTTGTATCTTGTAGCTTCTTTGAGAGCATAAATCAATCTTGAGAGGTCTTCGATAGAATAAATATCGTGGTGTGGAGCAGGGGATAAAGCGTCTGTGCCGACAGGAATCATTCTCGTCTCAGAAATAGGCGCAGTTATCTTTGGTCCTGGCAGGTGCCCCCCTATGCCGGGTTTTGCACCCTGACCAATTTTAATTTCCATTGCAGCCGCTATCTTGAGATACTCCTCGTGCACTCCGAAGCGACCACTTGCCACTTGAACGATTATGTGATCTGCAAACGGGTAGAGCTTTTTGTGTAAGCCTCCTTCTCCTGAGCCCATCATTGTGTTCTGCATCTTCGCTGCCGTTGCGAGGGCTTTGTGCGTTTCAAGGCTCACCGCTCCATAGCTCATATGTGCAATCATTATAGGGGTTTCGAGCTTCAAGTTAGGAGCAACTTCAGTTTTCAGTTTATTGTTTTCTTCGATTTCAATCTTCTCAGGCTTTCTTCCAAGATAAGTGCGTAGCTCCATCGGCTCTCTGAGCGGGTCTATCGCTGGATTGGTTACTTGGCAGGCGTCGATGACAATGTTATCAAAAAGCGATTGATATGGCTTCTCGTTTCCCATACTGGCTAGGATAACGCTTCCAGCCCTAGCTTGGGTCATTATGTCCCTCCTTATCCATTCTGTCCAGGTTGGATGGTCGCTGAAGTAGGGTGGGCGCCTCTCGATTATGAGCGCCTTCGTTGGGCAGGTAAAAACGCAGCGATGGCACGCTACGCAGTTCTCATCGTTAGCCCTCATTCTGTCTTTTTTTTCGTCGTATTCATGCACTCCAAAAGTGCATTCGGTAACACATTTCTCGCACTTCGTGCACTTCTCGACGTCTCTTACAACTTTGAATTCTGGGGGAAATCTTCCCATTTCAATCCACTTCCTCAGTCGTCGTTACACTCCTCCTTCGTCGTGTCTTGACTCACTGTTGTACTTGCTGACGCAAGTAGTTTTCCCCGAGGGCTTTTTTCAAAAGGGCTCATTTCAATCCACTTCCTCGTCGAGCCCTGCAATTACTGGCGAGCCGGCTCTCGGAGCCCAAAGCTTCTCAGGCTGTGGGCAGACTTCTCTTATCGCAGCTTCCTCGCTTGCTATGTATGTGAAATCTCCATTTTCTGCTGCGATTAAGGGGCGAAGTTTAATCCTGTCGTTCAATCCTATCATCGTATTCTTATTTGCGACGATTATCCCGAAAGGTCCATTCAGCATCGCAGAAGCATAGGTCATTCTGAGTGCGGTGTAAATCTTTCTCTTCTCTTCTGGCATTCTATCTATGTGCTTCCAGAAGGGAGGCGTCAGCGCAATGGCAGTTGTTGCGATAGATAAACCCTGCTTTCTCACAAGAAGGTCAAAAAGGTAGGCGACTACCTCTGTATCGGTAAGCAACCTGCACTTGTAGCCATGCGCTTCTAAGTAGCGGCGGTTGGTGCCGTAGGAGCTTATCTCTCCATTATGAACGACGCTCCAGTCCAGAATGTTGAAGGGATGCGCTCCGCCCCACCAGCCTGGCGTATTTGTTGGGAAGCGCCCGTGCGATACCCAGCAGTAAGCCTTGTAATCTTCTATCTTGAAAAGCCTTGCAACATTGCAAGGCATGCCAGTTGCTTTAAACACCCCCATATTCTTTCCGCTTGATGCAACATAGGCGCCTTCTACGCAGTCGTTTATTTGCATCACAGCACCAACGACATAATCTTCTTCTTGTGTTTTGAATTTCTCAGGTACATCAACAAAGTAGCGCCAGGTAATATGCTGCCTTGGAATTTCTTTAATATTCCTTGTAGGAACCTCTTCGTCTTTTTTTATTTCAACTTTTTCTTTTAGATATTCTTCTGTTCTTTCTCTTGCCTCTTCACTGTCCAGAAAAACATGCAGCGCAAACTGCTCCTTATACTTCGGGTAAATGCCATAGGCTGCGAAGCCGCCACCCCTGCCATCGTAGCGGGCCTCCATTGTATCTGCTACCGCAATTATCTCTTTTCCAGGTATTCTCCTGCCTCTCCTGTTGAGTATTCCGCCTAAGCCGCACATATCTACTCCTGATGGGTTATTTAATACGATTTTATAACGTCATTAATTTTCTTAGAGCAGAAATTAACTTTCTGTTTTCTTCCTTCTTTCCTATCGCTATTCTCACATAATTATTTTTCAAACCCTGAACTCCTATCACATTTCTTACAATGCCCGCTCTCCTCAATAGCCTTCTTCACACCATTCCCAAAGATCGTAATGAACGTAATCCTCACTTAGAACGTCTCTATTCCACAGAATTTTTCCCTCCGAGTTCTGGGTGACAATCCAGTAGCAGTTTTTGAGAATCATGAGAGGAAATGCGACATCAGGCGAATTTCAGGTATCTCTCTACTTCCCATCCAGTAACATGAATTCTGAACTCGTCCCACTCCTTTCTTTTTACCTTCATGAAGTTCTCGTATACATGGTTCCCGAGAGCTTCTTTTAGTACCTCGTCTTTCTCAAGTTCTTTGAGAGCGTCTGCTAGCGTTGCTGGCAGTGAATCTATCCCGTGTTCTGCTTTCTCTTCAGGGGTCATCTCAAATATATCTGCCTCTACGGGCTCGGGCGGCGCGATTTTCTTTTTGATTCCATCCAAGCCAGCAGCGCACATACAAGCAAAGGCTATGTAGGGATTGCATGCAGGGTCAGGGCACCGAAATTCCGCTCTCATAGCTTTTTCAATGCCCGGGTAGTACTCAGGCACTCTTATGAGCGCAGAGCGATTTTTATGTGCCCAAGAGATGTAGACAGGGGCTTCATATCCGGGCACCAATCTCTTGTAGGAGTTAACTAGTGGAGCGACTACTGCAGATAGAGCTTTTGCATGCGAGAGCAAGCCGCCAATGAAGTGAATGGCGTTTTCAGAGAGAGCGTCTTCTCTATTCATCTTCGGGTCAAAGAAGGCGTTCTTGTTCTCTTTTATGTTCCATAGGCTTTGGTGCGTGTGCATTCCAGAGCCGTTTATTCCAAATAAGGGCTTCGGCATGAAGGTTGCAATAAGGCCTCCCAAGTGTGCTATCGTCTTTGCGACCATTTTGTAGGTAATCACTCTATCAGCAGTTGTTACGAGATCTCCAAATTTAAAGTCCACTTCATACTGCCCTGGAGAGACTTCGTGGTGGCTCATTTCAGTAGTTAAACCGAAACTTTCGAAAGCAAAAATCATCTCTCTCCTTACATCCTCTGCCAGGTCGAGGGGATGAAAATCGAAGTAGCCTCCATGGTCTATTGGCGTAGGCTTCCCTTCGGCGTCCAGCTCTTTCTGGAAAAGGAAGAACTCCAGTTCGGGACCGCAGTTGTATACATAGCCCATTTCCTGGGCTTTTTCTGCAGCCCTCTGCGCAACGTAGCGCGGGTCTCCCTCAAATCTCTTTCCGTCCGGCAGGTAAACGTCACATATTATTCTCGCAACTCTCTTTGGCGCAGGTCTCCAGGGAAGAATTGCGAAGGTACTCGGGTCGGGCATTAAAATCATATCGCTCTCGTGAATCGGCGTGTACCCTACGATTGAAGAGCCATCGAAGCCTATGCCCTTCTCAAGCGCATTCTCCAGGCCTTCTACCGGTATTGCAGTGCTTTTCAGCACCCCGTTAATATCGGTAAACTGCGCCCTGATAAATTTCACATCTTCTTTATTTGCAGTTTTTAGAACTTTGTTCTTTAACTCCTCATTAATCTTCATAGATTCACCTCACAAGAACTTTACTTCCTATAATATATCTTTTTTCTAAATAGGGGGTTGTTTCATAATTCCATGAAATAAAAATTCTAAAGCTTTCAGACGCTTCAATTCTCATATGCACCCTGAGGTTAAACCCCAAAACTTTCAGCATAACGTCTTTAGCCCTGTTCGAAGCAAGCCTGCACCTCGTCTTATTCCCGTATCTAACCTCTCCAGCTCCAAATATCCCCTCGACGATGCCTCTGAGCCTGTACTTAGCCTCGTCGAAGTCAAAGCCTCTAGCTTTCTCCAAGGGCGTGGGTGCAGAGGTGCGCCTGAACTTTATGTTAGGAACGAAACCTTTGCGCCTAGCGATTATCCTAAACCTGTGAGAATCATAGGCAGCATCTCCGAGGAGATAATTGCCGCTGCCTTGGACCAAAAGCATGCCTGCGGGAACTACGTCATGCACGTTAAACTCAGTTACTTCAGCTTGTGCTATTGCAAGCTTGCCTTCCTCCTGCGAATAAGCAGCTAGAACGTACAGCTTGAGCGAGTCTTCGCTTCTGTCGCAGCTTATGCCAGTAGAGTCTAGCATGAAAACAGCATCGTTAATGGTTACATAGATGAGATTGAAGAGCAGCATGACCGCTCTCCGTATATAGCTTAGGCCTATCCTCGAGAAGTAGCGCCAGAGCGTTACGTGGTCTATGCTATGCTTGTAAATTTCAGTAGCTAAGCCTTCGGCACTACCACAGCTGCTTTTTCAGGCTCGAGCTTTAGGGGTCTTCCTCGTACATTCCTCTTGAAAGGCGCACCTAGCCTCTTTACTACCTGCTTTGCTGCCCTAGCTATGAACCGTGAGCTATTTATATGCGAGGCTTCGTATTCTCTGTAGTAGCTCTGTCTCTTTGGCATTAATACTTTAAGAGACCTAGCTACTCTAATCTAGGTTTCCCTATTTTTGAAACAACCCCTCTAAATAGCTTCCTTTCCTCTCTCTCCGGTCCTTACCCTTATCACATCCTCTACAGAGTAAACGAATATCTTGCCGTCTCCGATTTTATCTGTCTTTGCAACCTCGCAGATTGTCGCGATTACTGCTTCCACGTCTTTGTCGTCCACGATTATCTCGAGCTTTACCTTTTGAAGAAATTCTACTCTGTAACCGCCTGCACGCCACTGGAGAGTAACGCCTTTTTGCTTCCCTCTTCCTTTCACTTCGGTAGCAGTCATTCCCGGGAAGCCCTTTTCGTCGAGCGCTGCTCTCACAGAGTCCAGCTTTTCAGGTCTTATTATCGCCTCGATTTTCTTCATTTTCAATCCACTCCTTCGCTCGAACTTCGTTCTTTGCATTCGCTTCGAAGAAGCGAGATTTCGCAAGAAAGATGGCGTGTTTACCATCTTCCTGACGGAATGGCATGAGAGTCGCTCATACTCTCGTTCCTGCGGAACGAATGCTCACTCGTGTCTTGACCGTTTTTCACCTCATGCGTATGCCTTCTCTGCGTGCTGACCGATGTCTAAGCCGACGTCTTCTTCTATTTCTTGCACGCGCAGTCCAAGGGCCGCATCTACGACCTTTGCGAGGATGAAAGTTACCACAAAGGCATAGACCCAGGTAACGCTAACTGCGATTAACTGCGTTACAACCTGCCCTGCATTGCCGTAGAGCAAGCCATTTGCACCAGCAGGATTTACTGCTGTTGTAGCGAATATGCCCGTAGCCATTGCGCCCCATGTGCCGCCTATGCCGTGGCATGCCCAGACATCAAGGGATTCATCTACGTTTCGACTCATCCTGAAGAGCATTGCATAGTAGCAGAAAACTGCTGCACCTATGCCTATGGCAAGTGCTGCCATAGGTCCAACGAAACCAGAGGCCGGGGTAATTGCTACTAAGCCTACTACCGCGCCTGTTGCAGTGCCCAGAACGCTCGGCTTTTTGCTGCGCCAGCTCAGCAGCGCCCATGTTAATGCGGCGGCAGCAGCGGCTGTGTTGGTTACCACAAAGGCGCTTGCAGCAAGTCCGTTGCTCGCAAGCGCACTGCCTGCGTTGAAGCCAAACCAGCCGAACCAGAGCAATACTGCTCCGAGAACCGTCAGGGGGATGTTGTGGGGCTCCATGGGCTCCTTGCCGAAGCCTTTGCGCGCGCCAATTACGAAGGCAAATGCAAGCGCAGATACACCCGCGCTTATGTGCACCACAGTGCCGCCGGCGAAGTCTAATGCACCCAAGTTGCGAAGCCAGCCGCCTACGCCCCAGACCCAGTGAGCGATGGGGTCGTATACAAGCGTAGCCCAGAGCAGAGAAAATACGAGAAAAGCGCTGAACTTTATTCGCTCCACAAATGCACCCGTGATGAGTGCGACTGCAATTATCGCAAACATCGCCTGAAATATCATAAATGCCAGTGCAGGTATAGTTACCGCATAATCAGCATTCGGCGTCTGTCCAACGCCATTTAATCCAAGCCACTCAAGGCCGCCGATTATGCCGGCAATATCAGGACCAAAAGCTAAGCTGTACCCGAAGAGCACCCACTGCACGCTGATGAGCGCAACAATTACAAAGCTCATCATTATCGTTGAAATTGCGTTCTTCCTGCGTACCATGCCTCCATAGAACAAGCCTACGCCAGGGGTCATAATCATTACCAGCGCTGCAGCTGCCAGAACCCAAGCTGTATCACCAGCGCTTATCGGGCTGGCTTCCTCTGCATATACTGTGCCAACCAATGCAACCAATGCCACGATTGCAAACCAAAACTTTGCAAGCATTCTTCGATCTCCTTTTTTTATAACTGAAACAAAACGTTATAATAAAAGAGTATTTGAGAAAATTTCATAAAAGTTCATAACAGTACTAGTGAAACGTAGTGGAACTAAACTCATAAGCATAACTACAGGATTCATTGCTTATGAGTAAAATTTAATATAGGGGCAGCGAAGCATTTCTTATGAAAGCTCCAATCAGGGTTACAATTGCCCTTGACGAAGAGATGAACAAGCTTTTTGAGAAGCTCAGGCTGGAGACCAAGCAGTCGCAGAGCGGGTTAATCAGAAGAGCGCTGCAGTTTTATTCAGAGAACAAAAAAGTCATCGACGAGCACGGAACAGAGAGAATAAACACTTACGTGGATATGCTCGGCAGTGGGGAGCACATAATACTCGACATAGACCACTGGCTGCTTTTTCTGAAATTAATAGAAAGCTCTCCTGAGAAAGAGAAATTCTGGGAGGACCATCGAAGGGTTGCGAAGTCGCATGCGGAGCAGCTTCCCAAGAAAGTTCGCTCGGTAGATGAGCTTTTAAAACGCCTAGAGGCTTGCAATTTTTATAATTTGAGCAAGAGTTCTGAGAATGAATATACGCTGGTGCTTTATTCTGACGTGACCAAAAAATTCGTTAGAGCATTTCTAAAAGAAGTCCTTGCAGGAATGAGCTTCAAAGCCGAGATAAAGGAGGACTTTGCAAAGCTAAGGGTGAAGGTTACCAAGACGACTGAAAGGTGAAAACTTGCTGTTCTTAGTCATCAGTACACCTCAACCACAAGAAATGACAGAAGAGCTGATAAAAGCAAGGCTGGCATTTCGAGATTGGATTCAGAATCTAAAGTCTATTGGTAAGGTAATTTGTTTTTATCCTAGAGAGGGTAGAGGCTCTGTTAAATTTGACATTTATCCCTTGCAAAGAGTTGATTGAAAATGATAGTAGATTCTCACAACCACGTCGGCGGTCCAGATAGAAGAGACAGAAAGAAGCAGTCTCCAGAGGGGATAGTTGCAGCTATGCGCGCAGCAGATGTTGACAGGGCAATAATTTTTCCTTTCAGCGAGGTTAGTCCGGGAGTTTCATTTTCAAAGGCAAACGACTACATCGCAAAAGCAGCTGAAGCTTATCCTGAAAAGCTGATAGGCTTTGCGAGGCTCGACCCCAACTACAAGGAGAAAGCGTTAGCAGAACTGGAGCGGGCAATTTGCAAGCTTGGCTTGAAAGGCATAAAGCTGCATCCAGATGCGCAAAAATTTTCTTTGGGCGATTCTTTTGTGGTTAAAATTCTAGAAAAAGCCTCTGAGCTCGACGTGCCGGTTATCTTCGATTCCGGAGGCAAACTTTCGCAGCCGAAATTTTTCGAGCCCCTTGCAAAGCAAGTAAGCGGGGCAAAAATAATAATGGCGCACATGTGGGGCAAAGGCTACCTAGAAATTGCCGAGAAATTTGATAATATATATCTTGGCACCGCAGGAATGTTTAACTTGAAAAAACTTAGGGAAGCACTTGACAGGCTTGACGCAGAGAAGATAATCGCAGGCTCTGATTCGCCTTATTTTAAAATGTACAGAGAAGTCCAGAAAATAGATACCATTCCCGGAATTAAAAGAAAAGAGAAAGAGCTTATACTGGGAGAGAACATTAGAAATTTGCTTCTTCGATAGGAGGAAATGTGGTGTACGAAATAGTTGCCAAGGAAGAACTGGTTCAGGGCTATAAGTTAATAACGATTGCTGCTCCGTTGGTTGCAGCCAAAATCAAGGCAGGGCAGTTCGTTATTCTCAGGATACACGAGAAAGGCGAGAGAATACCGATATCGATATGCGATCACGACACTGGGAAAGGACACATATCTACGGTGGTGCACGAAGTTGGCAAGACAACGAAAGAGTTTGGAAAGCTAAAGCCCGGGGATAAGATAACGAACGTGTGCGGTCCCCTAGGAAAGCCCAGTGCAGTAAAAAAGTACGGGCGGGTAGTGCTCGTGTGCAGGGGTGGTACGGCAGCAGCAATTTTCCCTATTGCAAGAGAACTTAAAAAAAAATGCAACCACATAACAACCATAATAGGTGCAAAAACCAAGGAGTTTATAATTTTTGAGGACAGGCTGCGCGAATGCAGCGATGAACTGCTGATAGCAACCGACGATGGCACAGAGGGAAGAAAAGGCTATGCTGTTCACGTCCTGAGAGATTTTCTTCACGAGCATAGGGCTGATTTAATTATCGCAATAGGTCCTACAATTATGATGAAAACAGCTGCCAAGATAGCAAGGGAGCACGGCATAAGAGCTATAGCCAGCCTTGGAGCGATAATGGTGGATGGCACGGGAATGTGTGGAGCATGCAGGGTTACAGTCGGAAGCAAGACCAAGTTTGCATGCGTCCATGGTCCAGAGTTCAATGCCCACGAAGTTGATTTCGATGAGCTCAAGCGGAGGCAGCAGATGTACCAAGAGGAAGAAAAAGTTGCTTTAGAGGCTTTTGAAAAGGACGAGGCGGAACCATGAAGGAAAGGAAAATCAAACCAAAGAGAGTACCAATGCCCGAGCAGAGTCCCGGAGAGAGGGTGAAAAACTTCAATGAAGTTGCCCTGGGTTATTCAGAGGAAGAAGCTATCTCTGAAGCAGAAAGGTGCCTCCAGTGCTCAAAGCATAAGTGCATCCAAGGATGTTCAGTTGGTATTGATATTCCCGCTTTTATTAAATGTATAGTTAAGGGAGATTTTGACTCGGCGATAAGCACAATAAAGGAAAGCAATTATCTCCCTGCGATATGTGGCAGGGTGTGCCCTCAGGAGGAGCAGTGTGAGAAATACTGCATCTTGGGCAAGAAGTACGAGCCTGTTGCTATAGGAAGGCTTGAGAGGTTCGCAGCAGACCACGAACGCAAGGATTTTAAACCTGAGTCTAAGCCAGCCGGAAAAAAAGTTGCGGTTGTAGGCTCGGGTCCTGCGGGCTTGACAGCCGCTGCATACCTTGCAAGATATGGTCACGGGGTAACGATATTCGAGGCTCTGCACGAGCCCGGCGGCGTCTTGGTCTATGGCATTCCTGAGTTTAGGCTTCCCAAAGAAATAGTCAGTTCTGAAATCGAATTTATAAGGAAGCTCGGAGTGGAGATAAAGCTTGATACAGTTATTGGAAATACCCTAACGGTTGATGACCTCTTTGACATGGGCTACTCCGCAGCATTCGTAGGAACGGGGGCAGGTTTTCCGAAGTTCCTTCACGTTCCTGGCGAGAATCTTAACCAGATATATTCCGGAAATGAGTTTCTCATCCGCATAAATCTCATGAAGAGCTATAAATTCCCTGAGTACGACACTCCAATTAAAGCCGGGAAGAAGGTGGCAGTTATTGGCGGTGGTAATGCTGCAGTTGACTGTGCAAGGTGTGCGGTAAGGCTTGGGTCAGAAGTTACCGTCATATACCGGAGAACAGAAAGAGAGATGCCTGCTAGATCAGAAGAGCTAATCCATGCAAGGGAAGAAGGGATTAACTTCAGAACACTTACAGCCCCGGTTAAATTTTTAGGCGATGAAAAGGGCAGGGTCAGGAAAATGGAATGTGTTCAAACGAGGCTTGGAGAGCCCGGCGAGTCTGGGAGATGCAGACCGATACCGGTAAGAGGCTCTGAGTTCGTAGCGGATGTCGACACTGTTGTAATAGGTATTGGGCAGAGTCCAAACCCGCTTATACCCCACACGACTGAGCTCAAGACAACTAAGCTGGGCACCATTGTCGTTGACAAAGACTGCAGGACATCCAAGGAAGGAGTATTTGCGGGAGGAGATATAACTACGGGTGCAGCTACGGTAATCCTAGCCATGGGAGCAGGGAAGAGAGCTGCCAAGGTTATACACCAATATTTAAGGAGGTAGAGCATGTACAAAATTTCAGTGATGCCTGGGGATGGAATAGGACCCGAGATAATCGAGGAAGGCATAAAAGTTTTAACCACCGCAGGCGATGCGGCAGGGGTTAAATTTGACTGGAAGTATTACCCTTATGGTGCCGAGCATTACTTAAAGACAAAGGAAATTCTGCCTGAGGAAGCGCTCAAAGAGATGGAGAAGAGCGATGCGATTTACCTCGGCGCAGTTGGAGACCCGAGAGTCGAGACAGGAATATTGGAGACGCATTTACTGCTCAAGCTTCGATTTTACTTCGACCAGTACGTTAACCTGAGACCTGTGAAGCTTTATCCCGGCGTCCCATGTCCGCTTAAAAATAAGGGTCCGGAGCACGTTAACTTTTATGTCGTCAGAGAAAACACAGAAGATTTCTACGTCGGCCTAGGCGACAGGTTCAAAACAAAAAAGCACAGCTCTGCGCTTGAAATGAGGAGAGAGCTTTACAATTTGAAGTTCTGTGTTGATATAACTAACGACAGGGCGAGCGAGATTGCCTATCAAATTGGCGTTGTAAGCCGGGAGGGAGCTAAGCGGGCAATAGAGTTTGCATTCGAGCTTGCGAAGAGCAAGGGAAAGAAGAGAGTAACCAGCGTTGACAAGGCAAATGTATTAACGCACGTTTACAGCCTCTGGAGAGAAGTTTTCGAGGAAGTTGCCAAAAAATATCCCGGCATAGAAACCGAGTTTTCATTCGTGGATGCGATTACGATGTGGTTTGTGAAGAATCCCGAGTGGTATCAGGTCGTCGTTACTCCAAACATGTTTGGCGACATAATAACAGACTTAGGAGCGATGATTCAGGGAGGCATGGGCTTGGCTCCCGGCGGAAATATCAATCCCGAGGGCATAAGCATGTTCGAGCCGATTCACGGCTCTGCGCCCAAATACAAAGGTCTGAACAAGGCAAATCCAATCGCAACGATACTTGCAGGGCAGCTCATGCTGGAGCAGCTTGGAGAGCAAAAAGCAGCAGACCTCGTTGAGAAGGCAGTAATCGAAGTCCTGAAAGAAGGAAAAGTTCGAACCTACGACTTGGGCGGAAGCTCCAAAACCAGCGAGGTCGGAGATGCGGTAGCGGGGAAGGTTAGAGAGATGGGGTAAGGAAAGAATCATACTTTGGACTTGTGATATTTACTTATAACATGGTCGTACGCTGAGAAAAATACAATCATGATAAATAACCCTGAAAAAAATAAGAGAAAAGCAATACTATAAGCTAGAGGTATCGATAAGAGTTTACTTAGTTCTATATTAATCTTCACCATCTTAAAAAATTCTAAGCTTACTTTTAATATTTCTGGACTAAAAAAAGCCATTATAAATCCAAAAATTAAAAGTTCGGTGAATATTTGAAAAGCAAAATAATATTTGCTCATCTAGTTCTACCAATCCTTCGATATGTATGGTAACAGAAGGCACCAGCTACTACAAAAGGAGGAATTAATATTAACAGCTGGGTAATGATTGCCAATAGAATGCCGGCAACGCTTATCCCACAACCACCCAATGCAAGAGTCCTGAATAAGATATCAGGGAATTCTTGGAGTGCTACATACTTTTCAAGCGTTGCAATTCTCTCTGGAATTTTTTGTTCTTTTAATGTAATTTGAGCTGTATCTTGCGAGACCTTTTTACATACATGTAACATTATTTTAGTTGTCTCGTCGGCCCATTCACTCCAATCACTAACTACACTGCCTTTATACTTTTCGAATTCCCCTCTAGTTATAAATATTCTGTCGAGTTCTTTTCTTGTTAATTCTCTTTGGCGAAGTTTCTCAAAATAATCTTCCTCTAAAGGTCTAGAACTAATATTCAAGACGTTGCTCCAGAACAGCCTTGATCTGTAAACCTCTTCGTAGCGACTTTTTGGCACACCGCTACTTACTATATCCTTTGTCCTGTAATGTTCTGGGACTTCTTCCAGCTTAGCATATTTTTCGAATAACTTCTTTCTCCCCTTAGGAACATCTAAATTGACTTTTACCATAATCTTCGCTCACTAAATTTAAGATTCTTCAATCTCTTCTTCTAATTTTTCAATAGCCCATGGCGGTATTCTTGGTTTTCTCTTTTTTTCACCTCTATAACATTCAATTTGAAGTTTAGTTACTTTGGTTCGAATATCTTCCATCAACTCAAAAATCTTAATCTTTGTAGCATCTTCGTTCAACGGTGTTGACTATTTAAGTAGCCTAATTAAGTTTTTAATTTTCTCATTTATTTCGTTAGTTACGGCGTCTTCTACTTCACACATTTTATTAACACTATGTAAATTTTGGAAAATGGATTCAAAAAATTCTCCAATAAAAACGCCATGGGAAAATCCAATATAATCGTAGGCTCTTAGCATATCGGTCGCCATATTACTACATAGACTATAGTTTGAATTTCCTAGCGCTTCTTCTATTTTCGATAGTTTTTCTTTATAATTCATGTACACGTCTAGTTGCATTTTATCACTCCAAAAGTACATCAAGCGGTTTCGCTTTTTTCATAAAACTGGTATTGTATATACTAAATAAAAGTTTTTCTAGAGGCATATAACCATAATTTTGGATTACATAGTCTATTATTTCTTTCTCTTTTGGTTCGAGTTCTATATTAAACCGAGGTCTATTCCCAACTCTATACGAATAGAGGGAAGAATATCTAGAAAGTTCTCCGAGGTCAATTTCTTCGATTTCGTATTTGTTCATATCATTTATAGCATTTGCGACATCTCTGGAATAAGGACCATAATGGTAATAGATATATTTACTTCCAGTAATAGTCCTTCCTATTCCAAGTCGTCTACTATTCTTAGCTATATAATCAATTATGAACATTAATTTCATTAATTTAGTTTTTGTAAGTCTCAACTCCAACGCTCTAACTACATAGTAAATGACCATTTTGAGTTTTTTGTTCTCAGTGGTCATTATTTTGTTCCCCTTTTGTAGTATATTTATAACAATGCTTATTTAAATACCTTGGCTCGATAATTATTCTTGGATTAATAAGTAGGGCAAGCTACCTATATAAAAATTATTAGAGAGCATCGGAAATATAATATTCTACCTTTTATCCTATATTCCTCGCAACCGCCTCTGCAAACTCAGAAGTCTTTATTTCTTTTGCGCCTTCCATTTGCCTCGCCAAATCATAGGTTACTGTCTTCTGCTGGACTGTTTTTTTAATTCCCTCTTTTACTAAATCTGCAGCTTCCTTCCAGCCTATGTACTCTAAAAGCATTGCGCCGGAGAGGATTATTGAGCAGGGGTTGACTTTGTCCAAGCCGGCGTACTTTGGAGCGGTGCCATGGGTTGCCTCGAATACCGCAACGAAGTCGCCGATGTTTGCTCCAGGAGCCATTCCAAGACCGCCAACCTGCCCTGCCGCAGCATCGCTCATGTAGTCGCCATTTAGATTCGGCATCGCAAGCACGTCGTATTCGTTCGTCCTTGTCAGCAGCTGCTGGAACATGTTGTCAGCGAGGCGGTCTTTTATAACGAGCTTGCCCTCGGGTAATTTGTTGCCATATTTTTCCTGCAGCTCCTGCTCTGTTGTTATTTTATCTCCAAACTCCTGCCTCGCTACTTCGTATCCCCAGTCCCGAAAAGCTCCTTCCGTGTACTTCATTATATTGCCCTTGTGCACAAGCGTAACACTCTTTCTTCGATGCTCTATCGCATATTTTATTGCCTTCCTCACGAGCCTTTTAGTCCCGAATTCGCTTATCGGTTTTATCCCTATTCCGGAAGCTTCCCTTATATTAACTCCGAACTCTCTTTTTAGAAACTCAATAACCTTCTTGGCTTCCTCGCTTCCACTCTTCCATTCTATTCCAGCATAGATGTCTTCGGTATTTTCCCTGAAGATTACGATATTCATTTTCTCTGGACTTTTCATCGGCGAGGGGATGCCAGGGAGGTAGTAAACAGGTCTGACGCAGGCATATAAGTCGAGCTTCTGGCGAAGCGCAACGTTCAGGCTTCTGAAGCCGCCACCTATTGGTGTGGTTAGAGGCCCCTTCAAGGCAACGACAAAATGTTCAATCGCTTTGAGAGTATCGCTTGGCAGCAGCTCGCCGTATTTCTTCTGGGCTTTTTCTCCTGCGTAAATCTCGAACCATGCCAGCTTTCTGCTCCTGCTATAGGCTTTTTTCACGGCAGCAGAAAGAACTTTCTTCGCAGCCGCAGTAATCTCGAGTCCTATTCCATCGCCTTCTATGAAAGGCAATACAGGATTCTCCGGAACTGCCAGCTTTCCGTTCACAACACTTATCTTCTCTCCTTCTTTTGGCGTCTCTAATTTTTCAAATTTCATGTTCTCACTTAGATATAGATTCTGTAAGCCTTATAAAATATTCGTGCAGTCTATAATCAGTTGTCAATTCGGGATGAAACGTTGAGACCAGTAAGTTGCCCTGCCTCGCAAGCACAGGAGCACCGTCATATTCTGCGAGTACTTCCACGCTTTTTCCAACCCTTCTTATCACCGGCGCTCTTATGAAAACCCCCCTGAATAGCGTTTTTCCTAAAACAGGAATTTGAAGGTCAGCTTCAAAACTTTCCTTTTGCCTGCCATAGGCATTTCTTTCAACGACGATGTCCGCGAGCTTCATAGAGAATTGCTGCGCTGCGACGATTTCCTTGGCAAGCAGTATGGCACCTGCGCAGGTGCCGAATATCGCATTTTTTTTTCTTTTAATCTCTTTATCAATTCCGTATTTTACAATCAATTTTCCAATAGTCGTGCTCTCGCCGCCGGGTATAATCAGCCCGTCGATTGTTTCAAGCTCAGGAGCTCTCTTCACTATAACCACTTCATCAGCGAGTTTCTTCACTATCGCAGCATGCTCCGCAACATCGCCCTGCAAGCCGAGAATTCCGATTCGCATAGCTAGAACCCAGACGTAGGGGTCATTAATGCCAGCGCTTAGACCCCTACGTCAATTAGCTACTGCTCAACATCTAAAAAAATTTATAAGTCATACGAGCTATTTAAATTGGGGATAAATATGATAGTATTGATTAAAGCAGAGAAAGGTTTTGTGATGTGCGGGTATTTAATATCGGAGTTGTGGAAGGTATGAAAGGAAGAGACGCATTAGAAAAAATGTTTTGAGGTTAAAGAAATGAAGAGAATTGTCCTGACGGCACTTATTTTAGTATCGTTTCTATCTTATGCATATGCCCAGGAAATTACGGAGTATAAGGCGAAGGTTGAGGTTGCTGCCGAATCTGCGCTACAGCAAGAAATCTCTCTGACAATATTTAACAATCACGACACCGCACTCACAGAGCTGAGCTATCCATTCGCAGGCGAAGTAAGAACGCTTGGAGTTTATGATTCTTTTGGAGACCTGGACGTTTCGTTTGCATATAAGGGAGGAAAAACCTACATAAGCGGCGTATTTAGAAAACCACTACCTCCCGGTAAAAATTACACAATTACATATAAGTTTATTGCTCCAAAACAAATAGAGCCTCAGGGAGGGGATGCATACCTGTTATCGACTACACACTATCTTCTAGCGAACGTTAGAAATTTTGAACTTGCTATTGTACTGCCAGAAGGATATGGACTAATGAAGCCAGGAGCCATCCCTGAGCCAACAAAAGTTAGTTCTGATGGGAGAAAGGTCATTGTAAGTTGGGATGTTAGAGAACCAATACCGCCGTGGCTGAAAGAGTTTAAAGTTGCTGTAAGATATGAGTGGTTGGGGTGGTACTTTAACTACTATATCTTAATAGCGCTGGGTATAGCGCTCGGGTTGATATATGCTTATAAATACATCAAAGAGGAAGAAATATCGCTTGCAGACCTCCTCGACAGGAAAAAATATCTCATAGATAAAATAGAGATTCTAAAAGACGACGAACAGGCGATTTTAAAATTGATAGTAGAACAGGATGGAATTGATCAAAGAGAAATCCAAAGAAAGACAGGTTTTTCAAAAACAAAGGTTAGTAAGATACTTTCAGAATTAGAAAAGCGAGGAAATATTAGAAAAGAACCATATGGACGCAGAAATAAGATATTTTTGACAGATAAGATTAAATAGCGCAAATAGAATAGTTTGGGAATGTTATTGAAGTTTGCATTGAATTGCTAAATATAAAAGCATGCAAAAAATACTTATTTTTTAAAAATAAACATAAAGAAACGTTATGAAACATAGAAAAGTATAAATTATGCTTTTTTTTGTTTGAAGAAAAATTGTTGCCAGAATAATTATAAATATGGCTAAAACAACTATATACGATTAAAAAAGGGATATTTATGAGCGAAATGACCTGGACTATCCTTATTGGAAGTATGAGCCTGTTGTTTGGAGTAATGCTGAACTTTATAGTAAAGAGCACAAAGCCAAAGAGAAGTGGTCAGAATGAAATTCGGTAATACTGCTCGAAAGGTGAATGCAATACTCGATGTATTCAGGCATGGGGAGAAATTAAGCGGCAGGGAAATTGTAGAGCGCATCAGAAGGAGAGGTTACAGTGTAAACGAGGGCAATTTGAATATGTTCATTTATTACAACATGCTCTACAAGTATCTGCAGAAGGAGCAGATAAAAGGAGTAAACCACTATTCCCTGGTAGGATAAAAGCAAATTTTTATATTAACTAACGAATCTTATTACCTGCATGCCCCTCAAGCGAATTCTTGAAAATTATAAAAAAGGAAAAATATCTCTCGAAGACGCAGAGAAAGAAGTAAGACTTTTCAGCATGGCAAAAATTTCCAACTGGGGTAATTTAGACATTTGCAGGGAAAACAGAGCTGGAGTGCCGGAAGTTGTTTTTGGAGAAGGAAAAACTGATGAAGAATTAGTCAAGCTTGTGAATGAATTCGTGAAAAGGAAGGGAAGGTGCATAGTTACTCGTCTATCATCCTCGAGAATTGCTGCGCTGAAGAAAAAGCTCAAAAAAATAAGTTTTGCAAAGAACGAAAAGGCTGGCGTAGTTGTTGTAAAGGCGAAGGGATACAAGCTCGACTCAACGGGCGGCAGAGTTGCGATTCTTTGCGCAGGAACTTCTGACGTTGCAAGAGCAGAGGAAGCGAGGATAATTTCAGAAGAGATGGGATGCAGTGTCTTTACCTTTTATGACGTTGGAGTAGCGGGAATACACCGCTTAATACCTGCGATTAAGAAAATTATAAAGGAAGACGTGGATGCGGTTGTTGCTGCAGCCGGGATGGAGGGCGCACTGCCCAGCGTTGTTGCGGGCTTGGTAGACGTACCTGTGATAGGCCTGCCTATTTCAACAGGCTACGGCGCAGGAGGAAGGGGCGAAACTGCACTTTTTGCAATGCTCCAGAGCTGCTCTCCTGGCTTGACGGTAGTAAACATAGACAACGGCTTCGGAGCAGGAGTTGTTGCTTCGCTGATTGCCAGCAGAGCTGCGAAGTTCAGATGTTCGCCTGCCTCTCTATCTCCTTAATAACTTTTTTAAGCGGAATTCCTGTTTTTTTTGCTATTTTTTTTGCATCCTCGTATTCTGCTTTAAGGCTTGTTATTTTACCCCTGCTGTTTATCGCCGCCTTTACTTTTGCTTTACCTTTGTAGCCAGAGATTGAAAAATTGATTTCCAAGACCTTGCGATTTGTGCAGAATCTCAGTACCTTGCTCACCCTTATGCCCAGAGTGCCGGTTTCTTCCATCAAGATATGAGCCAGCCTTTCTTCGTCCTCCTGCCTGCAGGTTACAGCAACTATGTAGCCCGGGCGGTTTTTTTTGGTAACTGCAGATATTATCTGCACATCCAGTGCTCCTTCTTTGTACAGCCTCTCGAGAGTATAACCCAAGACCTCCCCGGAGGCATCATCTAAGCTGGTTTCTAAAACCGAGACAAATTCTTTTGGCAACTCTTCATGTTTGCATTTCAGAATGCGCAGAATATTCGGATTTGGCAAATTAAAACTTCCTGCTCCTATTCCCACGGCATCTATTCGCATAACTGGAGACTCTGATTCGTAAGAATCGGCGAGATTCGCCAAGAGCGCAACTCCGGTTGGAGTTGCTAACTCTCCTTTTCCAGAAAACTTAAAAGGAATTTTGAATTTTTTCAGAATTTCAGCAGTAACAGGCGCAGGTCTACCCACGGCGACAGGAGAAGAACAAATCGAAACGTCTTCT
>Ga0180009_10003140_pt1 | contig 19002 bp, 15 predicted proteins | sample OS_PC_MetaG_FD_123537 | JGI IMG/M metagenome (GOLD analysis project Ga0180009, IMG submission 123537) | Groundwater microbial communities from the Aspo Hard Rock Laboratory (HRL) deep subsurface site, Sweden - OS_PC_MetaG | ecosystem: Environmental > Aquatic > Deep subsurface > Groundwater...
CTGAAACTATACTTATGAGATTAATGAGAGGAACAGGTACAAAAGGTATGATAGGAATTTCACCCACTCAGGGGAAATTTATTAGACCGCTTATATATATATTCAGAGATGAAATAGAGAAATTCTGTTACGAAAATAAAATTAATTATAGAGTAGATCAAACAAATCTTGAAAGTTATTACTTCAGAAACGCTATAAGAAACAGATTGATTCCCCTAATGAGGGAGATCAGTAAAAAAGATTTTTTAAAGAATTTGATAAATTTTTCAAAGATCTATTTAGAGGAGGATAGATTTTTAAATAGCTTAACCAAAAAGATCTATTATAAAATATCAAAAAGAAAAAATAATGATGTTTATATTCCAATAATTGAACTTAAAAATCTACCACCTGCATTAAATAGGAGACTACTGAGGTTAGCTATAGAGGAGAAAAAAGGTGAACTTTTGGATATTTCATTTAATGCGGTTGAGGATATAATAGATTCTTTAAAAAACGAAACGGAGTTTTTTGAGTTTAATCTACCGAAATTTATGAAGGTTGTTAAAGATAAAGAAAATTTGGTTATTAAAAAAATCGAAAAACAAAAAATCTTTTTTAAAAAAGAGATTCCTATGGAGGGAACCTGTATTTTAGAAACCTTAAACTTAGTGATTGAAACAAAGATTGTAGATGGAAAAGATGCTAAAATTAAAGATGACAAAACGACTGCTTATTTGGATTATGAAAGTATAATTCCAAAACTTTATGTAAGACCGTGGGAATTTGGTGACAGATTTATACCTCTTGGATTAGATAAAGGAAAAAAACTCCAAGATTTCTTTGTAGATGAGAAAATTGCTCGGGAGAAGAGAAAAACAATACCTATTTTAGTTGATAGTGAGAAAATTGTATGGATTGTTGGTTACAGAATAGATGAAAGAGTAAAAGTAAAGCCAGAGACAAGGAAGGTTTTAATTATTAATGTAAAAGAATTAAACTAAATTATTCTCAATATTTTATTTTATTTTACTAACATCACTATTTAAAGGAGGGTTTGTGAAAAAGGGGATTAATAAGATGGACGAAAAAGTTGGTAAAGTTCTTATAAGTAAAGAACAAATAGAAAAGAGAGTCAAGGAGCTTGCAAAGCAGATATCTCAGGATTATGAAGGAAAAGACCTCGTATGTGTAATAATTTTAAGAGGAGCCTTCATGTTTGTGACTGACTTGGCTAAAGAAATCTCTATACCTGCAAAATTCGACTTTATGGCTACAAGCAGTTATGGAGACAGTACCACAAGCTCGGGAGTTGTTAGAATCTATAAAGATTTAGATATGAATATAGAGGGAAAGGATGTATTAATTATTGAAGATATAGTTGATACGGGGAGGACGATTAGTTATTTAGTTAAGAATCTTAAAACTCGAAATCCTAAATCCTTAGAAGTTTGTACGTTAATTAATAAACCTGCAAATAGAGTTGTTAATGTCAAAATAAAGTATGTGGGATTTGTAATACCACCAGAATTTGTTATAGGTTATGGCCTTGATTTTGCAGAGGATTATAGACACATAACAGAAGTAAGGGTATTTAAAGAAGATTGATATTAGAGAGGTATGTGAAATAAGAGAATATTCACCTAATAAAATCCTCCCATTATTTAAGAGAATAGAAAAAAAGAATAGATTATGGTAACATATTCTTAAAGATAGAGTTTGAATTAAAGAGCGGACTGGGTTTTACCCAGTTTTAAATTTATATTAGGAGATACAATTGAGAAAGTCATTTAAAAACATATTTTTTATATTATTGCTAATAGCTAGTTTGATATTTTTACTCAAAAATCCCATTGAAGAGTTGACTAAACAAGATATTACTCATTATTCCCTGAGTATGTTTGAATCAAAAGTGAAGTCAGGTGAGGTGCAGGAAGTATTGATTATGGATAAAAGCCAGACTATTAATGGGATCTTAAAGAATGGGACAAAATTTACGCTAACTTTTCCATCGAATTATCAAATTACTGAGACTCTGATAGAAAATGATGTAAAGGTGGAGATTGATGCCGAAAATCCTTCACAATGGCTTGGCTGGATTATTAATTTTCTCCCAGTTGCATTAATGATAGGCATAATGTTGTTTTTTTTAAGTCAGATACAAGGAAGTGGAAGCAAGATTTTGGCATTTGGCAAAAGTAAAGCAAAATTAGTAGCGAAAGACCAACCGGGGATTACCTTCAAAGATGTAGGGGGATTGTATGAAACCTTAGAGGAGTTAAAGGAAATTGCAGAATTTTTGGAAAATCCAGCAAAGTTTCATGCTTTAGGAGCAAAAATACCTAAGGGTGTACTTTTATATGGACCTCCTGGATCAGGAAAAACATTACTAGCAAGAGCTGTTGCTGGTGAAGCTAAGGTTCCCTTCTTCCAAATAAGTGGTTCAGAATTTGTAGAACTATTTGTAGGTGTTGGTGCATCAAGGGTTAGAGATCTATTTGACCAGGCAAAAGCTAATGAACCATGTATAGTCTTTATTGATGAGATAGATGCAGTTGGTAGGCATAGAGGAGCAGGAATTGGTGGAGGTCATGATGAGAGAGAACAAACATTAAATCAACTTTTGGTAGAGATGGATGGATTTAATATAAATGACTCAATAATAGTTATGGCTGCAACAAATAGACCTGATATTTTAGACCAAGCACTTCTAAGAACAGGTAGGTTTGATAGGCGGATTGTGGTAAACATTCCTGATATCAAGGAAAGGGAAGACATATTAAGGATACACATGAAGGGGAAACCAGCAGCTGATGATGTTAATATTAGTGTTATAGCAAGACAAACTCCAGGTTTTACTGGTGCAGATCTAGAAAATTTACTTAATGAAGCCGCACTATTAACTGCAAGATATAACAAAAGGAATATAACGATGAAGGAAGTTCAGCAGTCAATAGAGAGAATAATAGCAGGACCAGAGAAAAAGAGCAGGATTATTAGTGATGAGGAGAAAAAGATAATAGCTTATCATGAAGCAGGTCATGCTCTTGTTGCTTGCTATTTACCTCATGCTGACCCCATTCACAAAATATCTGTAATATCAAGGGGTATGTCTTTGGGATATACAATAACACTACCTGAACAGGATAGGTATTTAATCTCTCGATCAGAATTAACAGATAATTTAACTCAACTTCTTGGAGGAAGGGCATCAGAGGAAATTGTTTTTAATGAAATTACAACTGGAGCACAAAATGATCTTGAAAAATCTACAAAGATAGCAAGACAAATGGTGTGTGAATTTGGAATGAGTGATAAAATCGGTCCACTAACACTTGGAGATAAACAGGGTGCTATTTTCTTGGGTAGAGATTTTTCAGCTCATCCTGATTATAGTGAACAGGTTGCTTATGAGATAGATAAAGAAATTAGAAAGTTAGTAGATGATGCTTATAATAAAGCAAGGGATATTTTAAATACTCATAGAAATAAATTAGATTTAATTGCGCAGAATCTTATAGAAAAAGAGACATTAAACAAGGAAGAAATTGAAGAACTCTTAAAGGATGAAAAAGAAAAAGTAGAAGAAATTGAAACTAAAGCTGAATTTGAAAAAGATATTAAAAAGGATACTATAAAAAGAGAAACTATTAAAAGAAAGAAACCACTAATAACTCCTAAACCAGTCTTGGAAGGAAAATAGCTTTTTATTAACCACTCTATAACATCTTTTAAACTTTTCATTAATCTAAGGAGTATAAGAATGGGAAGAATTACAGTTATTGGAAGTTTAAACATGGATTTAGTTGCAACTTCAAAATATATGCCAAAGATTGGTGAAACAGTAATAGGATATGATTTCAAGCAATTTCCAGGTGGAAAAGGTGCAAATCAAGCAGTTGCTATGGCGAGGCTTGGTGGTAAAGTGAATATGATAGGAAAAGTTGGATTTGATAGCTTTGGAGATATACTTATAAATTCTCTGAAAAAAAATGGAGTAAATGTAGAAAATATAAAGAAAGAAAAAAATTGTTCTACAGGAGTGGCTTTAATAATTGTGGATGAGCAGGCAAATAATTCGATAGTAGTTATTTCAGGAGCGAATTATAAAATTACAAAAAAAGATATTGATGAAATATTGGATGTTATTAAAGATTCAAAAATAGTTGTAATTCAATTAGAAGTACCTTTAGAAGTAGTAAGACATTCACTCATTAAATCAAAAGAATTAGGAAAATATACGATACTTAATCCTGCCCCTGCAGAGGAATTGGATGATGAGATTATAAAAAATATTGATTTGCTAATTCCCAATGAGACAGAAGTTGAAATATTAGGAGGAATTGAAATAAAAAGTGAAAAAGATATTGTATCTGCTTCCAGAAAGCTTATAAAAAGGGGAGTAAAAAAAATAATTGTTACTTTAGGAGAAAAAGGAAGTATATATATTACTGAAAAAGAAGTGAGAAAGTTTGATGCTTATAAGGCTAATGCTGTGGACACAACGGCAGCTGGAGATGCTTATATTGGTGCAATTGCTGTTGCATTAGCAAATGATGAAGATATAGATATAGCAATCGATATGGCTTCAAAAGTTGGAGCACTTACTGTTACAAAAGAAGGAGCACAGAGCTCACTCCCTTATTTAGATGATGTCATAAATTTTAAGAAAGAAAATCTATAAAAAATTGAATTTAATCAGTTCTAAAAAGATAGAATTGTAGAAGAATTTTTAGAATTGAAGTTATTATAGAAATATTAAAAGAATTTAATAAAAATTAATTTCAATATTCTTGCATAGGTTTACCCTGTACCTTCTGAGCCAATCTTTTGAGAATTTTATCAGACTGCTTATACAACTCCTCAAGATTAATATTTAAAAGTTTTCCATTCCTTACTACTATTTTTCCATCAACAATAACTGTATCGATATTCTTTTCACTTAAAGAATAGAGAATATTTGCAAAGATATTATTCTCGGGATGCATATTGGGAGTATTAGGATTAATCAGTACAAGATCAGCAATACTTCCCTTCTCTATTACACCGTAATTTTTAATTCCAAGAACTTCACCGCCCCTTGTAAGAAGTGGAAGAATTTCATGAATTTTTGCAATCTCTGGGTCTTTCATAGAAGATTTTGCAAGAAGAGCAGCATCCCTTGCCACTTCAAATATATTCATAGTATTGTTAGAGCAAGGTCCATCAGTACCGAGGCCACAGGATATTCCGAATTCGAGTACTCTTGGAAGAAAATTATGTATATCACCAAATTTCATATATGTTTTTGCACAATGAGCAATTCCGCTCCTACTTTGCTTTATTAATTTTAGATCCTTATCTGTAGCATAATATGCATGTGCTAAAATAGTACCTTCTCTCAAAATTCCTGTATTTTTAAGAATTTCAACTGGGGTCATTTTTCTCTCTTTTAAACTTCTGATAACTTGGTTTTCCTCTTCAGAAACATGTATATGCATCTTTAGGTTAAGCTCCTGTGCTTTAGCTGCTACATTTTTAAGGAAACTATCAGGACATATGTATGGAGAGTGAGGTCCAAGTGAAACATGAAGACGGGAATTTTTATCTCTATAATCTTCTGTAAATTTTAAAGCTTTGTTAAACTCATCTTCCCAATCATCTCCTACACCAAAAACAGCCCAGCTTAAATCAGCCCTTATTCCGATTTCCTCATAAGCTTGATATGCCTTATCCATATAAAAATAATGATCTGCAACAAAGGTAACTCCAGAGAGAAGCATTTCAGCAGAACCAATTAATGTACCTATATAAACATCCTCTGGAGTTAGATTCTTTTCATAGATCCATATATACTTATTAAACCAATCATTAATATTTACATCCTCTGCAGCTCCTCGCAATAAAGTCATAGCTGTATGAGCATGTGCATTAACCATACCAGGTATAAGGTAAAATCTACTTCCATCAATAACCTCACCGGGTCCTACTAAATTCTTCCCAATTTTTTCTATTTTATTTCCTTCTATTAAAATATCAGTATTTTTTCTTATTGAAAGGTCATAAAATGAAAGTATTGTTGTATTTTTAATAATCATCTCTGGTCCAGCTTTTTAATAGTATTCATTATTAATTTTTTGAAAGCAAGAGAATTAACCTCAAAGGCGACATCCACATTTGGTTCTTTTCCTGTTATATTATAAACATCTACAACTGTTCGACCCCTTGTATATTTACCTTCTGTTTCAATAGTCACATTTAAGTACTTGGTTTTAATTGTATCCGGCATTATTATATAGGAAACAGCCAGCGCATCATGAAGTGGAGCACCACCTATGCCAAAAAAATCTTTATTTGCCTGAGCAAAAAATTTTAGAAGGGGTGCAATTACTCTAGATACTCTTCCCTGTAAATTATTCAACTCCTCAATATCCTTAAATGTTAAGATCGCTTTATTTGTTACATCAAGACCAACCATAGTTATTGGTATCCCGGATTCAAATACAATTTTTGCTGCCTCAGGATCAACATAAATATTAAATTCTGATGCTGGGGTTATATTTGAATCATAGACTGCTCCTCCCATTAGTATAATTCTATCGATATTATCTTTTATCAAGGGTTCCTTCAATAGGGCAATTGCTATGTTGGTCAGTGGTCCGGTGGGAACGATGGTTACTTTTTCATCGGATTCCTTTACTGATTTTATAATGAAATCTACAGCATGCATATTAAGGGTTTTAATTCTTTCTAAGAGTTTGATATCTGGCTCTGGTAGATATGCACCATCTAAGCCTGACACTCCATGGATTCTTGGAGCAACAGTAAGTTTTCTAAAAATTGGCTTATCAAATCCTCTGGCAACTGGTATATCAATTCTATTGATAAGAGTTAGAACTTTTAAAGTATTTATAAAGGTCTTATCACCTGTCTGATTACCTGCTACTGTTGTAATTCCCATTAAATCTATTTCATCGGAAGAACACGCAAGTATAATTGCTACCATGTCATCATGACCTGGGTCACAATCCAATATTATTTTTTTCATACAGCCCCCTTGGCTTTTGTAGGTTTCCTCGCCTTTTTTCTACGTGCTTGAACTGAATAAACAGCCAATACGATTACTGTAACCAGGTAAGGGATAAGTGAGACAAATTCAGATGGAATCTGTAATGATGCAATATAAATAGCCAAAGCATTAACTGTGCCAAAGAGTAATGAAGCAAGAAATGTACCTATAGGGAGATATCCACCAAGAGTAGTAATAGCAATTGCAATAAATCCCCGACCTGAAGTCATATCCCGAGCAAACCAAGATACATAACCCATCGCAAGATAGAGCCCTCCAAAAGCGCCAAAAAATCCAGAAAGTAACAGTGCATATAGTTTTATTCTGTTTACGTTAATACCAACAGACTCAGCAGCATCCGGATTCTGCCCCACTGCTCTTATTCTTAATCCGAGGGGAGTTTTAAATATTATTATGTGGTAAAGTGCTACAGCTAAAAGTGCACCATAAGTAAGAATATTGTGACCACTTAAAATTTCTCCTAAAATTGGAATTGATTTAATAACAGGTATATGAATATCAGGAAATACCAAACTTCTAAGGGAACTTGTGGTTCCTTTATCATGAGCAAATATAAAGGTAAAAAAGATTGTAATTCCTGAGGCAAACATATTTAAAGCGATTGCAGCCAGAATTATGTCTGCTTTTAGTTTCAGGTGAAAATAACCCAGTATAGCTGCCAGAATTATACCTGCAATCAATCCAGCAAACAGAGCAATAATTAAACTTCCCGTAAATGCACTTACCACAACTCCTGTAAAAGCAGATACAAGCATAATTCCTTCAAGAGCTATATTAATAGAACCTGCCATCTCAGATATTGCTACTCCAAGAGCAGCAAAGAGAAGAGGTGTCATAACCCTGAGTATAGCAAAACCAAATTCCGGTGAGAAAATGCTCCTAAGAAGTGGGTTCATAAGCAACCCCCTTCTTTGCAGCTTCTCGAACTGTAATTCTGTATTTCCATTGACTTAAGAAAGCCTCCGCTGTTATAAGAAGGATAATAATTGACTGAATAACTTCAATAATTTCTGATGGTATATCGGACAGGAGATTCAAAACCTGACCCCCGATACTGAGATAGGAAAGAAATAGCGAAGCAACTATTATTAATAGTGGATGATTTCTTCCAATAATAGCTACAACTATTCCATCCCAGCCATAACCAGGACTTAACTGCCAGTTGAATCTTCTGTGTATGCCCATAACCTCTGTCATTCCACCTAAACCTGCTATAAAACCAGAGATAACCTGGGATAGAATAATAATCTTAAATACATTTATCCCTCCGAATTGTGCGAATCTCAGATTAAATCCTGTGGTACGAATCTCATATCCTAAAGTAGTATGGTAAAGGAAGTAGTAGACAAGAAATGCAAAGGTTAATGAGAGAATAATCCCCCAGTGTATTCGGGTTCCACCAATAAATTGATTAAGCCAGGCAGTTTCAGGCAGTTTATAAGAAACAAGGTAACCGGCACCCTTATCTCTGAAGTGATGGTTTATCAAGTATAACCCTAGAAAATATGCAACATAATTCAACATGAGAGAAGATATAAGTTCACTTGCCTCCCATTTTGCTTTTAAAATACCTGGAATAAACGACCAGCATGCTCCAACAATACCTGCAACAAGTAGTGTGAGAGGGATGTGAATAAAGATTGGCAGATGTGTGGAAACAGCGAATGCAGTACCAACTGATGCACCTATAAAAAGCGCACCTTCAGCACCAATATTGAATTGTCCTGCCTGGAATGCAACTGCAATTGCCAGACCACAGAAGATTACAGGAGAAGCAGATTCAATTATATTTGCAACTCTGCTTTTTGAAAGAAAAGGTCCGAGCAAAAAAGTACGTAAAGTGAGTCCAGGAGTTTCGCTCATTACATATATTATAAAAACACTAATAGTAATCCCTATTACTACAGTGATTATAGTTCTTATAAGATTGAAATATTTAAGAATGAATTTATCCAACTGTAACCTCCTGTTTTTTTACTCCAAGCATATATGGTCCAAGTTCCTTTCCTGAAATTTTTGGCACATCAGTAAATTCAGCTACAATTTCACCATTGTAAATAACAACAATTCTAGTTGATAGCTTTAATATTTCATCAAGATCGGCAGAAATAAGGAAAATCGCTTTTCCCGCATCTCGTGTATTTTTTAACAGGTTATGAACATGTTCTTCGGAACCAACATCTATCCCTCGAGTGGGTTGAGCAGCAATTACAATCTCATGTTCAGATGAGAGTTCTCTGGCTACAACTACCTTTTGAATATTTCCCCCTGAGAGTGAAGAAACAGTTGTTTTTGAAGACAGAGTTAGAATCTCAAACTGTTCAATGAGTTTTCTACTATGATTTGTAATATATTTCCATATGAGTCTAAATATCTTTGAAAAGGGGGATTTATAATATCTATCAACAATGAAATTTTCTTCTAAGCTTGTTTTGTCAGCTACACCATAACCCATTCTATCTTCAGGAATATGAGCTATCCCTCTTTCACGTATTGCTCTTGGTGATAATCCTTTAACACTTTCCCCCTTTATATAAATATTACCTTCTGAAGCTTTAAGAAGTCCTGTTATTATTTTTATAAGTTCAGACTGTCCATTTCCTTCAACGCCAGCTAATCCAAGAATTTCACTCTCTCTGATATCAAATGATACGTTATTCAGAAGTTTAACATTCTCATCATTTATATAAGAGATGTTTTGGACAGAGAGAAGAGGTTTGCCCATTTTTTCAGGTGGAGAAATTCTTTCAAAGCTAATATCTCTTCCAACCATGAGGTAAGCAATATCATGCTCGGTGAGTTCACTTGCTTCTTTTGTAGTAACAATCTTAGCATCACTCATTACAGTTATTCGGTCTGCAATTTGCTTTACCTCTTTTAGTTTATGTGAAATGAAAATAATGGTTTTTCCATGATTTTTTAAATCCTTTAGTGTGTTAAACAAAACATCAATTTCCTGAGGGGTAAGAAAAGTTGTAGGCTCATCAAGTATTAAGAGTTCAGCATTTCGAAACAGTGCCTTTAATATCTCTACTCTTTGTCTGATGCCAATTGGTAGGTCTTTTATTTTTTTATCTATTGGGATATTAAAACCATAATCCTGTGATACCTTTTTGGTAACCTCGAAAGCTTTATCTATGTTAAGAAAAATCTTTCCTCTTAAAGGTTCTATTCCGAGTATCATATTTTCTGCTACAGTTAGATCTGGTGCCAGCATCAGATGTTGATGAACCATTCCTATACCTATTTCTATTGCATCATGAGGACTTTTTAAATTAATTTTTTCGCCTTTATAAAAGACTTCACCTTCCTGAGGCTGGGTAATACCAAAGATGACTTTCATAAGTGTAGTTTTTCCTGCTCCATTTTCACCAACAATTGCATGAATTGTATTTTTTTCAATGTCTACACTTACATCCTTATTTGCAATAACACCATTGGGGTAGATTTTTAAAATGTCTTTAACTTCAAGAATTTTTTCCATAGTTTTAAAAATGAAAAGTTTGAGGGACTCTGATTAGAGTCCCTCAGGTATGAATTTACCCACCAAAAACCGTATCTACTATAATTTCTCCACTTAAAATCTTATCTTCAAGTTCTTTTATCTTAGTCCTGAACTCTTCGGAAATAAGATCTTTGTAATTCTCATTATCAGCAACACCAACTCCACCTTCTTTTACTCCTAATTGATCTGCTTTACCATATGATAGTGTGCCTTCAAGATGAAGTTTTATTGCTCTGAATATAGAGTAATCAACATTTTTCATCATCGAGGTTACGATATATGACGCTTTTTCTGGATTACTATCTTCAAAAAGCAAGTATTGGTCTGAATCAACACCTATTGCATAACGTTTTTTATCCTTTGCAGCATCAAGAAGACCCAGTCCAGTTTCACCAGCTACATTAAATGCAATATCTGCTCCCTGTTCATACTGTGCAAGCACTAACTCTTTCCCAAGAGCAGCATCACTGAATGAGTTAGCATAGGAAACAAGTACTTTGACATCTGGATCTATGTATTTGGCTCCCTGCTCATATCCCACCTTAAAGTCATTTATTACGTCGATATCCATTCCTCCAAGAAAGCCTATAATTTTTTCTGGATTTGCAAGAGGCATATCTGAAGATGTTACCATTGCTGCGAGAGCCCCTACTAAGAAGGACCCCTCATTTTGGCTATAAAGGATTGAATATACATTGTCAAGATTAGGCTTGGTATAATCTACTGAAGTATCATAGGTAAAAAATTTCTTCTCCGGATGTTCTGGAGCAATTTTCTCCAGAATTTCCTGTAACTGCCAGGTCCCAGCAATAATTATATCCCAGTCTCCTTCTGCAAGTTGCACAATATCTGGTTCCCAACTTGCTGGATCATAACCACCCTCAATAGTTTTTCCTTCAATTCCTAAATCTTTTATCGCTTGCTCAACTCCTCTATGTGCAGAATCGAAGAATGATTTATCACCAAGGGTTCCATTCACATAGAGAACCACTTTAACTTTCTCTTCCTCTGGTTTTGCCTCTTCAGTTGGTTGGCATGACGTAAAGCTAATTCCTGTAAAAGCAATCAGGATAATTAGCATAAGCAACCATGCTTTTTTCATATTTTTCCTCCTTTTTAATTTATATTTGTATTAGTTTATTATAATATATGAGTACTTTTCAGTTTGTCAAGTTTTAAGTTTTTGTTCGTTTCTCTTAATTAATATGTTATATCATTTCCATAAAAATTAGTATAATTTAACTCGATTTGTATATCCCTAGCCTTTCTAACTTAAGAATTATTTAAACAAACAATGAATGAGGATTAAGACATTTATTTTTTAAAACTGGAGTTCAGTATTTGGATGAAGTCCAATAGCACTTTTAAATTTAAAAATACTTCATAAAGAATTAAAATTATAAATAGAAAATTCTTCTTTAAATTTGATTCATTTCATGTAATTAGATATTTTTGGATAGATAATTTTAAATAAATATTTTAACTTAGTTTATAATATGTATTTAAAATAGTAACTAAGAATGGTTTGGAGAATTTTGTGGCATATGAAGCAATATTAGAATTTATATCTAAATATGGATACATTTTTGTCTTTTTAGCAGTTGCATTGGAAAATGGTGCATTTATTGGATTATTAATTCCTGGTGAGACTATACTTCTAACAGCAAGTTTTGTAGCTTCTATGGGCATTTTAAATATTTATGTATTAATTCCAGTGGTTATTATAGGAGCTTTTTTAGGTGATAACTTTGCTTATTTTTTAGGAAAAAAAGGTGGAAGACCTGTTTTAGTTAAATATGGACCAAAAATTAGGATCTCAGAGGAAAAGCTTAAAAAAGCTGAAAATTTCTATGAAAAGCATGGAGCTAAAACTGTAATAATTGGTAGATGGACAGCTTTTTTAAGAACCTTTACAGCATTTTTAGCTGGTGTAAATGGAATGAACTATCCAAAATTTTTCCTTTATAATGCTATTGGAGCTATTACCTGGGGCTTGGGGAATTGTCTTTTTGGATATTATTTTGGAAAAAATATGGATTTGATACTTTCTATAATTCATAAAATTGGATGGGTAACTTTAGCCATTATAATATTTATGATATTGTTATGGTATATTTGGCGCAGGTGGTTAAGAGATTATTTATTTAGAAATAAGAAAGTTAAGTAAGTAGCTAAGATATTAGCTACATTAAATTACTGTTTAAGAACCCTTCTTTTAAGAGGGAATATAAAAATAAAATAAACTAATTAAATTTGATATTTATTGGAGAAGAAAATGTTACTTGCAATAGATGTGGGAAATACTCAAACGGTTATGGGTGTTATAAAAAATGATGAGATAATTACTTCCTGGAGGATTTATACTCCAAAAATAAAAACTGGTGATGAAATAGGATTAATGTTGGTTAAATTAATGGAAATAGAAGAAATTGATATAAAAGATATAGACTCTGCAATCGCTTGTTGTGTAGTACCAGGGGTTGAAGATCAATTAATTAAAGCATGTAGACGTTATTTTGATGTTGATATATTATTAGTAACTGGTGAGTTTGAAACTGGAATGGAAATTCTATATAAAAGACCAGTAGATGTAGGGGCTGATAGAATTGCTAATGCAGTTGCTGCAAAGGAGATATACGGAGTTCCTTGTGTAATAGTAGATATGGGAACAGCTACCACTTTTGATGTTATATCCTCTAAAGGTGAATATTTAGGGGGAGTAATAGCTCCAGGAATGGAGGTTTCAGCTAAGGCTCTCTTTAGAAGTGCAGCAAAACTTTTTGATGTTGAATTAAAGAAACCACCATCTGTGATTGGAAATAGTACTGTAAGAAGTATTCAATCTGGTATATTCTGGGGAGTTATTGGGCAGGTTGATTACATTTTAAGAAAGATAGAAGATCAGTTAAAAGAAAAACCAATACTAATAACAACTGGTGGTCTATCAAGAATGATTGTTGAAAATAGCTCCTATAAATTTATTCATGACTTAGATCTTACTTTAAAAGGATTAGAAATACTATATGAGAAAAACAAAGGGAAAAAGCAATGAATTACATAAGTAATGAAGAGAAAGAGCGAAAGATTGATAAAAGTGTAGTTAGTATAAGCTTGGGTTCTTCTAAGAGAGATCACAAAGCGTATGCTGAACTACTTGGGAAAAAATTTAAAATTGAAAGAATTGGAACAGATGGAGATATTAAAAAAGCTATAGAGCTTTTAAAGCAGATGGATGGAAAAGTTAATGCCTTCGGATTAGGTGGAATAGATCTTTGTCTTTGGGCTGGTGAGAAAAAATATCTTATAAGAGATGCATTAAAGCTAAAAAATGCAGTATCAAATACTCCAGTAGTGGATGGTAGTGGGATAAAAAATACTTTAGAGAGGGATGTAGTTGGGGTCTTAAATCAAGCAGGAATTCAATTGAAAGGGAAAAAGGTGCTTATGACGAGTGCAGTAGATAGATTTGGTTTAGCTGAAGCACTTTATAATGCAGGTTGCAAAATGCTTTTTGGTGACTTTATTTTTGGTTTGGGTATACCAATTCCTATAAGGAAGATGAAGACCCTAAAAATGATTGCAAAATTGTTATTGCCAATTTTAACCAAATTACCTTTTAAACTGCTATATCCAATAGGGTCTGAACAGGAGAAACCATCTATTAAAAAATATGAGAAATATTATTTAAATGCAGATATAATAGCAGGTGATTTTCACTTTATTAAAAAATATATGCCCGACAATTTAGCTGGGAAGATGATAATTACAAACACGATAACTCTCGATGATATAAACGAATTAAAGAGAAGAAATCTTGATATTTTAGTGACAGTAACACCAGAGTTTTCAGGGAGATATTTTGGAACAAATGTTATTGATGCTATTATAGTATCATTAATTGAGAAACCAATTGAAGAAATAACACATGATGATTATAGAGATATGCTATCTAAACTAAAATTCAGTCCTAAAATTAATTATTTACATGCAAAGAGAGATGGAAGAAAAAATACTTCTAACTAAAGAAGGACACATAAAGTTAAAAAAAGAACTGGACCATCTTATAAAAAAGAGAAGATTGGAGATTGCCAGAAGAATTGGGGAAGGTATCTATCATAAAAGAATTGGAGATAAAATAAAGGTTAAAACACCTCAAAGAGAATTTAAATATGAAATTATGGAAATCCAATAAACTAAAAGATTTATTAAAAAATAAAGCTATGTCTTCAGATGTTATATCAAGATATAAAAAGGCAAAACAGATTATTGAATCTGGTAAAGATGCATTTGTATCAAAACATGATTGTAAAAATAGAATAGGAGAAGTCATAGAGCTATATAGTTATCTAAAACCCGGAGAGAGCAAACAGGAAAGTATCAGTATATGTGGAAGAATTATAGCTATAAGAAAACATGGCAAATTAACCTTTGCTGATATTAGAGACCAAACTGGAGATATTCAACTATATTTGGATAAAAAGAGAATAGGCGATATTTATGATTTTTTTGACTTACTTGATATTGGTGATTGGATAAGTACCGAAGGATATCCAACAAGAACGGCAAGAGGTGAGCTTTCCATGATGGTTGATAAGTTAACTCTGTTAACAAAATCATTAAGACCACTACCAGAAAAATGGCATGGTTTGAAAGATAAAGAAGTTCGATATAGATATCGTTATATTGACTTAATTTCAAACCCTAAAGTTAAAGAAACATTCACAAAAAGAAGTAAAATCATAAACTTAATAAGGCAATTTCTTATTTCAGAAGGATTTATAGAATTTGAAACTCCAATGCTTCAGTCTATACCTGGAGGAGCTACAGCAAAGCCGTTTAAGACCCATCACGATACATTAGATATGAACCTTTTTTTAAGAATTGCTCCCGAGCTTTATTTGAAAAGACTGATAATTGGTGGATACGAAAAAATATTTGAACTAAATAGAAACTTTAGAAATGAAGGAATTTCTTATAGACATAATCCTGAATTTACAATGCTTGAAGTTTATCAGGCATTTGTTGATTATAGAGAGATGATGAATTTAACTCAAAAAATTATTCTATATATTATAGATAATTTAATAAAAGGTAGAAAAATATCTTATCAGGAAAATGAAATAGATATTAATCCTCCATGGAGAGAGATGACTGTTTTAGATTCAATAGAAAAATTTGCAGGTGTTAAACTGTCTTTTGAAATGACAAGAAATAAGGTGTCAAAGATTGCAGATGAAATTGGTATTGATTTTGATGAAAAATTAGGAGTTGGAGGAATTATTAATAGAATTTTTGAAAAGAAAGTCGAAAATAAAATTATACAACCTACATTTATAACAGACTATCCTAAAGAAGTATCCCCTCTTGCAAGAGAGCATTCTAAAAACCCAAATCTTACTGAAAGGTTTGAGCTTTTTATTGGTGGAATTGAAATAGCAAATGCATTTTCTGAATTAACTGATCCGCTTGATCAAAGAATTCGTTTCGAACAGCAGCTATATATTGAAGAAATAGAAACTGAGTTGGATGAAGATTTTATTAGAGCCCTTGAATACGGTATGCCACCTACTGGAGGATTAGGAATAGGAGTTGATAGATTGGTGATGATAATGACTGATTCTGCATCAATAAGAGATGTAATACTATTTCCACACATGAGATCAAAAAAGTAAGTTTAACATTTACTTAAGCTTCTAAGAATTTAAGAAAATTTTCATAAATTATAATATCAAAATTTATGTTTTTTTATACCTTTGTGATATATTTATTTATAGAAAATAAGGCGTATTTTTTATAAAAATAATAATAATAAGTCACTATTCAGAATGATTCTTTATTATAAAAATAATTTTAATAATATTAGTTCAAGTACAATATAATAGGATAGAAGATATGTTTGAAAGATTTAACGAGAAAGCAAGAAAAGTAATTATTAATGCACAGGAAGAGGCAAGGAATCTAAATAAAAATTGGATCGATACGGAACATTTGCTTTTAGGTTTATTAAAAGAACGTAGAAGTTTAGCTTATAGGATTCTTCAAAATTTAGGAAAAAATCCCGATGATATAAGGACACAGATATTACAAATAATTAGAAGAGATACAGTTGAGCCAGTTGGTCCAATTCCTTTTACCCCCCAAGCGAAGAAAGTTTTAGAACTGTCTCTAAGGGAAGCTTTATCATTGGGTCATCATTTCATTGGAGTAGAACATTTACTACTTGGCATAATTAGAGAGGGCGAAGGCATTGCTTCAAAAATACTGAAGAATAATGGCATAGAGTTATTGGCGGTGAGGAAACAGATAACAGAAATGTTAGGAGAAACTGAAATATTTGCTAGAAGCAAGACTTATAAAAAAAATAAGATGCTCAAAAAATTTGGAAGAAATTTAACTCAGTTGGCTAAAGCAGATAGATTAGATCCCGTAATTGGCAGAACAAAAGAGATAGAGAGAGTGATGCAGATATTATCTCGTCGTACTAAAAACAATCCAGTTTTAATTGGCGAACCAGGGGTTGGGAAAACTGCAATTGTAGAGGGATTAGCACAGCAAATTATGAAAGGAAATGTACCACCAACTTTAAGGAATAAGGAAATTTATACCTTAGATTTGGGAGCAATGGTAGCTGGTTCAAGATATAGAGGGGATTTTGAGGAGAGGATGAAAAAGGTCCTTGCAGAAATAAAAAGCCATGGAAATATCATTTTATTTATAGATGAACTTCATACACTTGTAGGAGCAGGAGCAGCCGAGGGAGCTATCGATGCAGCAAGTATATTAAAACCTATGTTGGCAAGGGGAGAGCTTCAAACAATAGGTGCTACTACTATGTCAGACTATAGAAGATATGTGGAGAAGGATGCTGCACTTGAAAGAAGATTTCAACCCATATTTGTAGAGGAATCAACTGTAGATGAGACTGTAGATATATTACGAGGTCTCAAGGGTAGATATGAAGCTCATCATTGTATAACAATTACTGATGATGCTTTGGTATGTGCTGCTAAATTGTCTTCAAGATATATTACTGATAGATTTTTACCTGATAAGGCAATAGATTTAGTTGATGAAGCTGCATCAAGAGTAAGGATAAGAAATATGATATCACCTCCTGATCTAGATAAGATAGACAAACAATTGGCTGAGATAAGAGAGAAAAAGGAGAACATGATAGATGTTCAGGATTTCAAGACAGCAGCCAAGATTAGGAACAAAGAGAAATCACTTCTTCTAAGAAGAAAAGAATTGCAGAGAAAGGCCATTACTTTTCAGAAAGAAGTAAAAGTTACAGAGGAGAATATAGCAGAGATTCTGTCCAGCTGGACAGGTATTCCGGTGTATGGACTTACAGAGGAGGAAACACAAAAATTATTGAGGATGGAAGAAGAGTTACAAAAGAAAGTAATATCACAGAAGGAAGCTATAAAAGTTGTATCTCAAGCAATAAGGAGAGCACGCTCAGGATTAAAAGATCCTAAGAGACCTTCAGGTGTTTTCATATTTTTAGGCCCATCAGGTGTGGGAAAAACACTTCTTGCAAAGGTGTTGGCTGAATTTCTCTTTGGAAGTGAGGATGCATTGGTTCAGGTGGATATGTCGGAGTATATGGAAAAACACTCAATTTCAAAATTTATTGGTTCTCCTCCAGGATATGTCGGATATGAAGAGGGCGGACAACTTACCGAAATGATTAGAAGAAGGCCATATTCAATAATTTTGATGGATGAAATTGAAAAAGCTCACCCTGATATACTTAATGTTTTACTTCAAATTTTTGAGGATGGCCACTTAACTGATGCTCAAGGAAGGAGAGTGGATTTTAAAAATACGGTAGTAATAATGACTTCAAATATTGGACAGAGATATATACAAAAAGCCACTCCAATTGGGTTTAAGAGGAGCTCTAAGGGAAAAGTTATGTATCAGGAAATAAAAGAAAAAGTTTTAGATGAGATGAAAAAGACTTTTAGACCTGAATTTCTAAACAGAGTAGATGAAACACTTATGTTTAATGAACTGACCAGTGATGATATAAGAAAAATAATAGACCTTGAGATGAAAAAAGTTGAACAGCAACTCTCATTTCACGACATAACTTTAAAGCTCTCAAAAGGTAGCAAAGATTTACTTATTGAGAAGGGATATGACCCCACTCTGGGTGCTAGACCATTAAAGAGAACTATTCAAAAAATTATTGAAATGCCTATTTCAGACAAGATACTCTCTGGAGAGATAAAATCAGGTGATAAAATTTTTACAGAACGAAAAGGTAAAAAAATTATTTTTAAAAAGAAGAAACAGCGATCTAAAATAAAAAGTTAGCAGAGGGAGGCAATAATTTTTGTTTGTCAAAATTGCGGGTACAGTTCAATTAAGTGGTTAGGTAAATGTCCAAATTGTGATAAGTGGAACAGTTTTATAGAAGAGATTAAACCGCTCAAGTCAA
>Ga0180009_10003141_pt1 | contig 19000 bp, 16 predicted proteins | sample OS_PC_MetaG_FD_123537 | JGI IMG/M metagenome (GOLD analysis project Ga0180009, IMG submission 123537) | Groundwater microbial communities from the Aspo Hard Rock Laboratory (HRL) deep subsurface site, Sweden - OS_PC_MetaG | ecosystem: Environmental > Aquatic > Deep subsurface > Groundwater...
AAAGATTCTAATGTGCGGGCCACCACCAGAGCCAGTACCAGTGATTATCTCATCGATACCGTCCCCATTGAGGTCGCCAGTGGTTACTTTGACGCCAGAGCGGATATGGGAGTCGTAGGCAAAAAAACCATTATTAGTAACTGCGCCCGATTCACTAAAAATACGTACTTGGGGACCGCCGTCATAGCCAGCCCCGGTCACAATCTTACCCGTTCCGACCACCCCAGCCGTAGTGGCATAAGATTCTTCCCAGTTACCAGCACTATTTTTGGCTCGAACCTCAATGGTGTGTGTGCCACGACTCAAATTGTCAGCGGTAAAAGTGAATTCTTCCGTGGGTTCATTAAACGCTCCATCGGAAGCAGTTGTTCCTTGCCACTGGCCTCCATCAACACGATACTGCACCGCCGAAATAACATTGATCGTGATATTGTTGGGTGTTGACCCGGAACGTAGCGTACCGGTATAAGGATTTTGGTTGGCTATTTTATTAACGTGAGTACTACCGGAAAAACTGATAGCACTACTAGAAGCAGCTACTGAAGATGTAATTGAAGAATCAGGCTGGGTATCAATAATATCATAAATGCTATCGCCATCACTATCCCATAAACCAACTTGACCTTTAGCATAATAATCGATGCTGCGATTGATATAAGGAGTTACCCCTCCTCGCATGATACTGACTTCATTGGTAGCGCAAGATCCACCGGCTGGATTGTACTGACTATTTTGATTAGCAGTATTCAGATAGCCCAATGTCTTGGCGCAAGGCTGATAAGCCGAGTAATATTCGTCGAGAGCATAAAAAATATGGCCAGTTTCGTGAGCCACCACTGAATCCATATTGGAAATGTTGTAACCGTTATTATCATAAGTGGTTACCATGAAAGGGCCGCCATAGTAGGCGTAAGCGAACTTGCCGTCAGTAAACTGGCCGTTGGTATCATTTTTACTATCAACCACGAAAATAGCAAAAGCCCAATCCGAACTATCTTGGCTACGAATATCGTTGAGATAAGCTCGTACTTGGTCGAAGTAACTGCTTTGCCCATAGCCCAGATTACCCATCATTTCATTTATCCACAAATCTTGGCCACCGCTACTGGTCCAGGAGGTTCTTTGAATAGGCTCATAGCCAGTTTGCGCCCGGCTGTCGGTACGGCCATTAATAAAATGATAATTGAAGGACAGATTAGCGGCACTCCCAGCCGTATCCAGCCAAAAATCCATCGCCGACTGAACCTCACCGTGAACCTCATTCTCCCGATCAGCATCCCAGTTTTCTGACTGCGAATCAATCGCTCCGTTGCTCTCCACTAAAAACACTGCTACTGAAACCTTGCCCAACATAAATTCCGTGGTGTCATCGCTACTGCCACCAGACACATCGGCTGGTGCAGTTTTCTGGTCATTGCTAACTCCTGGCACAGACAAGGAGTCATCTTCAATCGGGCCGGGTTCGACAGCGGGAACTTCATTAACCTGTGTCTGGGTATAATTCCAGGTGGCGGCGGCTTCTACTACTACTTCGCCAAATGATTCAACTTCGGCTGGTTGAAGAGTATTACTGGATATTAAATTTACTTCGCCTTTGACGCGCAAATCATCGGCCACTTCTGGCTTCATGGTCGCTATCCCGGCTTTATTAGCAAATTCATGTTTGATTTGGCCACCAGTGTTTTCTATTTTACTCTCCAGGCTAGCTAGATCCGAACTGCCGCTTACCAGAAAATATTCCTGAGATTCGCTTGGCTGAGCCTCAGAACTGTCGGCTAGAATATCAACGGCACAGAGACTAAGTACCAACAAAAACGCTGAAGAAAAAATAACTCCCCGGAATGTGATTTTCATTTTTGTTTTTTAAAGATATTTGCTGAAATGACACAATTTATTATGAACACAACGTTTTTACCTTCTGCCAAATCATTTCATGAATACTTTGTCGATCAAGTAATTCACCCTTAACTACACAGTCAACTAAATGCCAGTACCGATATTGGCGGCACAGATATTTACTGACCTCCACCACCTTCCTTTGATAGGCTACGTTACTTTCGTGTTTATCAATTCGACGAATCTTCCCCCGCCGCTTGATTAGCTGCTGCGAAATATTAGTCGGCACGTGAAGATATAATACCATATTGGGCTTAGGGACGTCTAACTGTTGAAATTCAAATTTATCAAGCCAGTTTAAATACTCGTCAAGCTTTTGGCGATTGGTAAACTTTGCTCCCTGGTGTATCTTATTAGATTCCATGTAGCGATTAGCGAGCACAATTTTACCAGTGGCTAAGGCTTGTTCGATTTTGTCCTTATAAAAAAAACGATCGAGAGCATAGGCAAACGAGGCGTGGTAGGGGTCTATTTTTACCGGATCACCAAAATCGCCGTGTAAATAGCGCTTGATAAACTTACCAAAAAAGCTCTGGTAGATCGGAAAATCAACGGGGAAATAAGGAATATTTTCCTGCCGCAAACGCTGCTGCAGCAAACCCCACTGCGTTTTTTTACCTGACCCATCAGAGCCATCAATAACAATAAATTTACCTCTTTTGTTTTTAGTAGGCATTTTGCTAGCCTATAAAACTATTTCTTAACTTTTACTCCCGGTCCCATGGAAGTACACATAGTTATCCCTTTGATGTACTCCCCTTTCATCTTAGCCGGCTTTACTTTACTGATCGCTTCCAGAAAAGAATTGCAATTCTCGACTAGTTTCTCATCGTCGAAAGACTTCTTGCCAATAATCTGGTGAATAATACCAGCCGGGTCATTTTTAAAATTGACTTTACCAGCTTGTAACTCTACTACCACTTTGGCCGGGTCATCAGTTACCGTACCTGTTTTCGGATTAGGCATTAAGCCTTTTGGTCCCAGAATTTTAGCAACTTGAGCTAGAAAGCGCATCATCTCGGGAGTAGCGACAGCTACCTCAAAATCACACTTATTGGTTTTCTTTATTTTGGCGATTAGATCTTCTCCACCGACCAAAGCTGCACCAGCTGCTTTGGCTGCTTTGGCTTTGCTTTCATCGGCGAAAACAGCTATTTTAATCTTTTTGCCCGTGCCATGCGGTAAAGTAACTGTTCCTTTGACTGTTTGGTCAGACTTAGAGACATCAATGCCGAGACGAATATGCACTTCCAACGAAGCGTCAAATTTTTCTGGCGCTACTTCCTTGGCCAATTTTACGGCCTCCACGACAGAGTATTCTTGATCCTCGATTTTTTTCTTAGCGTCGAGAAAACGCTGACTGCGTTGTTTCATGGTTTTACTGGTGTGGTGATAACGCTTCGGGGACTAGTCCGCAGCTCCCACAGTTACAAAATGACAATTTACAAATTACAATTACCAAACAATAAACAAATCACAATATGCAAACTCTCATTTTTGGAATTTGGTAATTGGGATTTATTTGGAATTTGGAATTTGGTAATTGGGATTTGCTTTATTATTTCTATTCATCAACAGCGTTGTTGTGACTTGTAGCACCAGCAACAAGCTTCCTAGAACCAGCTTAATATAAATAAATACGGGTATTTGATTAATAAGCGCTCCGGCGGTAAGAAGATCAACGTTATTGGGCAACCAGCTGGGATGTTTAAGCTTCTTCAATTCAATAAAATGGCTAAGCAGAAAAAGCAAGGCATCCAAAAGTAGAGCGATGATGGCCAACTGGAAAGAAATTACTGAGCCGAAAGCGAGCGCTACTAACCAAATCAATCGCATCCGATCAGAAAAAAAGTCAAAGAAAGCTCCTAGCTTTGAATCTTGTTGGTGCAATCGAGCTACCCGACCGTCAAATAGGTCAAAAAGCCAATCGAGCAAAGCCACTACCCCACCCCACATTACTTCACCTTGCCAGAAAAGATAAGCCGCACCAAAAGTGCAGACCAGTGAAAGCAGAGTGAGTCGGTTAGCTGTCAGACCTACTCGAGGCAACAATTTTAAAAAACTATCAGGAAAAATCTTGGCGGTCAGTTTTTTAAATTGTCCCACAAACATATTATTGACGTAATTCGTGTCAGAATTCGTGCCGGATTAGTAATTTTAGCCCTCCACGGTAATTCCCATATGCTTAGCCGTTCCCTCGATGATTTTCATAGCGGCCTCGATATCATTGGCGTTAAGATCGGGCATTTTTTTCTCGGCAATCTCTTGGACTTGCTGTTTGGTGACTTTGCCTACTTTAGTCTTATTAGGCTCTCCGGACCCTTTTTCCAAACCAGCTGCTTTCTTTAAAAGCTCGGCCGCAGGAGGAGTTTTGCAGATAAAATCAAACGAACGGTCTTCGTAGATCGTAATTTCAACCGGGACAATGTCACCACCCATATCTTTGGTCTTTTCGTTGAAAGTACCACAGAAATCCTGGATGTTTAAACCATGTTGGCCTAAAGCGGGACCAATTGGAGGGGCAGGATTAGCTTTTCCCGCGGGAATCTGTAATTTTACTATTGTCTTTACTTTTTTAGCCATATTTTTAATTAGGTTGTAGGTTATAGGTCTTGGGGAAGATGCAATCAACTTAACCCCATAACCTAACACCTATCACTTATAACTCACTCTTCTACCACTTATTATCTTTAATCTTTAAATAATAACCCAAGAAGTTAGTTCCGATATGGAAGAAAGGAATAACTAGTAGCAGACAAATAACAACCGACCAATCGGGCTGATAAATTAAACTGATCAAAAGCAGTGAGCCGATAACGAAGTCTAACTGGTCCCAGGGAATGAACTTTTCTCCCGGTCCAATATTTATCCGCCGTTTGACAAAGCTCTCCACCAAATCACCAACTAGGGCGCCAAAACCCAACAAGAAACCGATAACAACAAAGCCATACTGATCGAAAGGAGCGAGTGTAATGTTGCGGAAAGAGTCGAATTCGTTTGCCAAAATATCTTGGATCAAAGCTGTTAGGATGGCTGCCAATATTCCGAAAACTAGCCCGCGGTACGTTTTATTCTTGCCGAATAAAGGCTTGCCGCGAAACTTCTTGCCTAAATCTATTGGGATGTTAAGAACATTAATTTTTCTCACTAAAACAGGTGCCATATTAGCCAAACCCACCGGCAGAAAAAACCATAAACTTTTGAGTAATAGCAGCCCAATCACCGACTCTTAGTTTAATTATTAAAACTATATCTTTCTAACTTGTAAGAAATCCAGCTCTACCGGCGTTTCCCGACCAAACATATTAACCAGTACCTTGATTTTACCTTTTTCTTCATCAATCTGATTAACTTTGCCATCAAAATCTTTGAAGGGCCCATCGACAATTTTGACTGCTTCCCCCACCGATACGTCAATTTTATATTTAGGCTCTTCAACACCCATCCGCTTTTCCAATGATTTCATTTCGCCTAGCGTAACCGGCGTCGGGATTGTCCCCGAACCGACAAAACCTGTTACATTAGGAGTATTACGTACCACATACCAAGATTCATCCGTTACGATCATTTCCACTAAAACATAACCAGGGTATATTTTTTCTTCTACTGTCTGTCGGCGGCCATTTTTAATTTTGATCTTTTTTTCCTTCGGTACCAACACATCAAAAATCTTATCCTGCATTTTCATTGCTTCAATCCGTTGCTTCAAATTCTCGGCTACATTTTCCTCATAGCCAGAGTAAGTATGTAAAACATACCAAGCCCGTTCTTTTTTTCCTAACTGTTTAGGCATAATAAAACGCTAATAATAGAAAAAATTTAGACTAGTCTTTCTAACACATTATTGAACACAAAATCAAACACCCCGAGAAATAAAGCGACAGTCAAGCTAACTCCAACTACAATTAGGGTGTGGCGAACTAACTCAGCTCGAGAAGGCCAGACTACTTTACCCAACTCTTCACGCGCTTCTTTAATGTAATTAACAACTCGGTTGTCAGTTAAACTAAACTTCATGGATTTGATTATTTAAAAACAGTGGCGGAACCACTATTTGACTTTATTATTACCAACAAAGTCAAAATGGTCAAGGCAAAATACTCTAAATATCAAGATTCTTTACATTCTGAGCGTGGGTCTGGATAAACTTCCGACGGGGAGCTACTTCTGCGCCCATCAAGGTATCAAAGACGCGATCAGCCTTAGCGGCGTCATCCACTTTTACTTGATACATCATCCTATTTTCTGGATCCATTGTCGTCTCCCAGAGCTGCCCCGGATTCATCTCACCGAGACCCTTGTAACGTTGGAGACTAACTTTGGCACCCTGTTTGATTTCTTTTTTATAATTATCAAGCACTTCGTTCTTATCCTGATCAGTAAAAGCATATTCTGACTTTTTATTGACTTGCACCTTATAAAGCGGTGGCTGAGCGATATATAAATACCCGTCTTCAACCAGTTTTTCAAAGTGACGATAGAAAAGTGTCAGTAGTAATGTGCGGATATGAGCACCGTCAACGTCAGCGTCGGTCATGATAATAATGCGGTGATAACGCAGTTTGCTTAGATCCATTTCCTCCCCTACACCAGTGCCCAGAGCAATGATCAGCGACTTAATTTCTTTTGAGGAAAGAACTTTGTCTAAACGTGCTCGCTCAATATTTAAAATCTTACCCCGCAAAGGAAAAATTGCTTGGAAACCCCGGTCACGGCCTTGTTTTGCACTATTATGTACAAAAACTCCCGAAGCTAGAGCGAAATTGTGAGTCTCACTAACTTCTAGATCATAAACATCTATTTTCTTCTTCAGCTTGACTATTTTTTTGATTTTGTGGTTATGATTTTTCACCGCTTCAAACATCCCCCATGAATCACCAGCGAAATACCTGTCTACAAAAGTTTGCCGGGACAATAGACTTTTATCTTTTGACTTAATTCTAACCATCTCATAATCGTCTAATTTACCTTCGCTGTGCAACTTATTCATCAGCCCGATCGATTTACGATAATATGTTTTATCGAGAGCTACCTTTCTCTTTTTTCTAAACTCCGATGTCCATTGCTGTTTAGTTTTTTCTTTTCTCCAATTCAATAGATCTTCGTCTTCCCACTGCTTAGCGGCTCTCAAAGATAGTTCTTCCTTCGCCTGAGGATTATCCTTATAATAATCTGTTACTTCTCTTGATCTTCTTTGTCTATTTTCTCCCTTTGCCCAATAATCTTTTTGCGCTTGATTTAACCTTTGATTGCTTTCTTTTCTATACTCTTCATTAGAATTATAAAAATCTAAAAATTTACTTTTCATATATTCTTTATATCCCTCATTTTCCCATTGCCGCTTGGCTCTTTTGCTCAGTATCTTCTTCATCGCCGGAGTACTCATGATTCTTCTTATTTTCTCTCTATACTCCTCAGATTGATGAGCTTGTCTCGATTTTTCCTTACCTTCCTCGCTTAACATAGTTTTGAAAGCCCAATCCTGATGACATTTTAAATGTTCTTCTGGATTCATCCGACAAATATTCTCCGGGCTATTATTCAATTTGTTAAAATCAATGTGGTGTCTGTGTAAACCATCTTTTTTAGAATACTCCTCATTTTTCAGATTATGCTTGTCAGCTAACAAATGAGTGAACACCCATCTTTTACTGGCAGCGTCAAAGACCATCTCATAACCATCAATAGTTATTCTCCCTTCTATTTTAGAACGTTTCCTATACAAAGGAGCTAAACTAACAGAAGTGGTAAGATTTTTCGCTTGGATATATCTCCCGGCCGCTGTTCTAAACTTATGATCAGGTGTGCAAGTTATTCCCTCGCCATTATCCAAAATCACTTTAATTACCTCAGCGTCTCTTTTAGTAAGCCGTGGCTCTTTTATTAGGGTAATCCTAGTATGTCCTTGGCTGTCTAAAGTATAACAATAATTTTTCTTTCCCTGCTGGTGTTCTTTAACTAATTTCCTAAATGATAAATCTCGACCGTCCACTAGAGCTACTTTAGTATCTCCGGAAAAACAACCTCCGGCCGAATCACCCTCAACTATATAAAGCTCACACTCTTCTGGCTTACGACTAGAGCAATCAGCTAACTTACCTGGTAGAGTTAAGCCATCCATTGCTCCCTTGCGGATAACTGTATCTTTGGCGGCTTTGGCGGCTTTGCGCGCTTTTTGCGCTAACATACATTTACCCATGATTTGACGAGCTTCCTGGGGGTGTTCTTCTAAATACGCGGAAAAAGCTGCGAGCATCACTGATTGCACCGCCGTCCGCATCTCGGCGTTACCTAATTTAGCTTTGGTCTGCCCTTCAAACTGTGGATCTCTTAACTTGACCGAAATAACAGCTGACAACCCTTCGCGCACATCATCGCCCGAAAGATTTTCTTCTTTAGCTTTGATATGGTCATTTTTGCGGGCGTAATCATTTATAGTTCGTGTTAGGGCGGAACGGAAACCCATCACGTGTGTACCGCCCTCACCAGTATGAATATTATTAGCGAAACTGAGCTCTAGCCCCTTGATCTCGTCAGTGTATTGCAAAGCAATTTCGACTGTTATATCTTCAATCTCTTTTTCAACGTAAAAAGGAGTCTCGTGAACGACCTTTTCGCCTTCGTTCAAGTGATCTAAATATGATTTAATACCCCCCTCAAAATAGAAAGTTAGATTACGTACTAGTTCTTTGGATTTGCCATTAAGCTCACGTTCGTCGATTATTTTAACGCGAACATTTTTAGTCAAATAGGCTTGTTGACGCAAGTGCTCAACAATCTTTTTCCAAGAAAATTCAATTTGCTTGAATATTTCTGGGTCGGGATCGAAAGTGATGGCCGTGCCAGTTTCCTTAGTGTGCTTACCCTTTTTAACCTTACCTTTAGCCTTTCCCCGCTCGTACTCTTGGGTATAGACAAAACCGTCGCGCTTGATCTCGGCGGTGACTTTACTCGACAAGGCATTAACTACCGAAACACCTACTCCGTGCAGACCACCAGAAACTTTATATCCCTCACCACCAAATTTACCCCCCGCGTGCAGAGTACACATCACTGTTTCCAAAGCTGACTTCTTAGTAACTTTGTGCATTTCCACTGGAATACCACGGCCGTTGTCAGTGACTGTCACCTGATGACCCTTATGCAAAATAACTACAATCTCCGTACAAAATCCAGCCATCGCTTCATCGATAGAGTTGTCAACTACCTCCCAAACCAGATGATGGAGACCGTCTAATCCAGTACCACCAATATACATACCGGGACGCTTACGTACCGGATCTAGCCCCTCTAGGACAGTGATGTCTTTGGCGGAATACGAGCTCTTTTTAGCTGGCTGAGCTTTAGTATCGGCGACCTTGATTGCCTCTTTGGAAGCTACTTTTTTAGCTCTGGTTTTTGGCTTGGTTGTTTTCTTTTTCTGACGTGGCATATACTCAGATATCCCTTAAATTAAAGAAAAAACTGATGTTTTATTTATCAACATCCAAATAAAATATAGCATAAATTCAGACAATCGACAACTAAAAACAACCTATTTTTAGGCTGTTTTAAAGCTTGGGGGGTATTTTACCTGCGCACCTTAGCTCCCAGTTCATTTTCCAACGCTCCGATCAATTTGTGTTGTACCTGTTCCACTTCTTTATCCTGGAGTGTTCTGTCCTGCGCTCGGTAGGTTAGATGAAAAGCTAAATTCTTTTGCCCACCCTCTAGCTGCTTACCACTATAAACGTCAAACAGCTCCACTTTTTCTAGGAGCGGCTTGCCCCACTCCTGAATAAACTGCATGATCTTCCCCGCTGGCATAGATTGTTTGACCACCAACGCTAGGTCCAGTGTCACCGGCGGGAACTTTGGCAACGACTGGTACTTAGTCAGACTCGAAGCTTTTTGGGTTAACTGACCAACGGAGAAACCGAAGAAGGCTAATTTTTTTCCTTTAATATTGAAACTGCTGGCTACGCGCTGATCCAGAAGTGAAAGCGTGCCCAGCATATCCTTCCCACTCATATACTGCAGAGATCGTCCAACCGCATACATATTCCAATACTCGCAGTCGGCTGTCCTGGCTAGCTCGCGGGTTTGATATTCGATGTTTAGTTTATCCAGCAGCAGTTCAACTACTCCTTTGAGATCATAAAAGACTTTTTCTTTGTCGCCCAACATTACACCTGATAAGGCCTTACTTTCACAGTCAGGGAAATAAACATGACCGATCTCAAAAAGATTGAGGTGATTAAATTCGCGGATGTTCTTGGCCACATCATAAAATAACCAAGGCAGTAAAGATGTGCGTAAATATTGTAAATCCTCCGAAAGCGGGTTAGCGAGCTCGATATGATCTTTGGTCGTAAGCAGGCACCGCCGGAGCAACTTTTCGCCATAGAAAGAATAATTTTGCATTTCCGTAAAACCAGCTCCCACCAAAACTTCCGCCAGCTTATCCCCCCAGTGCATATCCGGTAGCTCCTCTACTGGCTTGAGCACACCGGTAATTTCTTGCGGGGTGATATTATCATAGCCGTATACTCGTGCCACCTCTTCAATTAGATCCTCCGGAATTTTAATATCTGTCCGGAAAATTGGCACTTCTACCTCCAGCGTCTTCCCTTGTCCTTTTATTTTAAATTCCAGACTCTGGAGAATACTACTTACTTTGGCTTTAGGAATATCAACACCGACCAGCTTATTTAAATATTCCAGATCTAATTTAATGGTGACCGGCTTTAGTTTTTTGGCTAAAGTGTCAGTGACTTTGCTGGCTATCTTAGCGCCAGCGTGTTTTTGCAGTAAATCAACCGCCCGCAGCAAACCTTGTTCCGAAATATCTAGACCGATCCCTTTTTCGTGCCGGATGCTGCCTTCGGTGCGCAAACCTAATTCCTGTGCCGCTTTCCTAATAAACGTCTCATTGAAGTTAGCTGATTCGATCACAATGGCAGTGGTTTTCTCGCTGACCTCGGTGTTAACCCCGCCCATAATACCGGCAATGGCGACTGGCTCTTTCTCGTCCGCAATCACAATAACTTTCTCACTCAGCTTCCGCTGTTCGCCGTCAAGAGTGGTGATTGTCTCTCCCGGCTTAGCCGCTCGGACAATAAGGCTCTTCTCCTTTTCTTTTTTGCTCTTGAGCTTAGCGACATCAAAGGCGTGCAGCGGTTGACCATACTCGAGCATGACATAATTAGTAATATCAACTACGTTATTGATCGGCCGCATCCCGGCTGCGCTGAGATGAGCTTGCATCCAGTCAGGCGAAGGGCTAATTTTAATGTCATCGAGAATAATCCCGGCATAGCGCTGACAAAGCTTTTTATCTTTAATCGTGATGTTTAGTTTGTACTGGCTGCCGGCCTTGGGCTTGGCTAATTTCGGTAAAGTGAGCTTTTTACCTAGTAGGGCGGCCAACTCTCGGGCGATACCGACGTGACAAAATAGATCAGCTCGATGAGTTAATGACTTATTATCGATCTCTAAAATGGCATCGTCAAGTCCGAGCGCTTTAGCAATTTTGGTGCCGTTCTTGATCGACTTCGGGAAAAAGTTAACGTCATCGGCTTGGTCTAAAATGCCTAGCTCAGAATTAAGACAACACATCCCGGCTGAATCCACCCCACGCAGTTTTGTTTTTTTAATTTTCATGCCCCCCGGTAACTTGGTTGGCGCCAGCGCAATCGGCAGCTTATCGCCAACTTTGAGCGCTACTACCTGACCGAAAATAACCTGGCGCAGCTTAGCTTCACCAACATCTACCTGAGAGACAAACAATTTATCAGCGTTGGGATGTTTCTTGATCTCCTTCATTTCCCCGACTACCACGTCATTTAAACCAGCGCCCAGCTCTTGCACGCCTTCTACTTCGGCAATGCCCATCGTCAAAACCTCACCAATTTTGGTTGGTTTGGTACTTTTGATGCTGACATATTGGTTAAGCCAGTTGCGTGAGATTTTCATGTCTATAATAATTTAAAATTGCTGTAAAAATCGTAGGTCACCCCCCATAAACAACCTAATATCATCAATCTCATACTTCATCATCGCCAAGCGCGACCAACCCATCCCAAAAGCAAAACCAGTATACTTACCCTGAGGATAACCAGCTGACTCTAATACTTTGGGGTGGATCATGCCGCAAGGAATAAGCTCGACCCAACCGGTGCGCTTGCAAACACTACAACCTTGGCCGCCACAAATAATGCAACTGCAATCTAACTCAAAGCCCGGCTCGACGAATGGGAAATAGCCCGGACGCAGACGCACCTTTACTTCTTGACCAAATATTTTACTTAGCAGTACTTTTTGGGTATAAACCAAATTAGCAATCGAAATATTCTCATCTACCACAAAGCCTTCTATTTGATGGAAGGTATGATCATGACTAGCGTCAGTCGCTTCATTGCGAAAACAACGACCAGGCACAATTACTTTCAGCGGCGGCTTATTTTTCTCCATGATGCGTACTTGCATGTTCGAAGTGTGCGCTCGCATTACCTGTCGTTTCTCTAGTTCAATTTTCTGCTTCGGATCTTCTTTAATAAAAAAGGTGTCGTAACTATCCATCGCGGGGTGGTTTTCGGGAAAATTCAAAGACAGAAAATTGTAGTACAGATCAGTTAATTCATTGCCCTCTTGCACCATAAAACCCATTGATTTAAATATTTCTTGCACCTCCAGGCGAATGCGGGTCAAAGGATGCAGGTGGCCAGTAGCTGGCTTGGTCCCCGGCACAGTAATATCAAAATAACCAGCCTGAGTCGCTCCAGCGTTTACTATCCCGGCTTTTTTCTTCTGCCAAGCCTGCTCTACCTCGGCTCGCGTCCTGTTGGCTAGACTACCGGTTGCTTGACGTTGATCTTCGGGTAATCTACTCACTTGCCGCAAAATAGCGGTGAGTTGGCCATCCTGGCGCCCCAGATATTTGTGACGAACATTTTCCAATTCCTTTTCACTGCGACAACGACCGATGTCACTTAAAGCTTGTTGTCTAATTTTCTCGATTTGTTCCGGCATAATATTATATTTAACGCTTGGTGACACTTTGCCGACTAATAAAGTAAAATTCTAACAAAGCGACGGCGGCGACAAATAAAGCCCCGTCCCACCAAGTCAGTAAACGGAATGACTGCAAGGTTAACGACCCCACCAGCACTAGCGACAAAAATATTGCCTGACGAAAAGCCGGTCCGACGTGAGCGAAAAGAATCTCATTGTGGGAGAACCAAACCCGTAAATAGAAACCTAACAAAGTAAGCGTACCAATTAGAGCGAAAAACAGACTGGCATAAAAAGCACTGAGACCAACTACTCCCGTTGAATCAGGATCAACGTAAATTAAAATCATTACCCAAGACGCCCAGCAGAAAACCGTGCTGATCATCATCCCAATTAGGTATTTGCGTAATGTCATGACTAAAAATAAAACGCAAGGAAAAACGTCCAGTAGCTGTATTTTACTCCCTTGGGTAATAATATAACATTCTCTTAACAAAGAAGCTAGGTTTCACACACTTAGCGAGGAGGGACGCCAAGGTGATCGACCTAGCTTCACGCCATTGTAGCGAAATTTGATATATTGTCAAGGATGGACGGGGATTTTTCGTACCTAAAAACAGGACTTAGCCTGTTTTTGGTTTGTTTTAAGGATTTATCTGCCTTAGGCTGTTTTGAGATGAAGTTTGATATCTTTGATGGCAGTTGTATTAGCTTGAATGTGTCTTTTATTGTTCTGAGCTATTTTCTCTACTCGCTGCAAGCCACTTTCGCGGGCGGCACTTTCTAATCTGAAGTCTTTAATTTCTCCAATGACACCATCAAATCTAGTAAACACGCTATCCTTGAACTCATTAAAAGTTTCATTGGTCACATAATTACGTTCCATACTATCAATTCTACAAGATAGAGCACCAATATCATCCTTGGTAGCCATGTTTTTCTCGATATTTTTAACCTTCTTCTCTAAACCGCCAACTTTTCCTTCTAGTCCACTAAACTCCTTCTTCGTCACCATATTCTTTCGCAAGAACTGGTAGAGCTCGCTAATTGTTTGCACAGATTTTTGCGCCATAATTTTTCCTCCTAGTTATTTTATAGCGTTGTTAATTCTAGACGGCCTAGTGATTTTGGTCAATGATAATAAATAGTGGATAAGTAACAAAAAAAGACTCTCGGGCCAAAGGACCGGAGAGCCGAAGTCGTCGAAGGTGCTGCTAGCGATGTCGACGGAGCCGTCAGGGCGCGAGGAGAATGGCGTGGCGGCCGCTGTCCTCCTTGATGACCTGCCCGTCCGCCGTCTCGGACGTGATCAACGCCCACTTGCCGTCGGCGGTGCGCAGCGAGAAGCGATCGCAGCCCTGGGTCTTGAGACTCGCCGGGATCTGCACCTGGCCACCGCTGGGGATGAGCTCGGTGATCGGGCAGTCGCTGCCCGGGCCGCCGAAGAGCACCAGGCGCGGGTAGCAGGGGTCGCTCCAGGAGACACAGTTGCCGCTGACACTCAGCCCCTTGACCGCCGGCCCGACGTCGTAGACCGACCCCTCACAAACGAGGGGCGCCGCAGTCGCCGGAGGCGGGCAGTTCTTGGCACAGCCGGCCAGCGCGAGCAGGCCAGCAACAGCAGACAAAAAAACGGTGATCCTCAGAATGTGTGCCTTGGTCATAGTAGACCCTCCTTTTCTCGGTGTTGGCACGTTATTCCCCCATTTCAGCGATCCGGCCATTGTAGCCTAGGTAAGTGGTTTGTCAAGGAAAGAAAAAAGAGAGATTTTTGCAAAAAGCTTCCTATAAAGAAAAAGACCCTCAAGTCTTGGTAGAAATGAGGGTCAGGGTTTTTTGAACGAAGGTTCAGGGGACTCACCAGGCAGTAGAACACCACCTGTTCTGGCCGATCCCCGAAGGGTGGCACAGTGAGTTGAGAGGTAAGACTAGCGGAGGTTCGCCGCGACCTCGCTGGCGCTGCTGCGGCCGGTGCTGCAGGGCCTCAGGGCGTAGCCGCGGAACACCTTGTCGGCCAGGGCGCCGTCGTCCCGGGCGGTGCAGACGTTGCCGCTGCGCTTCTGGGACATGGCGGTGACCGTCAGCCAGCTCCCGCCGCGGACCAAGTTCATGAGGTAGCAGCCGTTGGCGTAGCTCCGGGTGTTGAGCCGGAAGGTGCCGCTGGTGCTGATCCTGATGTTCTGGATCGGGCAGGGCGTGCCGTAGTAGCCAAACTGCTTGGCGATGTAGCCGGTGCAGCCGCAGGTCTTCACCAGGCCGGAGGCGCTGATGCTGATCACGGTGCAGCCGCTGGTGCCGTCGCAGGGGTCGGACACGGTGTCGGCGGCGGGCGGCGGGGCGGTCTCGGCGAGGCAGGGGCGGCGGGTGCGCTTGGTCGTCTTCTTGGCCACCTTCTTGTTGCACAGCCCCTCCAGGCACTTCTCGTACTGCCGGCGGAAGCCCTCGAGCGACTGCAGGCGGGTCTCGATCGAGCTCGCCGCGGTGACGGGGGGGACGGGCGTGACCTTGGAGTCGTCGGGGGCGCCGTCCTTCTTGGGGGGCGCGGCCTTCCCCCCGTCCTTGAGCTTGGAGCCGGGGATCTCGGGGATGGTGACCTGCTTTTTGCTGCCCGGGTAGGGGCTGCCGCTGTCGCAGGCACCGATGAGAAGGGAAATGCTAAGGGTAAGAGCCATGATCATGCCGTTGCGGGCCATTTTCTTCTCCTGTCTTGTCAGTCTCGTGCAACCGGTTTCACAGGTCGCTCATTTTCGTCTTTCACAGCAGAACATTTTTCTCACGCTGCACATTTAGGCGGAAGAGGGAGCAATCGCTTGCTCAGTTACTTCCTACAATATTGTTGTGCGTACGTGATGGGGTTTTGTCCCGCACCGTATACCTGGGCTCACAGTTCAACTGCTGCCCTAGGACTCTCGCTGTGAGAGTCGGTGCTTCTACTGCTTCCGATTTACTTGAGCGCTCGCTACGTCGGTCGCGTGTTCCAGAATCAGGTTAGATTAGTACTTCACCATAACACCGGCGGCGATCTGGACGGTCGGCATCCAGCCGGAGCCCGTCTTGGACGCAGTCCAGTCGTACCGGTACTGCGCGCCCACGAGGGGCTGGGCCCAGAGCGTCAAGGTGTTCTTCCTCAGGGGCAGGTTGAACTTCCCCCCGACGAGCAGGTTGCCGATGTCGCTGGTGCTCGCCAGGGTTCCGTCCTCCCCCACCCCCCAGACCCTGGTGTAGTCGGGCACGAAGGCCACTCCGATGTACTCCCGCCAGAGCCAGACCGTGAGGTCGAACTGCACCGTGAACTGGTGCGAGTCCGACTCCCACTCGAAGTCATGGTTCCAGAAGTAGTGGACGGGGAGGGCGATCTGTACCCGCTTGCCGAAGGTCATCACGGGGATGAGGGACGTCTCGACACGGCCCGGGGCGAACTCCTCGGTCGGGTTGAACATGGGCGTGCACCGCAGGGTGACGTCCAGGTTGACCGTGTTGTTCAGCCACCAGCCGGCCTTCACCTGCACCCGGGGGCCGAGGAGCACGTTGTCTCGCTCGGACCAGCCGGGGAACTGGAAGAAGGCCTTGCCGCCGATGCTCAGCGGCCCCCAGATGTTGTAGACCCCCTCGATCCCGAACTCCGCGGTCTCGTCCGTGTAGGTCGAGCCGAAGAGCGCGAGGTCGGAGTGGGCCGTCATCCAGGGGCTGCTGCGGTCTCCGTCGAGGACCAGGCGGCCCTCGGCGTACCCCAGGTAGAAGCCGGGGTTCTCGCCGGTGATGTCCTGCGCCCGGACGGGCGACGAGGACAGGAGGGAAAAGCTAAGGGTAATCAGTGCGATCAGTCCGGTGCGGGTCATTTGCTCGTCTCCTTGTCGAATCGGTTTATCCGTTATTTGATCTTTCCAGGAAAGCTACCGCCGACTTTAGTCCACGGCAATTTTCCTGGAAAGATATCTCACCTCAATTGTTAATGTTCTGTCATATCGTGCGGCGACACAAGGTCACCGGAGGAACTAATTTGCTCCTCAATCGACAACTATTCATTTCAACCAAACACCACATAGTATCACATAACCATATTTATGTCAAGACATTTTGGGCTATTTTTGTCAAATTTTTACCCCTCAGCCCTAAACCCTATATTTAAGCCAAAAGCCCCAATCAGATCGGGGCTTTTAAAAAATTAATCTAGCCGGCTAGTCTAAGTAGTAAAATCGAGAAAATTATTCTGATCAACCACAATAAACCTAGCCCCTGGATAGTTTACTCGCCAATCCTTGGGCACGGTAACCCTTTTCCGACCCCACTTCAGCTCATAGGCAAACAATTTACCCTTTCGCTCCTCTATCAAATCTATCTCTCTTTTTTGTTGTGTCCGCCAGAAATAGAGATTGGGATTTTGTTGTTGATTGTGATGGTATTTTATTCTTTCGCTGATGAGATAATTTTCCCACAAAGCGCCTCCATCCGAGCGCAAGCGCAATGGATTATTATTATTTATCAATACGTTACGTACCCCATTATCATAAAAATAAATTTTGCGCAATTTCTTCAACTCATTTCTTAGATTACGACTAAAGGGGTTTAGACGAAAAATGATAAAAGCCTTTTCCAGAATCTGGATGTAGCTAGCTACTGTCTTCTTGTCTACGCCTACCAATCCGGAGAGCTTATTATAGGAGACTTCTTGACCAATCTGCAAAGCCAGTGCCTGCAACAATCTCTCTAATATTTCTGGATTCTTAATATTTTGCCAACGCAGCACGTCTTTATACAAGTAGCTGCGAGTAATATTTTGCAAGTTTTCCCAAGCAGCGCGCTCATTTTTTACAATTTCTGGATATGATCCCAAGATCAACCTCTTTTCCAAAAGCCTAGTAATTTCCGTCGGGGAATAAATTTGCCTGATCTCCGCTAGAGAAAAAGGATAAAGATATAATTCATACTTGCGACCCGTTAGAGGCTCAGCTATTTCATTAGATAATTCGAAAGAAGATGATCCAGTGGCAATTATTTGAATTTTGGGGAAATTATCAGCAATCAACTTTAAACTTAAACCAATATTTTTTACCCTCTGCGCCTCGTCTAAAATAACAAGTCGACTGTTTCCCAAAAAAGACTTCAATTCTGTTGAGGTTCTGTCCGTAAAAGCATCTCTGATATCGGGCTCATCACAATTTAAATAGACAGATTCTTTTTTATACTTATTTTGTATTTCTTTGACTAAAGTAGTCTTTCCTACTTGTCGAGCACCATAAATAATAACTATTTTCCCCTGAAACAGTTTTTTTTCTAGACATGCCTGAATTGTTCTTTTTATTGTCATCTATTTATTATTTTTTATAACTATGGGATTACACTACCCTAATTATATATTATTTAGGGGAATTGTTCAGGGTATTTAGTCAAATATTTTGTTACTGTCTGAGTGGGCTTAAAATAAGGTTATGCCAATTGCTAATATACTATCGCATAAAAAAAATCCCCACAGACGACGAGGCGAAAAACGCTTCGTTATCTGTGGGGGAGGTGCGAACACCGTTGAGCTCGATCCCTACTTGGCCCAGGGCAGCCGAACCGCGTAGGCACCGCTCTCGAACTGGTACAGCAGGGCGCCGCTCAGAACCTTGGGGCCGATGGGGGCCCACTTGTCCGTGCGGCTGGAGTGCCAGTTCAGCGCGGTGCAGCCGGGGAAGTCCGCCTTGTTCAGGACGACCCGGCCGCTGACCTGGCCCTTGCGCTGACCGTCGCTGCAGAAGATGACGACCTCGTTGTAGTAGTCGCCGCTCCAGGTGATCTGCAGCCGCTCCATCGTGTCCGACACCACCAGCTCCTCTATCGGCGGACCCACGTAGTCAGGCTTGCTGTCGCCGGTGAAGCCGAGCCAGTAGATGCCACCGGCGAGAACCGCCAGGATCAGCACCCACAGCGGCGCGCGGATGCGGCCGAGGGGGGCGGCGGCGCGGAGCAGGCGGTTCGGGCGGGGCTCGGGCGGGGCGACGTCGACGGGGATGGGCGGCGGCGTGACGGGCGGGGCAGCCGGGGCGGGGTCGGAGTGAACCAACGCCAGCGTCGGCCGGCTACCGTTGCCGCGGGCCGTCGTCACCTGCGGCTGCGGTCCCGTAGGGGG
>Ga0180009_10003142_pt1 | contig 18997 bp, 16 predicted proteins | sample OS_PC_MetaG_FD_123537 | JGI IMG/M metagenome (GOLD analysis project Ga0180009, IMG submission 123537) | Groundwater microbial communities from the Aspo Hard Rock Laboratory (HRL) deep subsurface site, Sweden - OS_PC_MetaG | ecosystem: Environmental > Aquatic > Deep subsurface > Groundwater...
AGACACGGACCGTCAAAAAAGCGCTCATTTACCGTTTGTAGTACTGATAAAACCCGGCCGTCAGCCGGTGAAACTACGGCACCCGCTTTTCGAGGTGTCACCCGATCTGGGTCCCTGAAAAAATAGCAGATAAACAAGGTAACCCCAAGGCTGACGAGGGTTATCGTCGTCAGACCTAACAGGGCCAAAATAGCGGTCACAAATGCCGCCGCAAATATAATCGGATACCCCGGCCTTGCTACTGGAAATGCGACTGGTTTAGGGGAATCCGTCCAGGAAAAATTATCCATTAAGAGCACTTTATCGGTATTAAATTCATATTATTCCAAGTAAAATAAATTAAAATTATTTTTTCTATAAGAAATCAATAAAAATGTCAATTGTTTCTTATTATTTTAACCAATTGTTTTTATACCCGAAACCGAGTTCCGCGTCTGATTTTCGAATATATTCTGGGGCCAGCATGACAACATTGTCGGTATTCTTCTGTTTGAATCGATTCATGCTAAGTAGGCCTATTGTCGAAGCCCGTATGGTGTTTTGGATAGGTTCTGCAAAAGAGGCATATGGACCGACTTTCTCGATTATTTTCTTCTTGTATATCCACGCCCCCTCACCAATAAACACACAGGTTGTATTTATAGCTAAAAGAACTTTGTCAAGGGTCGAAACCTGGGCCAGTACTATTTTCTGTAAATTTCCATTTTCATGGCGGTAACGTGAAAAATATACCTCCCCTTTGCGGGCATCCATTAATGGACAAATCATATTTGATGAAATCGCTGCTTGCATAGCCAGCGCATCAAGGTTAGAGACCCCCACAACGGGTTTTCCCGCGGCGACGGCCAGCGCCTTTATAGTACTGATACCGATTCGCAGTCCGGTAAAACTGCCGGGTCCGCGCCCCACGGCAAACCCATCAATTTCCGACAGCGTCAGGCCCGACATGTCGACTACCTTCTGAACCATTTCGATTAAATGAATCGCATGGGTTTGGGCGCTGACGCTCGTCGACTCGGCCAGTATCGATTGATCATCCACTATGGCGACGCTGCAGCTTTTGGTTGCCGTGTCCAGTGCAAGGATTCGCATATCAGATGCTTGTTATTTTAGACTTGCCGGAATCGAATCGGTTTCAAAGGCAATCGGCAGGACTTCATCCATGTGCTTTACGCAAACAAATTTTATTTTCCGCCTGACATGACTCGGAATTTCAGCCAGGTCTCTTTTGTTCTTTTCAGGGATGATAATTGTCCGGATTCCTGCCCGCAAAGCTCCCAGCGCTTTTTCCTTCAGCCCGCCGATGGGAAGAACGCGTCCCCTCAAGGTAATTTCACCGGTCATTGCCACCTTGCTGTTGACCGGCTTCTTCATCAAGGCCGAAATCAACGCCGTTGTCATTGCAGTTCCTGCCGACGGCCCGTCCTTCGGAATTGCGCCGGCCGGAATATGAATGTGGACGTCCATGTTTTCAAAAACATTTTCATCTATTCCGGACGATACCAGATTGGCCCGGGCATAAGTGACCGCAGCTCGTGCCGACTCCTGCATAATATCACCCAGTTGACCGGTTATAATCAATTCACCCTTACCGCCGATCAGCGTGGCTTCCACATACAAAACTTCACCGCCGACCTGGGTCCAGGCCAAACCGGTCGCCAAACCGATTTGACTATTTTCCTGATCCATTTCGGGATAATACTTATGAACCCCTAAATATTTTTGCAGAATGGCCCGGGTAATGCGAAAAGGACCTTTTTCCCCTTCGGCGATCTGGCGTGCAACCTTGCGAAAAATCGTACCGATTTCCCGTTCAAGATTTCGAAGGCCTGCTTCAGAAGTATATTCTGAAATAATCTGGCTTAAGGCTCCTGAACTGATGGAGATTGTTCGTCGCTTCAGCCCATTCTCTTTGATTTGACGCGGAATCAGGTGGGTCTCGGCGATGATCTTCTTTTCTTCTTCGGTATAACCCGAAAGCGTGATCACTTCCATTCTGTCGAGCAGCGCCGAAGGTATGGTATCGGTCAAATTGGCAGTCAGAATAAACATCACCCTGGACAGGTCGAACGGCAAGTTTAAATAATGGTCGCTGAAAGCGAAATTCTGCTCCGGATCCAGGGCTTCCAGCAAGGCCGACGAGGGATCGCCCCTGAAATCAGCACCCAACTTATCAATTTCATCCATCATGAAAACAGGGTTGTTGCTGCCGCACTGTTTGAGTCCTTGCAATATTCGGCCCGGTAGAGCCCCGATATAGGTTCGTCGATGCCCCCTGATTTCAGCTTCATCCCGAATTCCGCCAAGAGAAATCCGGACAAACTTACGCTTCATGGCCCTGGCAATTGCCCGCCCCAAAGATGTTTTGCCGACCCCCGGCGGTCCGACAAAACAGAGGATCGGCCCTTTCATTTTGCGATTTAATTTGCGAACGCTCAAATATTCCAAAATGCGGTCTTTGACCTTATCAAGTGCGTAATGATCCTTATCCAGTTCAATTTTTGCTTCTTTGATATCAATTACATCCGGGGTCGATCGGCTCCACGGTAATTCAACCAGCCAATCCAGGTAGGTACGTACGACCGACGCTTCCGCAGAGTCCGGATGCATCTGCTCCAGACGGCTGAGCTGTTTTAAGGCCTCAAGATCGGCTTCCTTCAACATCTTGGCCCGCTTGATCTTTTTGCGGTAATCGTCAAGCTCCTGGAACCTTTCATCCTGATCACCCAGTTCCTTGTGAATCGCCCGGACCTGCTCCCTGAGAAAATAATCCCGTTGGCTTTTCGATATCTCATCTTTGACCTCGGATTGGATTTTCGCCTGCATGGCGGACATTTCAACTTCCCGGGACAACAGATTATTCACCTGTCTGAGCCGCTGGACCGGATCGATCAGCTCCAGCAATTGCTGCGACTCATCCACTTTCAATTTCAGATTTGAAGCAACCAGATCAGCCAGTTTGCCGGGGTCATTAATGCTCTGTAAAATAGCACCGACATCGTTGGTCAACTCACCGCGAAGCGCCAGAATTTTTTCGGAATGTTCAATGACATTTCGCATCAGGGCTTCTATTTCCAGATCAACATCTTTCATGGACGCTTCGGTAATCGTTTCAATTTTAACCCGATACCACGATCTTTTCCTGACGTATTCAACTATTCTCGCCTTGGCTATTCCCTGAACTAAAGCCTTGACGCGTCCATCCGGAAGCTTCAGTATTCTCAAGATGCGACCGACAGTCCCCATTCCGTAAATTTGTTCCGGCGACGGCTCCTCCGTACCCGGATCCTTTTGTGTTGCCAGAAGCAACAACCGGTCCTGTTTCAAGGCTTCTTCTATCGCCCGGACCGATCGTTCCCGCCCAATGAAAAGCGGCAAAAGCATATCTGTAAAAATAACAACATCCCTGACCGGTATTAGCGGCAATGGACTTGGAATATGGATGTTCTTGTCGTCATCATCAATAATGCTTACAAGGTCATCCTTGTCGGTTTCAGCCATTTTATCTCCTAAATACCCGAAGTAATATTAAAATATTTTCAACAAACTACAGTTAGACATAAAGTCAATCATGCATAACGGATTTTATGGTTCCCTTAAACATGAAATAAAAAATCCGGCCAAATCTGTCCGAATTGGCAATCCAGGTCGCGAGACCTATAAAAAATGCTCAATTTTGTTCAAATTCAAGGAAGGCGAAAATTTTAACCACTAGAATACATTGAGTATTTCGAGGATTAAAATTTGAGCCTGCCCCCCGAGGAACAGACTCCGTATTCCAAAGGGTAGGCGCCGAAATTGAGCAAAAGGGGACTTTTTGCAAAGGTCTCGTTGCTTCTTCCGTTTACAGGACACCAAGCGGTTTCAGTGCCACAGGCCGGTTGACCAGCTGATTAATACGCTGTCGTTATTATAAAACATTATTTGGTTTTGACAATAACATTCTTGCTTTTTTTATCTAAAGCACATAGGTTGCCATAAAATAAAACCCGGATTAAAAATTATTGCCGCTCATCCTCGTTTCTGCGGAGTTATCATGCTGACACCGACAATTGCAGACTATCTGATCGAATTTTTGACGTTTTCGTTTGGATTATGCGTTGGAAGTTTCATGAATGTCTGTATTTTCAGGTTGCCGAATTCCAAATCGATCGTCCACCCTCGTTCCATGTGTCCGAAATGCGGCAATATGATAAAATTTTATGACAATATCCCCATCTTCAGCTTCTTGCTGTTGAAGCGAAAATGCCGTTATTGCAATGCGCCGATTTCGTTTCGTTATCCCTTGATCGAAATCATGGGCGGATTTTTTGCAGTTTGCGTGTACCTTAAATTTGGTATCACCCTGGAAAGTCTGATCTATTATTTTTTTATCGTTGCGTTGATGGTGATAACCTTTATTGACATTGACCATCAGATCATCCCCGACCGCATCACCCTGCCCGGCATTCCCTTGTTTTTTTTAGCATCATTTGCGGTTTCGGCTATCGGCTACAAAGATTCCATTCTGGGGTTCTTGGTAGGGGGCGGAAGTCTTTTTGCCGTCGCCTGGGCATATCATCTGGTAACAAAACGAGAGGGTATGGGCGGCGGCGATATCAAACTGCTGGCCATGATCGGTACCCTTGTCGGCTGGCAGGGGGTTTTATTTACGATTTTCGTTGCCTCTGCCGTTGGCACTTTCGCTGGGGTCCTCTCCATGATCGGACAAGCCAAAGACAGAAAACTGGCTGTGCCCTTTGGACCCTTTCTGTCAATCGGCGCGATAACGTATATCTTTTGGGGACCTACGCTAATATATTGGTACTTGAATCTCCTCAGATAAAAAGACTGAGGGCCGCACTTGTTGACATGAGACGTTTGATAACTCACCTGTTCTGAATTTCCAAAAGTCACTTTCGTGTTTTATATGTTATGAAATAGCCAGGATGACCGGTGGTTTAATTCTGATGTTCCAACCTCCAGAATCGTATAGAACGGTTTTATTGGTGCTATTTTTGTTGACAAATTCAACTACTTACTATAATTATAATGGTTACAAAATCTTAAAAACAATCAGTACCCTGTAAGGCTTCTATGCTTCGAACCTATTATTAATTTGCCACAGGTGAATTCGATGACAAGTTTAGCGTTACAAAAAAAGGCAGTCGAGATGGCGGTTATTTTAAATGCTGCGGTTGCCAATATCCGCCTCTATCCACCGACCAGTGATATTATTGACACCTCCATCGGCAGACTGGACACCGCCCTGAATGCCATACTTAGCGAGGTGGATTCGATTGTCTTTGCAGAATCTGAAAAAAACTTTCTGGTCTCCGGACAGGCGTTGAGTGAAAAGGATCAAAAAAAACCTCAAGTAATCTCATTTCTTGAGTTACTGCGCAATACCGGGATCAAAAGCATCACTTTTGAAAAGGGCGTGGATAAAGGCGAACTGTTGGCCTTGGTGGAAATAGCCGGTACCCAGCCGGAAATAATTAAAAATGCCGGCGGCTTGAAACAGATCGTTGCCGCCAAAAATCTTTCTCATATTTTCCTGGACCAGAAAGTATATGTTGCCATGGGAAAAGATCAGAAAGTCGTCTCGGCAGGTTCTAACCAGAATAATGGAAGCATATCTTCTGACACCCGGTCTGTTGAGCTGTCTGATATTGACCGGCGTACCGGTATCGAGCGCCGCCAGGCTGACGGTTCTGATTATTTAAAAACCGAGGGCTCTGAAAGGCGCACGCTTGAAGATCGTCGAAAAATCCAAATTTCCGATTATAAAGATAAGCTCGGCAGCATTTTAAAAGGTGAAACCATTGCTTTCAACGACCAGCAGGTTATGCAATCCCTGCCGGGAACAATCGATCAGTTGTTTGCCAAAGAAAAAAACAAAGTTGCCGAAGCATTGATAGACAAGCTGGCAAGGGGGCTTTTGGAGGCAGACCCCACCTTACGCGACAATGTCTCGAAGGCCCTCTCAACAATCAGCTCCCGGCTGATGGATGAACAGCGCCATGATATGCTCCGCATGCTTTCACATAAATTAGTCGGTTGGATAAATCAAGAAGCCATACCCAAACCCACTTTTGAACAAATTTGCAGGCAGCTTCAATCCATGCTGGCCGCATTTATTCAAAATCATCAATTGGACGAATGTATCAATATTTTGAAAAAATTCAGGGCAATTGAACGCGGTCAAATAACAAAGAATGAATCCTTTCAGGAAATATCCGGTTCGATCTTAAAAGAAATCGCCGCCGGTAGCGCCGTGGACACGCTGGTTCATGAAATGCAAACCAACCAAACGAACCAGAAAGACCAGGCTATGTCATGTCTGGCAAACCTCGGCCCTGGAGTAATTGAGCAGATGCTGAATTTACTACAGGAAAGTCAGGACAAATCCCTGCAAGCGCGAATCTTACAAGTTCTCACGGAGATAGGTTCCGACGCGGTCCCCCTATTGGCGAACCGGATCGAACAGGAGCCCCCGGCAGAAACCATGCGCCATCTCGTCGCTATAATAGGAAAAGTCGGTGGTGAAGAGAATCTGGATGTGCTTCTTCCGCTGGTCACGCATAAGGATATCCGGGTACAGCGCGAAGCGCTCAACAGCATCTTTAGCATCGGCGGAAATGCCCGCGGAGGGTATTTGCTGTCGTTGCTGCCGACCGCCGATGATCAATTAAAACCCAGTATCATCGCCATGTTGGGCACCCTTAAACACCATGAGGCTATTCCAAGCTTGCTTGAGCTGCTGGAGTCAAAGTCAATTATCGCTTCAAAGTCAAAAAACGAACTTGCTGAAAAGATCTGCGTTGCTTTGGGGAAAATAGGTTCAAAAGAAGCTATTCCAGCGCTGACGGCCATTGCGGAATCCAAAGGCTTGTTTAAAATCAAAGCCCATTCCGCTTCGGTACAGTCCGCTGCCGGCAGGGCTTTGGAAATGATACAAAGGAAGCAAACGTAAAATATGCTTGCACAAATACCCCGTCTTCTGGTCTAACACCTCCAGAGGAGATTAAATCTAAGGGGCAATTTGTAGATGGGATTTTTGCATGAGCGAGCACACCCATTTGCGGAATCTGAAAATAAATTATTAATTTCTGCGGCTGAAAGTTACGAAAGTTATCTATAAAATTAAGGCGCTGTTTTAAGCTGATATTTGTTAATTTTGAATTTGAGATTTTGAATACTGGCGAGGTATTAATTTTGGCACTAATCAATCCGAAGAAAATGGAGGTGCAGATAAAATTAATTTACTATGGTCCCGGCCGTGGAGGAAAAACATCCAACCTGCAATATATCTACAAGAAATTCAAAGATCGTATGACAACTGAGTTAATGACCGTAAAGACATATGGTGACCGCACCCTGTTTTTTGACTTTCTGCCTATAGATATCGGTCAAATTATGGGATATACTATCAAAATTCAGCTATATACGGTACCGGGGCAGGTTAAATACCAGGCTACCAGAAGGCTGGTTTTACGAGGAGTTGACGGCGTCGTTTTTGTAGCAGACTCTATGGCTATGAGAGAAAAATTGAACATCCTTTCACTCAAGGACCTCCAGGAAAACCTAACCTTTTTTGATAAAAATATTTTCAAAATCCCTTTGGTTTTGCAGTATAATAAACGTGACCTGGTGAAAGAAGGTATTCCCATCCTGCCCATTGAAAGACTTGAAAAAACATTGAACAGACAGTTAAAAGCACCTTCTTTTGCGGCCAGTGCCGCCACCGGAGAGAATGTAATTGAAACCATGAAAAAGGCAATCACTTTAACGGTATCTTCCTTAAAGGAAAAGCTGGAACTAAAAGGATAAAAAAAATGGATAAAAAAAATAAAGACTTATTCACTACTGAGATTAATAACCGTCTCGGCGCATTTTTTGGAGATGAATCTACGCCGGATATCCAATCGAAAATTATCAAAACCGCTAACGTAAAAGAATCTGCATTTACAAACTTACAAGCTATCGTTCTTTCGATCGAATGGGAAATCACCGATCAGACCATGGACCGTTTAATTGCCGAAACAGACAAATTAATGAAAATATATAAAGATAACAGATCTGTCTTTTCGCTGCTAAAACTCCTAAATTCGGTTGGTAAATATATCAATGCCAAAAAGGCAAACGCCCATCCCAATTCCATAAATTTATTACATTCCGTCAATGCGAGTATTCAAAAAGTGGGGACATCCGCTGCTATAACGAAAGCTGAAATTAATAAAATTCTTTCTGATGAAGTCGCAAAATTTAATCAATTAAAACAACAATTGCTCACCGGAACGGGACCACTCCCCAAAACGGAAAAAAAACCGGCTGAAAAAACCGAACCCAAGCCGGTTGAAACAGCACCAACCGCCCAGGAATCCAATACCCAACAAGCCAAGCGGCAAAAAGATTTGCCGACGCCTAAACAAAGCACCTTGTCATCCCAAGATGCACTGCTTGTGTCTATTGAAGAAATAAAGAAACTTATCAAGGAGGAATTTAAAACGCTTCGCGAAGAATTAAAACTGTTGCGGTAATAATGGCGCATAGGCAATGGGAATCCTTATCCAACCTATATTTAAAACTGTCCTTGCAAAAAAATACCGCTTGCTCTGAGCCAAAAGCATGATTTATGACCGCGTCATATACGTTGTAGGAGATAAGGGATGGATCAATTTCCCGGCGATTTTTCTGCTTTGCTTTTTAAAAGATCCGTTAAAGACGATTTAGATGAGCTTTCCTTGACCCGTCAGATGCTGAAGGTTTTATGTGAACTGGATGGAGATAAAGATATTGCAACAGTGAACCGGGTCCTGAACATGGACGCGCAAACATTGAAAGAAATAATCACCAGACTTTATAACATACAACTAATTGAATTATCATATAATCCAACTCGAGTATTAGATAAAGAGTTCTTTGATTTTCTAAAATTACAACTATCCATAGCCATGGGGCCCATCGCTGAATTCTTGATTGAAGACCAAATCCATGAATCTGGCGACAGTCTGTCAAAAATGCCTTATCATCGAGCTGTTGAACTGGTCGACCGTTTGTCCCGGCAAATTCAACGGCAAGAAAAAAAAATTGCATTTCAGCAGGCACTGCTAAAAAAAATTAAAGAAATAACCGCCTGATTTTTTCTGCTTTTCCCATTGCTTATTGCTCCAGGGAAAAGGAGCTCTCAGTTATGATTATTATCTGCGAAAAATGCGGCAAAAAATATCAACTAGACCCTGACAGGATAAAAGGCACATATGCCAGATTTGCCTGTAAGGCTTGCGGGTACCTGATCACCACCACCAAGACTGGATTAAGATTAATCCGAAAAAAACCAACGCCTGCACCCGCCCCTGCCACCACCACAGCCACGGGGACCAAGGCAACCCAAACCGTTTCAGCAATCGACAGTGGGATGGAGAATTCACCCCCCCCGGGAAAACCCAAAAAGAAAATATTAATCAAAGACAAAGATCAATTCATGCGCCCGAGCCGTTTCCGGTTTGGTCTGACGGCAAAGCTTTTTACCGTGATGATACTGGTCAGCTTGATACCGTTGGTTATGTTCTGGGGAATTACTTTGTCACAGGCCAAAGAACGCATTCGCACCGAATCAACCAAACACAGTATCCAAATGTTTTCGAGCATGGTTCGGTATGTGGATGAATGGTTCGGTGAAAAGGAAAGGATTATCAAGGACTTGGCGGAAATGGACGCCGTTATTTCGATGGACCGGGCATTACAGGAATCGCTACTTGAAGCCGCCCGTAAAATTTATCCTCACTTAGAAGGCATCTTTGTTGTTGATGCAAACGGTAAATTCTTTACCGGCAACACGGACCTGCGCCTGGAGGAATATTCAGCGCAATCTTTTTTTCAAAACCTGATGCGCAGTCAAGCGCCTGCATGGCAGATGGTAAAAAACACGAAAACCGGCAAGCCTGTTCTGATGTATGCCGTTCCAATTAAAAACACGGCAGGTACTGTCGGCGTAATCGTTCATTCGATTCAAATCGATAAGATCTCAAAACAGGTTATCAGCAATGAGGCCGGCAATACCGGATTTTCTTTTTTAGTCAAGAATAAACAGGCATTGGATGCTTACCAGATCGACATTTATGGTTTCAGACAAAAGCAGTTAAATTGGTCGCCCCTGATCGGCGCATACAAAAGCGGCCAAACAGGGGGGGTATCTTTTCAAAACCAAAAGGGTGAATCCGTTCTGGGGTATATAGGCCGAACGAAATTCGGATGGGGGATAGCGATTCAAAAAGACGAAATTGAAGTTTCCGTACTGATTGATCAGTTGATGTCCTTTGCCTATCTCCTGCTGGTGATAATCATCGGTTTTGTTTCGATTGTCGCCTGGTTTTCAGGCCGTGCGCTTTCCAAGCCCATCATAAAGCTAACCGATGCCGCCAACCGGATCAGCATCGGCGAACTGGATATGGAAATTCGGACGAAAAGAAAAGATGAAATTGGCGATCTTTCTGAAGCCATCGCGAGGATGCAGGACAGCATTCGTATTTCGATCGAACGGTTGCGACGCAGGGTATAGCAACCCCCAAAGGAGTATTTGAGCCTAAAAGTTTTCAATAAGTACGATAAGGATAAAATGATAATAATCCCACGAGTGAAACTGGTCATAAATAACCTGAACAGTTACTATCTCAATATGGAAAAATTGATCGAGTATTACCAATCCGAATTTAAAAGAGGTGGGATTCATCTAAAATCGCTTGCCGCTGAGGGGATAATTTTTTTCGATGAAGATACGATCACGAATGTTTTTTTTCAGGAAAAAAATAATCTAACAGACGGTCTTTCCGCCAGAGATGAATTGATCAAGAATTTAAAAGTACACAATTTTATGGTATCCGTTTATCCGATCGAACCGGACAATTTTCATTTTTGGGCCAATTTAAATTATGCCGAAAACCTCTACCGCGATCTCAGCACAGATACTACAGCCCTCGAAACTTTGATCAAGCGGATGAACACTGAAAATCTTACCGGCTTTATTGAGGTCGCCATAACGGGTACGCCTGATCACGGCCTTATCTTTTTCAATAACGGCAACATCATCGGCATTACCTGCCCATGGGAGCATGGCGAACCTTCCGATACCAAGCAAAATCTTCATCGTTTAATTCTAAAATCGAAAAGCTCAGGCGCATCTTTTAACGTAAAGTGTATCGACCTGAGTCGTTTCCAAAGCAATGCGGATTCCTCCTCCGCAAACGTCGAACACCCCCCCGGTGATGTTGTTGCCTTGCTGCAAATCCTATTATCAACTCTGGAGTCGCTGATTACCGCCGAGAAAAGAATAAAAACGGATTTTGATACGCTTCTGAAAAAGAAGTTTTTTGAAAAAGCCGACATTTATGAATTTCTTGATCCATTCGCAGCCGAAGTTCAATACGCCAACGGTACATTTGGATTTACGGGGGACACCCTGCTGCCGCAAATTGTCAAGGGTGTCTCGGAAAGTGTCTTGGAACTGGCCGATGATATGGGACTTCTGGCGCTGCTGATGCAAAAGCTCGACCCTTTAAAAAAACAGTATCAGGGTGAAATAACGCGTTTCGGCATTAAGATTTAAAACGTCAGAATCCGATTTGATTAAAACTCGTACCAACAAAAAAGGGAACCAAATGCCACCAAAAGTGCTGATTGTCGATGATGACCGCATTTTGCTGAGCTTAACGGAAATAAAACTAAAAAAACATGAGAATAACTTTACCGTCCTGACAGCTGAAGATGGTCTGCAAGCCGTCGCCATATTAAAAGAAAACCATATCTCCTTGGTTGTTACCGATCTGCAGATGCCCCACATGGACGGCCTTGCCCTCTTGGCCCATCTTTCAGAAAATTACCCGGACATACCGGTCATAATTTTGACCGCCTATAGTTCGCCGACTTCGAAAAAAAATGCCCTTGAGGGAGGTGCCGCCGATTATCTGGAAAAACCCTTTGTGGTTGAAGAGCTTACCAAAAAAATAATCGCACGACTGGCAAAAGAATCCGAGGGCGGCATCCTGCAAACGGTCCCTTTGGAAATGTTCTTGCAACTCGTTGAGATGGAACAGAAAACCTGTACCATCCGGGTGACAAATAAAACCTCCGGATTAAAGGGCGTTTTATTCTTTAAAAAAGGAGACCTTTATGACGCCCGCGTACTGGACACCAAAGGAAAGCCGAGCGCTTATCAGATCCTTTCGTGGAATAAGGTTGCTTTGTCAATTCAGGATACCTGCCCGGTGAAAACCAAACAAATACATGACAATCTCCAGGCGCTCCTTATGCAAGCCATGCGGTTAAAAGATGAAATAGCTAAAAAGAACGGTGCTTCGATTCAAAAAACGACAGCCACGACAGTTGAACCCGCTTTGAACAGTTCGGAACCGATTGCTTCGACCCTGGCAGAGTCAATTCGCAGCAAGCTGGAAAAAATGAAAGGGGAAAGAAAATGGTTAAAGGAAATTTTTCAAGACGATGCCTGGAACGATTTTATTTCAGAAGCCGTCAAGCTTGGAAGGCATTTTAATGCCGGAACATTAAAATTCTGTTATCTTAACAAGGGGGGGGCAATCGATTTTATCATCCTGCCGGATAATAAACCGACTGTAATTTCAGTCGAAGCTAACTGCCCCCGCGACAAGATAATTCAAATTCTCAGTCAATAGCAAATTTGTGGTATGCTGAAGGGACACTATTGCTAAAACGACCGGAAAAAAGATATGATTGATCTGTTTCAGGATATTCTTGATATTGAAGACGTTCAGGGGGTCATGTTTTTTTCTTTTAAGGGAAACCTTATTTTTAAGCACTTTAAATCGAATATGGCCGCAGGGCTTAACGACGGGGATTTGATCACCCTCATCCATGTTTTAGAAAATATTCAGGAAGCGGAATTGGTTTATGACAACGGTATGATCTACACCATTAGAGCCCGCACAGGATATGTCCTTGTGATCATGGGACGGTTCGCTTCGATTGCGATGGTTAGACTCAACTGCGGAATTATTCTCCCGACGCTGCCCCTGACAGATAAAAAACCCAAAGGATTAAGACGATTTTTCGGAAAATAATAAGATGGTGGAGATATAATAACCATGCCTAAGGTTCACGAAAAAGAAAAGATAGACATCGATTCAAAAACAAAGGAAGCCGAAGCGTATCATACCCACGGTTTATATAAAGAGTCGCTGGAATTGTATAAACAGATGCTTTCCTCCTTTCCTAAACTGGATCCGCAACGTCAGCGGCTTTTCGAAGAAAAGGTGCAACTTTTACAAAAAGAGATCGATGACTTTGATCAGGTGGGCGAAACGCTTTCAGACCAGGAATTATCTCTTTTCAAAGAAACCTGGCAGGGCGAAGAAAATGTTCATGAGGTTTTGGGAAGCATATCGGCCTTCAAGGAACTGGGGTTGTTTCAAGAGGCTATTGATGGTTATATGAATTTATTTGCGTTGGATTATCCAACCGTTAATATCATCCCCGGCCTGATTGAGTGCCTTTTCAAAATTCATTCTCCTTCCAGGGTCATTGATCAGGTTGAAAAAATTATCAGTGAAAACAACTTAACAGATGAAGCCAGGGCCGAGGTTAAATTTTCAATCGGCCTTGAGATGGAAAAGCGTAATCACAAAGATCTGGCCCTTGAATTTTATCAGTCTGTTAAAAGCATTAATTCGGACTTTCCGGAAGTAAAGTCTAAAATCAACGCATTAATGTCCGTGACTACTTTCAAATCCAAGTACGATTATCTCTTGAAAAATAATATAGTAACCAAGGAGCAACTGGAAAACGCCCTGGCTTTAGCCAAAAAGGCAAATAAAAGTGTAGAGTTTGTCCTTGTTGAACACTTAAAGATAAAAAAAGAGGAAATGGGAAAGTCGCTATCCTTGTTCTTTAAGTGCCCCTTTAAAGCCTTTGATCCTAAAATGTCGATTCCCTATGAGCTCTTAACAAAATTAAAAAAGCCTTTTCTGCTGCAGAACACATGGGTCCCGCTTAGCTGGGAGATGACGTCCGGAGAAGTAGAAATCCTGATTGATAACCCGACCGACATCACCCGTACCGATTTTATTTCGACCCTGATTAAAGCCAAAAAATACAAAATGTCCGTCGGGATCAAGGAAGATATTGTCGCATTCGTCAACTATTTTTACGACCAGAAGAATACCGCCATCGAGACCCAGCAGGAAGATGAAGAAGACAGTATGTTCATGCTGCCGGAAATCGACTTTGAGGAAGATAACGATCAGCCGGTGGAAGACGACGGGGGAATGGATGAAGCTTCCAGTCAGGTGGTTCGCATGGTTGACCAGATTTTAATTACCGCCTACCGCAAGGACGCTTCCGATATACACATCGAACCTTCTGTTATTACCAAGAAGACCGATATTCGTTACCGCATTGACGGCGTCTGCCAGGAGGTCCTGCAGGTTCCCTTGAGCAGCACGCGCGGGCTCCTCTCCCGGCTAAAGATTATGGCAAACCTGGATATTGCCGAAAGGCGCCTGCCCCAGGACGGCAAAATCAAATTTAAACGAAAAGGTATTAAACCGTTTGAGCTGCGGCTGGCAACCCTCCCCACCGCAGGCGGTTTTGAAGACGCTGTGCTCCGAATTCTGGCCGAATCCGGTGCCATGAAATTTGACGACATGGGGCTGAGTGAACGAAACCTGGAGCATGCCAAGAAAATTATCATTCAGCCGTACGGCCTGTTTCTGGTCGTCGGGCCGACCGGTTCCGGTAAAACAACTACCCTGCACTCCGCGCTCGGGTATATTAATAAACCCGGTGTTAAAATATGGACGGCCGAAGACCCGGTTGAAATCTCCCAGCAGGGGTTGCGCCAGGTGGAATGCAAACCTAAAATCGGTCTGGATTTTCCCCGGGTCATGCGCGCCTTTCTGCGGGCAGACCCGGATATTATCATGATCGGTGAAATGCGCGATAAAGAAACCTCGCACATTGGGATCGAAGCCTCTCTGACCGGCCATCTGGTCTTTTCAACCCTGCACACCAACAGTGCGCCCGAAACCATTACCCGCCTTTTGGACATGGGCCTCAACCCCCTTAATTTTTCCGACGCGTTTCTCGGGGTGTTGGCCCAGCGGCTCGTCCGGCGGTTATGCAAGTCCTGCAAAAAGGAATATCATCCCACAGAAGAGGAATTCGAATCCATACAAATTCTGTACGGCAAAGAAGCCTTTGATGCGACGGGAATCAAGTACACGCCGGATTTCAAAATGTTTCGTGCCGAGGGGTGTGAAGCCTGTTCCGGATCGAAATATAAGGGCCGGCTCGGTATTCATGAACTCATGGTAGGCACCAAGGAAATCAAGAAAATGATCAAATCCCAAGCGCCCACCGATGAACTCTTTAAGCAGGCTGCCAGAGACGGTATGGCCACGCTGATCCAGGACGGCATCCATAAAATATTTAAGGGCCTGACCGATCTGGATGAGATCCGGCGGGTTTGCGTCAGCTAAGTCCATCTGCATGTAAGCCCTGCAATTGCATATAAAACATGACAAGATATAGAAACAAGTATTTTTATTCATTAGAGTTCTTTAGCAACTTAAAACGTCATCGTATTTATGTTCATTTCTACTAGGCAAATAAGGTACGCCATTTGAAAAAAAGCTATAAATTTTACATTGTCGATGATGACCGGATTTCTCTTAACCTGATGACCCGGTATTTGGAAAAGGATGGCCATACTGTTTCCGGATACACTTCCAGTAGCAAGGCCCTTCCGGAAATCATTGCTCAGCGGCCCGACTGTGTGGTTGTGGATCTGATGATGCCTGAAATCGACGGGCTTGAACTGATCAGCCAACTTCGCAACAAACGCAGCCTAGATGCAACTAAAATCGTAGTGGTAACAGCCAAATCTTATGAATTTGATCGCAAGCAGGCTTTTTCTTTCGGCGCCGACAGCTATATAATCAAACCCGTCAATCCAAAAACCTTCGTTGCCCAAATAGTGCGAACCATAAAAGATCAAATTGAAATGGCTTTCTGGGGTGTCCATGGCACCCTGCCCGTTCCCAGTAAAAACACCAATAAATACGGTGGAAATACTTCCTGCGTCAGCCTTGACTTTTCCGACAGCACCCTTTTCATATTTGACGCCGGTACCGGCATAAAATCTTTGTCCGATTACCTGATCGCTGAAAACCGCCATTTAGTCGATGCAAAAATTTTTATCTCCCATCCTCACTGGGATCATATCAACGCCCTGCCGTTTTTTGCGCCGCTCTTCAGACAGGGTAGTGAAATAGAGATCTGTGGTCCTTCCCATGGCGACATCACCATGGAACAAATGATTTCGGGACAGATGGACGGTGTTTATTTCCCCATTAAAATTAAAGAATTCAGTGCCAGTATCTCTTTTCGGGATATCAAAGAAGAAACCCTGGAAATTAACGGTAAAACCATAAAGACCATACTGCTGAACCATCCGGGCTACTGTCTGGGCTATCGCGTGGAGTATAAGGGCCGGTCCGTCTGTTATATAACTGATAACGAATTGTACCCGACCGGCAGTCAATTTTATAATCGGTTTTACCTGCAACGCCTGATTAATTTTGTCAAGGGTGCGGACGCCTTGATCGCCGACGCCACATACCAGGACAGCGAATACAAGGCCAAAATCGGTTGGGGCCATTCAACCATTGGACAGGTTGCCAATCTGGCCGATAAAGCCGCTGTTAAAACTCTCTATCTTTTTCATCATGACCTGGATCAGACCGATGCGGATGTGGATTCTAAATTAGAGACCGCTCGGGCACTGCTGGCCAAAAAAAAATCCTCAACACGATGTGTGGCACCAAAAGAGAAAGAACGATTTGTGATATGAAGGAAATCAGGCGGATAGGCTGAAGGTGAATAGACTGAAGGGGCGGGCGAAAGGTATAAGGTCTATAAAAAATACCTTGGTAATTTTTTTCGTAAATTCAGCCACAATTTTGCAAAAAGGATTTAGATGAACCCCTTTAATGAAATCCCCCTGCCCCTTAATAAGTGGGAATCCCGCCTCAGGCAGGACTCCTCCCTTTCAAAAAGGGAGGCCGGGAGGGATTTTGAAACGTCAGCGTATTAATGTTCATATGTACTTAGCCTTCGGCCTTCAGCCTTCAGTCTAAATTTAAACTTGAGAGTAACACCAATGCCTCATACCGTTTTAGTCGTCGATGATCAGGAGCTGCTTCGGGATATCCTCAAAGAAACCCTCCAGCGCGAATCCTATCAGGTATTTTGTGCCGTTTCAGCCGAGGAGGCCCTGCCGATCCTCTCCCGGCAGCAGATCGATGTGATTATTTCGGACGAAAAGATGCCCGGCATGTCCGGAACGGAACTCCTCACCATTGTCCGCAAAAAATATCCGGATACCATCCGGATCATCCTGACAGGTCACGCCAATCTCAACGCCGCCCTGCGCGCCATCAATAATGGTGAAGTCTATCGGTTTTTTACCAAGCCCCCTAATTTGATAGAATTGATTGTTACCATCCGTCAGGCGCTCCAGCAAAAAGACCTTTTAAAAGAAAACCAGCGCCTGCTGGACATGGTCCGAAAGCAGTCCCTTTCCATCAAGTCCATGGAAAAACGGTATCCCGGTATCAGCAAGGTCAAACGCGACCCCGGCGGCGCCATTATCATTGATGAAGATATTGAATGAAAAAACTGGAAATAGGTTGAAAACCGGTCAGAATGTCAGCTATTTGGATTTTTCAAGTTCGGAGATTAAAGGCGGAAGATCCAGCTCGACCGTATCCCATAAAACATCGAGATCAACGCTATCGTATCCATGAATGAGGCGGTTTCGCATCCCAATCGCTTCTCGCCATGGAATTGATGGGTACCGAGTTCTGCTCTCAAGACTCACCCTGGCGGCTGCTTCACCGATGATTTCAATCAGCCGGACAAGGGATAGTTCAAGCATTCGTTCAACGCCAAGATCTTCTCGCTTTTTTCCGTCTATCATCTTTACAGCCTCGCGTGCATGATCCAGCATATGTTGAAGTGAGATGCTGTCTTCATGTAGCGACATACTGAATCTCCCTTTCGGCTAAAACCCGATCACGGAAATATTTGCTGATGAATCCAGGCGTATTTAAATCAACCTTATTGCCAAGTATTTCACTAAGCTCGAATTCAATACCGGTCAAACGTATCAATCCAACCCGCGTTCCAGGTTCGAATTCAACCAGGATGTCCACATCGCTTCCCGGCTTGAAATCATCTCTTAGCACCGAACCGAACAAAGACAAGTTACGAATTCGATGCCGCCGACAAAATTCGGCAACACGTTCCTTCGGTATTTGAATTTTTGCCCTACTCACAGTATGCACTCTATTTTAAGGAATTGAAACCAATAAAGTTCTATGTCCGTCTGGCCATATCGCTTTGTGTTATCAAAATTCGTTAATCAAAAACGTATATTTCAATCAATATTTTGTCAAGAAAATAAGTGTCTTCCACACCATGCAACCTTACAGAATCTTAATTTATCGTTTCAGATTTAGGCCGAAATCAGCTATATTAGTTAAAGAAGTACGGAAGGTATTACCCAAAACGGCCTTGAGCGGAAATGGGTAAAGTTTCTTTAGGCGTGTTTCGACCGCAACGAAAAGCCATTTGTTTAAACGTGGGTTTTTTACCGATTTTAGCCTTGGGCTGAAATCGGTAATGGCGCTCCAGCAAAAAGACCTTTTAAAGGAAAACAAACGCCTGATGGACATAGTCCAAAAGCAGTCCTTTTCCATCAAGACCATGGAAAAGCGGTATCCCGGTATCAGCAAGGTCAAGCGCAACCCCGGCAGCGCCATTATTATTGATGAGAATATTGAATAAAAGTGTCAGTTGTTTTACTCATAGAAGGCGCCCATAAAGCTGTCATAATTTTTAAGTTGACAATGGCATTTTGCCATTATAGTATGCGGTATCATGACAAAGTACTACCCCCGAGACATAGCCGGCGCCATCGGAA
>Ga0180009_10003143_pt1 | contig 18983 bp, 17 predicted proteins | sample OS_PC_MetaG_FD_123537 | JGI IMG/M metagenome (GOLD analysis project Ga0180009, IMG submission 123537) | Groundwater microbial communities from the Aspo Hard Rock Laboratory (HRL) deep subsurface site, Sweden - OS_PC_MetaG | ecosystem: Environmental > Aquatic > Deep subsurface > Groundwater...
AAAAACATTTCACTTGCATTTAAAAGAGTGTGAGTTTAGGTTTAATAACAGGGGTGGTGATTTGTACTTTTTGATACTTAAAATCATCAGAAAGTGTCCTCTGTTCTAGTCATGACCCTTTTTCTTTTCTTCTCTCTATTTTCTGATAGTAAGTATACAGAGCGACATAAATTTATATCCCTTTGTTTATCCTCGGTCTACTTTTTTCTGCCGCTCCGTATAATATCTGTATAATAAGACCAGCAGGGGGTACAATTCCTTTTAATCAAATCTTTAGGAACCTACTTGATGAAGCAAAATCCTTTTATTGCCCTGACTATGGGAGACCCGGCCGGAATAGGGGCTGAGATTATAGTAAAACTATTTGCGGATAGGGCATTTCCAGTTGGGGCGGGGGTGGTGGTTATAGGGGATGCCCGACATTTGGCCGATGTAGCTGATAAACTATCTGTCGATGTAACTATAAAAAGAATCGATGAGACATTACTATCCCCTTCAGGCAAAGGGGTAATCAACGTAATTGACCTTGACAACGTCCCGCGGGATCTCAAAATTGGAGTAGCCGGTCCGATAGGAGGAAGGGCCTCGGCCGAATATATCATCAAGGCCGTAGAACTTGCTTCGTCGGGGTTGGTAGGTGCCGTTACGACCTGCCCCATCAATAAAGAGGCCCTCAATATGGGGGGATATCATTATGCCGGCCATACGGAGATGTTGGCCGATCTTACCGATACCACCGATTATGCGATGCTTCTTCAGGGGGGAGGCGTTAGGGTTGTTTTGGTCACAACACACCTGGCCATATCAGACCTGCCCAAGGCGATTACCAAGGATGGAGTTTTGAGAATTATAAGGCTGACCGATAGGGTTCTTACTGGTTGGTTACCTGCTCGGCCTAAAATAGCCGTAACTGCCCTAAACCCGCATGGCGGAGAGGGGGGACTTTTTGGCTATGAGGAGATTAATATTATAGCCCCGGCCATAGAAGAGACAGCTGAAGAGGGGATAGATGTCTCCGGCCCATACCCGGCCGACTCCCTTTTTGCCGAGAAGAATAGAAAGAAATATGATGTAGTTGTGGTGATGTACCATGATCAGGGGTTGATTCCAATCAAGATGGCCGCCTTTGGTAAGGCGGTTAATGTGACGATAGGGCTTCCCTTTATCCGTACCTCGGTTGACCATGGAACGGCCTACGATATAGCCGGGCAAGGGGTGGCTGATCCCTCAAGTCTGTTTGAGGCAATCTCGGCGGCGGCCGCCTTTCTCAATCTTTAATACGAAGTCGCATTCAAACCCTAACTGTGTTGCAGAGCTTGTCCCGACTTGTTCGGGATCAGCTCCTCAACATACAACCCCCTATCCCCCTTTGTTAAGGGGGATAGGGGGTTGTAATCATTTTGAATGCAACTCCGAACTCGGGCCCAAGACCCTCCTTCAAAATATCTTCGGGCGGTATGATTCGGGTAAAATATCCTTCTTTATGGTAAAATGGCAGCTTAAAAGAGGGGTACTGATTATCGTTTGTAAGTAGTTTGCGATTATGGCCTTTTTATGAGGATTAAAGATGTCTAGGGTATTTATATTTGATACAACTCTGCGCGACGGGGAACAGTCTCCCGGCTGCAGCATGAATATAGAAGAGAAGGTTAGGCTGGGGAAACAGTTGGCCAGACTTAAGGTTGATATTATTGAGGCTGGTTTCCCGATTGCCTCGGTAGGGGATTTTGAGGCGGTTCGTCAGATAGCCAAACAGGTCAGGGGGCCAACCATAGCCGCTTTGGCCCGTGTCCTTAAGAAGGATATCGATAGGGCGGCCGAGGCCCTGGAGCCGGCCAAGAAGAAGAGGATACACACCTTTGTGGCCACCTCCGATTTGCACCTGAAATACAAGCTGAAGAAGACTCGAAGCGAGGTGTTGGCCGATGCCATCGCCGGCGTCCGCCACGCCTTGAAATATACGGATGATGTGGAGTTTTCGGCCGAAGATGCCGGCCGGAGCGATATTGCCTACCTGGCCGAGGTTATTGAAGCGGTTATAGATGCCGGGGCCAAGACGGTTAACATCCCCGATACGGTTGGTTATACCATCCCCTATGAGTTTGGGGCCTTGATAGCCCAGATTCGTTCACGTGTTCCTAATATAGATAAGGCTGTTATTAGTGTCCATTGCCACAACGACCTTGGTCTGGCTGTGGCCAACTCGCTGGCCGCCATCCAGAATGGGGCCAGGCAGGTTGAATGCACCATAAATGGTATCGGAGAAAGGGCGGGTAATGCCTCGTTGGAGGAGCTTGTTATGGCCCTTAAGGTGCGTAAAGACCTTTTGGGGATTACGACCGGGGTAAAGACGGAAGAGATATATAAGACGAGCCGTCTCCTCACCTCGATAACCGGGGTAGATGTTCAACCGAATAAGGCGGTGGTCGGGAGGAATGCCTTTGCCCATGAGGCGGGGATTCATCAGGACGGTGTACTTAAGGAAAAGACAACCTATGAGATAATGACCCCTGAGTCGATCGGCCTGCAGCAGAATCGTCTCGTCCTTGGTAAGCACTCGGGCAGGCACGCCTTCTCGGAGAGGCTTGAGAAATTAGGGATACAGCTGAAGCCGAAAGAGCTTAACCTTGCCTTCGTAAGATTTAAGGACTTGGCCGATAGAAAAAAAGAGATATTTGATGAGGATTTAAGGGCTATCGCCGAAGATGAGATCAACAAGGTTGAAGAGGTCTTCTCCTTGGAATATCTCCATACAACATCAGGGAATACAACGATGGCCACCTCTACTGTCCGGCTTAAGAATGGCGAACTTATATTACAGGATGCCGCCATAGGGGACGGACCGATAGATGCCTCCTTTAAGGCCATAGACCGGATAACGGGAATACCCGGCAAACTGGAGTCGTATGTCATAAAGGCCGTAACCGGAGGCAAAGATGCCATGGGGGAGGTGAACCTCAAGGTTGTCTTTAATGACAAGTCCGTTTTAGGCCGAGGGATCAGTACCGATATAATCGAGGGGAGTGTCAGGGCCTACCTGAACGCCCTGAACAAGGTAGCAGCTATCCCGCCAGGCAAGAAGCAAAAGAAGGGTTAATAGAAGACCCCTCGTAGAGGAGAATGTTTAGATGTCATGGTTTATTAGAAAGAGAGAGCCTAAGGATGCCCTGACGGTTAAGAAGTTAAAGATACCTGAGGGGGTGTGGGTAAAATGCGAGAAATGCCGCGAGATTATCTACAAGACAGAGCTCGAAAACAATATGAATGTCTGCCCCAAGTGTGAGCACCACCACTATCTTCCGGCGGCTGAACGAATCCAAAGCGTAGTTGATCCGGGGAGCTTTGTGGAGTTCGACGCAAATCTTACGCCGGTCGATATACTCAACTTTAAGGATAGTAGAAAATATACGGAACGCCTCAAGACCAGCGCTAAGAAGACAGGGCTGAAGGACGCCATTATTTCCGGCCGGGCCTATGTTGGCGGAATGCGGACTCAAATCGCTGCCTTGGAGTTTAAGTTTATGGGGGGGAGTATGGGGTCTGTAGTGGGGGAGAAGATTGTCCGGTCAGCCGAAAGGGCCATAGAGGAGAAGACCCCCCTAATTATCTTTGCCTGTTCAGGGGGGGCGAGGATGCAGGAGGGAATTATCTCTCTTATGCAGATGGCCAAAACCTCGGCGGCCATTGCCGAGATGTCTGAGGCAGGGTTACTATTTATCTCCGTTCTTACCAATCCGACCATGGGGGGGGTTACTGCAAGTTTTGCCATGCTTGGCGATGTTATCATTGCTGAAAGGGATGCCCTGATCGGATTTGCCGGCCCCAGGGTTATAGAACAGACCATTAAAAAGAAACTACCTGAAGGATTTCAGAGGGCGGAGTTTATGAGAGAGAAGGGGATGGTGGATATAGTCTCGCACCGCAAGGATATTAGACCTACCATCATTAGGATAGTCTCTCTGCTGTCCACACCGTAGTACAATTTATTACGCTTAGGCAACAGGCCTGACCGGTCTGCCGGGCGTATTTTTATTTTACTTAATAGGGTTTATTGTCACAAATGTCTACCGATTTAAATATTCTGGGGGTTATACCAGCCAGGTATACCTCAACAAGGTTTCCGGGTAAGCCCCTTAAGGAGATATTAGGTAAGCCAATCATACAATATGTCTGGGAAGGAGCCAAGCAATCGAAGCTGATCACCAGGGTTGTTGTGGCCACCGACGACGAGAGGATAAAAGTGGCGGTTGAGTCCTTTGGCGGAGAGGCTATGATGACCTCCCCTGACCACAAAACAGGGACCGACCGTGTGGCCGAGGTGGCCCGTAAGATTGAGGCCGACCTTGTGGTCAATATTCAGGGGGATGAACCTCTGATAAGGGGGGATATTATAGACCAGGCGGTTTGGCCCCTTGTGGAGGATAGCTCTATACCGATGGGGACCATCTGCGCCAAGATAAAGGATGACGAGGAGCTTAACAGTCGCAATATCGTTAAGGTCATTGTTGACAAAAAGGGGTTTGCCATATATTTCTCCCGCCTCCCTATCCCCTTCTTGCGTGATGGGGCCGGGGTATCGGACATTACCTCCATCTATCGTAAGCACATAGGTTTGTATGTCTATAGAGCCGATTTTCTACCGGTCTTTAATTCTCTCCAGGAGTCAGTTTTGGAGCAGGCGGAAAAATTAGAGCAGTTGCGCGCAATAGAAAATGGCTATAGGATAAGAGTGGTTTTTACAGATTATGAAGGCGTAGGAATTGATACCCCTGAAGATCTTGAGACGGCAGAGAAGATATTGAGGGGTAAGATTTTTAATTAATTATTAAATGTTGCATTAGGAGGATCTATTGGCAAAATTTATTTTCGTAACCGGCGGAGTTTTATCTTCTCTTGGTAAAGGGATCTCTGCCTCTTCGATAGGCGCTTTGCTAGAGGCGAGGGGTCTTAAGGTAACCCATATCAAGATGGATCCTTATATAAATGTTGACCCGGGGACAATGAATCCATATCAGCATGGAGAGGTATATGTTACCGAAGATGGTGCCGAGACCGATCTCGACCTGGGACACTACGAGCGTTTTGTCAGTACCCCAATGGGGGCCAAAAATAACGTCACCACAGGGATGGTCTACAAGACCGTTATAGATAGGGAGAGAAGAGGAGAATACCTTGGGGCCACTGTTCAGGTTGTTCCGCATATCTCAGATGAGATAAAGAAAAGAATAATGGAGGTTGCAGAAGATTTTGACCTTGTTATCTGCGAAATCGGAGGAACGGTTGGAGACATAGAGAGCCTCCCATTTCTTGAGGCTATAAGGCAGTTTAGGTTCGATATTGGTAGAGAAAATGTCCTCTATGCCCATGTAACCCTTGTCCCTTACATCGAGACTGCCGATGAATTAAAGACAAAGCCCACCCAACATAGTGTTAAGTCTCTCAGGGCAATCGGTATTCAGCCCGATATACTCCTCTGCCGTACCAAGTGCCAACTCACCGAACCAGTTAAGGCCAAGCTTGGACTCTTCTGCAATATGGAGAAGAATGAGGTTATTACAGCCAGAGATGTTAAGTCGATATATGATGTCCCGCTGATCTTTCACGATGAGGGACTGGATGATCTTATTGTCAAGAAGCTGCAGCTCACCAATGCCTGCCCCATTGATCTAACCATGTGGGAGGAGATAAGCAACAAGATTAAAAACCCCGCCTATGATGTAACGATTGGAATAATAGGCAAATATGTAGAGCTCAAGGAGTCTTATAAGAGCCTTTATGAGGCGCTCAATCATGGAGGTCTGGCCAATAACTGCCGTGTAAACTTACGTTGGGTAGAGGCCGAAGATATAGAGAAAGAGGGAGAGGAGAAGATTCTCAGCGGACTTGATGGTATCCTTGTTCCGGGTGGTTTCGGACAGAGAGGGATGGAGGGGAAGATATCAGCTGTTGGGTATGCCCGTACCAAAAATATCCCCTTCTTCGGGATATGCCTCGGTCTCCATTGTGCTGTTATTGAATATGCCCGAAACAAGTGCGGTATTAAAGAGGCTAATAGTAGCGAGATGAATCCTGATACAATTCATCCCGTCATAGACTTCCTCCCTGATCAGGCAAAAGAGACACATAAGGGGGGGACCATGAGGCTTGGCTCCTACCCCTGTAAGCTGCGGAAGGATACAAAGGCCTTTGAGGCCTATGGTGTGCGGGAGATTTGTGAACGCCATCGCCACAGGTATGAGTTTAATAATCAATATCGGATTCAGTTGGATGAGGCCGGTCTCAAATTTAGCGGCCTTTCCCCGGATGCGAATCTGGTTGAGATAGTTGAGATACCGGAGCACCCTTGGTTTCTGGCTGTTCAGTACCACCCTGAGTTCAAATCAACACCACGCAAACCGCACCCTCTCTTTGCAGCTTTTGTTAAGGCCTCTATGGCTAATTCAGTACTTAGTAAGGCGTCAGGGATATGAATGTTGTTTCGGTCGGTGATGTCAAGTTTGGAGGAGCCCTGCCGGTTATTATTGCCGGGCCGTGTGTCTTGGAGGATGAACTCTCTGCCCTCAATATAGCCGAACGTCTAGTGGATATATGCGCCGAGGCAGGTCTTCCCCTTATATTTAAGGCCTCCTACGACAAGGCCAATCGAACATCGGTAGCCGCCTACCGTGGTCCCGGACTTAAAAAAGGGTTGCAGATACTCAAGAAGGTTAAAGAGACCTTTAATATTCCCGTTGTTTCCGATGTCCACGAGGCAGGGGAGGTAGACCAAGCCGCTGAAGTCCTTGATATCCTCCAAATTCCCGCCTTTCTCTGCCGCCAGACAGACCTTATCTTAAAGGCCGCCGCAACAGGCCTGGCCGTTAATATCAAGAAGGGGCAGTTTCTGGCCCCTAATGATGTTGGGAATATTATCAATAAGGCCATCTCTACCGGGAATAAAAATATTATAATTACCGAGAGGGGAACCTCATTTGGCTATAACAACCTGGTGGTAGATTTTAGGTCACTCCCTATAATGCGCGATTATGGTTATCCGGTTATATTTGATGCTACCCATTCGGTTCAAAGACCTGGCGGCGGCGGAGATAAAACATCAGGGGATAGCCAGTTTGTTCCCTATCTTGTCAGAGGGGCGATGGCGGTAGGGTGTGATGGTCTCTTCCTTGAGGTGCATCCCGATCCATCCAAATCACCGAGTGATGGGCCTAATATGATTAGGTTGGATGATCTGGCGGCTATATTGAAACAGGCCAAAGAGATAAACCAACTGGTCAAGGGGAAATAATTTTTCTTCTCCCTTTCTTGCTCGTCCAAGAAATGGAGGAAAGAATGACGGCCTGCTCATTTTTTTTACGGCTTGAAATTACGGTTGGTCTCGGAGCCTAAAGAACTCGCTTCGCTCAGACATGCTTTAGGCTTTTATCCTCACCCAACCTATTTCAATCCTAAAAATGAGATGGCGTGTTTAGAGAAAAAATCAGTTTTAATATTTACCACCTATCGTAGTGGATTATCTCTTTCAGCGATTTTCTCACTGTTTCTCCCTTTTCTTCACTTTCGTCCGAATAGCCTATAGTAATGATTCCCACCGGAACAATATTATCCGGTATCCCTAAAACCTCTTTCAACCTTGGGGGATCAAAAGAGGCTATCCAGCACGTCCCCAGACCTAGCGAGTTGGCCACGGCAATCATATCGGTTACCGCTATGGTTACATCGACCACCGCATACCTTTCACCATCATATTTACGCTCCCAACCGGAATCAGGATCGGCGCAGGCGACTAAAATTAGAGGTGCTTTTTTGAATGTTTCTCTATGGAGCAATTCTTCAAAGCCTTTCCTCTCCTCCCCCTTTTTAAGAAGGATAAAGTGCCAAGGTTGTCGGTTGGCTGCACTCTGGGAGAGTCGCAAGGTTTCAAGGAGTAGGGCTATCTTCTCTTCTTCTATCTCCCTATCCTGATAAACTCTGACACTACTTCTTGAGACTAAGGTATCGTAAAATTGTTTTGAGTTCTCATCCATCAGAAGATCCCTCCCATGATTAAATATTAGGCAACTTCGCCGTCCAGCCCGTATAGCCTCCCCTTATCAATTTTAATCTTAATCAAATCACCTTCTCTGATCCCGTCGGCAGACGGGAAAAGGACAACCTTATTCCCCCTTGTTTTGCCTATCATTATGTCTTTTTTGTCCTGACTTGGCCCCTCAACCATAACCTCTACAACTTTCCCCTCATAGGCCCGGTTTTTTTCGAGAGTAATCTGATTCTGTATATTCAATATCTCTTCAAGGCGTTTCTGTTTCGTCTTCTCATCTATCTGTTGGTCAAAATCAGCCGCGGCAGTTCCCGGACGAACCGAGTATTTGAAGAGAAACATGCTGTCATACCCTATCTCTTTGACCATATCCCTGGTCTTGGCAAAATCTTCCTCCGTCTCCCCCGGAAATCCGACAATGATATCTGTTGTTATGGTAAGCCCGGCAATCTCCCTTCTGGCCATATCTACCTTAGACCTATATTGAGTAGCCGTATATCCCCGGTTCATCCTATTAAGGATATGGTCTGAACCTGATTGGAGGGGGAGGTGGATTGTTTCGCAAATCTTCTCAAGTTTCATAGCCTCAACCAGCTCGGGAGAAAAATCTTTCGGATGAGAGGTTACAAACCTGATCCTCTCAATACCTTCTATCTGATTAGCTAACCTTAGGAGTTGTGGGAAGGAAATCTCATCTTCCTTGCCTTTCCCGTAAGAATTGACGTTTTGGCCAAGAAGCGTAACCTCACTATGTCCCGACCGGACCAACTCTTCTATCTCTTTTAAAATATCTTGGTGAGCCCGGCTTCTTTCCCGCCCTCTGGCGTAGGGGACGACACAGTAGGCGCAGAAGTTGTTACAGCCGCGCATTATAGATACCCAGCCGCTCTTGGTTGTATTACGGGAGATTGGGATATCTTTGTCGGTCCACTCCTCTGCTTTATCTATACGGCTGATTCTCTCTCCACTGTAATTTATGTAATCTAGAAACTGTGGGAGTTTATCTATGTTTGATGTTCCGAATACCAGGTCTATCAGAGGGGCCTTTTTAAGAATATCATTCCCAACCAACTGCCCGACACAGCCACCTACACCGATGATAAGGTTTTGATTCTTATCCTTGTAGGGTCGGTACCGGCCAACCTGGCTATAGACCTTCTGTTCCGCCTTATCCCTTATGCTGCAGGTATTCAGGAGTATAATATCCGCCTCGGAGGGATTATCTGTCATTTTATGCCCGTGAGCGGTCAACACCCCGGCCATTATTTCGGAGTCATAGTTATTCATCTGACAGCCGAAGGTCTTTATGTAGACCAGTCTGGGTGATTTTTTGGAACTATTTAATCTTATTGACACTTAAAAACTATCCTAATTTATAACCAGAGCAACGGCGATTTATTGAAGCAAAAAACGTAGAGGGGGGTGAATCCCTCTCCACGTTTTTTGGTATTTTAATGCGGGTTGTGGAAATCCCTATTCCTTTTCAAGGAGTTTGACAATCCTGTCTAATTTCAGAACTACCAATACCGTGAAAACGATAAACCAGACAAAAACCGCACCGCCTACTAACATAGAACCGCCACCCATCATATGTTCCCCGCCGGCCATATATCCCATTTTACCCCTCCCCGTTTTAGGTTTACCAGATACATTGTTTATGCCCGCATTATATCACCAATTTACTCCTGTTTTGGAAGTCTCAGAAAACGGGCATTGACGGCAACAATGACCGTGCTTAAAGACATAAAGACGGCCCCCACAGCCGGACTGAGTAGTATGCCAAACTTATAAAGGGCTCCCGCGGCGAGGGGAATAGCCACGGCATTATATCCTGTCGCCCATACCAAATTTTGAATCATCTTTCTATAGGTGGCCCTAGCAAGGCCAATAATTGCCACAGCATCAAGAGGGTTGCTCTTAACGAGAATAATATCGGCTGTCTCTACGGCCACATCTGTCCCTGCGCCAATGGCGATACCCACATCTGCTTGGGCTAGGGCTGGCGCATCGTTAACCCCGTCCCCCGTCATAGCGACTATCAATCCCCTCTCTTGAATCTCCCTTACTTTTGATGATTTTTCATGGGGTAATACCTCGGCAAAATACTCATCCAGACCTATCTCTTCGGAGACCCATTGGGCGACCTGTTTGTTGTCTCCGGTCAGCATCATGCACTTAATCCCCATACCTCTGAACATTTCAATAGCCTTCTTTGATTCCGGTCTAATAATGTCGGCCAGGGCGATAGCCCCCTGAAGCTGGTCGTTTATAATGACAAATACAACCGTTTTGCCTTGTGAGAAAAGTTGTTTTATTTTCTCATTATCCACGGATATATTTTTTTCTCTCAGATAACCGGGGCTGACAACCTTAACATTTTTGCCATTGACTACCCCCTCGGCTCCTTTTCCTGTTATGGCACTGAATCCCTCAACGGGAAAGGTTTCCCCTGATGCGGAGACTATCCCTGCGGCTATTGGATGTTCGGAGTGAGCCTCTACCGAAGCGGCGTATTTTAAAAGTTCCTCCTCGTTAAGGTCGTTGGTAAGGATGATTTTATCTGTAACCCCAAATTTACCTTCGGTTAAAGTTCCCGTTTTGTCGAATATTATGGCATCTATATTCCGTGCCCTTTCAAAGGCCGCCCTATTTCGTATCAGCAATCCGTTCCCTGCGGCTAGAGCGGTTGAAACGGCCACAACAAGCGGAACTGCCAAGCCTAAAGCGTGAGGGCAGGTGATGACCATAACCGTTACGGCCCTTTCAAGGGCAAAGGCAAAATCTTTATTCATCAGGAAAAGCCATATAAAAAGCGTTAACGCCCCACAGCTTAAGGCTATTATTGTCAGCCACAAAGCGGTACGATTGGCCAAATCCTGTGTTTTAGACTTGCTCTGCTGGGCCTCCCGAACTAGGTTGATAATCTGCGACAAAAAAGAGTCCTTGCCTGTTTTTTTGATAACTACGGTCAGCGACCCTTCACCATTGATTGAACCTCCTATAACCTTCCCCCCCTCTTTTTTTGATACAGGCTTCGATTCTCCGGTCAACATAGCCTCATTGACAGAACTTGTTCCTTCAATAATGTCTCCGTCAGCGGGGATTTTTTCGCCCGGCTTTATAATAATTTTGTCATCGACCTCTAATTCGCTCAGAGGGACATCTTTGACGCTCCCATCCGGCATGATTTTATGGGCATCCTGTGGCATCAGTTTGACCAATTCTTCAAGTGCCCGTGATGCCCCCATGACCGATTTCATCTCTATCCAGTGTCCAAGAAGCATAATGTCAACGAGGGTAACCAGCTCCCAGAAAAACATTTTTCCACTAAGTCCAAATACAACCGCACTACTGTATAGATAGGCTGTAGTGATGGCTACGGCAATAAGGGTCATCATTCCGGGTAGTTTGTTTTTTATTTCCTCAAAAAACCCTTTGAGGAAAGGATAGCCCCCATAAAAGAAGACCACGGTGGAAAGGAAGAAGAGAAGGTATAAATCTCCCCGAAATTTTATAGCCTCCCCCAGCCCGAGAAACTTTTGAATCATCGGCGAAAGAGTTATTATTGGCAGGGTAAGGAGCAACGATATCCAGAACCTCTTCTTAAAGTCAGCTACCATGTGGGCATGATGAGAGGCGTGTCCCCCGCCGGCATGTTCGCCGTGTTCAGCAGGCATATGCCTATGTCCCTCGTGATGAGTGCCTTCCTTCATATGTTCCATCTGCTTCCTCCCATATTGATAAACGTGTTTATCCCCTTCTACTTCCCACGAAGGAATTGCTATTGGTCATGTTGGTATCTACCCCTGTCATTCTATCAGTAGATAGAAGATTTGCGTGGAGGAGAAAGATTGAAACCTTCTCGTTAAGGTTTTTGTGGGCTACTCTTTGTCGGCATCATTCTCGAGGTATTGATAATTATGCCGTAAGACCTTAGCATTAATCATATAAACCACGTTTTCAGCGATGTTAGTGGCATGATCGCAGATCCTCTCTAAAGAGCGGGTAATCAGAAGAAGGGGGATGCCCCTGGTTACGGTTGAGGCGTCCTTACTCATATAATCATTGATAAGCTCTTCCTGGATCAAATTCCTTAGGGCGTTTGCCCTGGAATCATAGAGCATGACCTCTTTGGCCAATTTTTCATCACTGTCCACAAAGGCATCGATACTATCCTTGACCATCTTAATGGCCACGTCGCTTAATTTGGGGATATCGATAAGGGGCTTTAATATCGGTTTATCCACGAGCTCTATAACCATTCGGGCTATGTTTGAAGCGAGGTCGGCTATTCTTTCCAGTTCGGCATTTATTTTCATACCGGTGGTTAAGAATCTCAGATCTCGGGCCAGTGGTTGTCTTAAGGCCAGAAGGTCGATAATCTTTTCCTCGATCAGCAGCTCCAAATCGTTAATCTTGGCATCCCCCAGCACAACGGATTCTGCCAATCCCCTGTCCCTGTTTTTCAGGGCCTCTATAGATTTGAAAATAGCCTCTTCCGCAAGGGTGGCCATTTTTATGATATCCATATTCAATCCCTTCAAATCTTCGTCGAAGTGCCTTCTCATAAGTAACCCCCTTTTCTGTTATCCGAATCTTCCGGTTATATAATCTTCCGTTATCTTTTTAGACGGTTTGGTGAAAATCTTACTTGTAATATCATACTCCAATAATTCCCCTGTCATAAAGAAGGCTGTATAGTCGGAGATGCGGGCCGCCTGCTGCATATTGTGGGTAACAATTATAATCGTATATTTCTTTTTAAGTTCCTGAATAAGCTCTTCTATCTTCAGGGTAGACGAGGGGTCGAGGGCGGAGGCCGGTTCATCCATGAGCAATACCTCCGGCTCAACCGCCAGCGCCCTGGCGATACAGAGTCTCTGCTGCTGCCCCCCCGACAGGTCGAAGGCGCTCTTAGAGAGCCTATTTTCCACCTCGCTCCATAAGGCGGCATCCTTCAGGCTCTTCTCCACCTTATGATGTATATAGTCTTTATCCTTTACCCCGTTTATTCTAAGGCCATAGGCCACATTATCAAATATTGATTTGGGGAAAGGATTTGATTTTTGGAAGACCATCCCTATCTGCCTTCTGATCCGGACAACGTCTATATCAGGGGCGTAGATGTCCTTCCCGTCTATCATCAGGGTCCCCTCGCATCTTGCCCCTTGTATTAAATCATTCATCCGGTTTATGCTGCGGAGAAAGGTAGATTTGCCGCAACCTGAGGGGCCGATGATCCCGATAACCTTATTTTTAATTATATCCATGGAGACATTTTTAAGGGCCTTGACCTCATCGTAGTAGAAGCTGAAGTTTTCCGATTTTATCTTGATATTCATTTTTCTATTCCATTCTCCGTTTTCTCAACCGGTATCTGAGGGCGATAGCGGACAGGTTTATGGTAAAGACCAGGACTATCAGGACAAGGGCCGTTGCGTAGGCAATAGGGCGGACCTTATCTATGGCATGGTGCTGGGTTGACATTATATAGAGGTGATACGGCAAGGCCATAAACTGGCTGGAAAGAGATTTTGGCAGGAATGGCAAATAAAAGGCCGCTCCGGTGAAGAGTATCGGGGCGGTCTCGCCGGCCGCCCTGGCCAGCCCCAGGATGGTTCCGGTGAGCATGCCGGGAACCGCATAGGGGAGGACATTGGTGCTAATGGTCTGCCATTTTGAGGCTCCCAGGGCCAACGCCCCTTCCCGGTATGAATTTGGGACATTCTTTAAGGCCTCTTCGCTGGCGGTAATTGTCCAGGGCAAGGTCATAAGTCCCAAGGTCAGGCCTGATGAGAGGATAGAGGTTCCCAGATGCATCAATTGAACAAAAAGGATTACCCCAAACAGGCCATAGACTATTGAGGGGACGCCGGAGAGGTTGCGGATAGACATTCTGATAATCCTTGTTATCAGATTATCTTTGGCATATTCATTTAGGTAGATGGCACACCCCATACCGAGGGGGACTGCCAGAATGGCCGTAATGACCGTAACTATAAATGTCCCGACAATCGCCGGAAGTATCCCCCCCTCGGTCATCCCGTTTTTGGGCATGGTGGTAAGGAATTCCCAGGATATTTTTCCGGCCCCCCGGCTGATAATATCGTAGAGGATGATTATCAGTATCAGGCCTACCATGGCTATAGATAACCTTAGCAGGGCAAAACCGATAAACTCTGTTACCTTTTTCTTATTCATTTGGTCAGCCTTTGCTGTTTATGCAGGATAATATCGGAGACCATGTTTATGGAGAAGGTGATTATAAACAGGGTTAAGGCAATGCCGAAAAGGGCGTAATAGTGGGTGGTGTTATAGGGAACCTCTCCTAACTCAATGGCGATGGTTGAGGTCATGGTCCGAACCGAATCAAAAAAACTTCCCGGCATGGCCGGGGCGCATCCTGTGGCCATGAGGACGGTCATTGTCTCCCCTATAGCCCTTCCCATACCGAGCATTACTGCGGCCAATATGCCAGACAAGGCGGCCGGAATTTTGATCCTGATAAGCGTCTGCCAATGGGAGGCCCCTAAAGCGAGTGAGGCCTGCTGATATGTTGTCGGAACACTCTTAAGGGCATCCTCCGACAGGCTTATAATGGTCGGAAGGGCCATAACAGCCAATAGAATAGCTCCATTCAGAGCGTTCAAACCGTTGTTTAGCCCAAACAGTTTGGCCAGAAAAGGGCCGACCAGGACAATACCCAAAAATCCTATAACAACCGAAGGTATCCCGGCCAATATCTCAATGACAGGTTTGGCAATCTCCCTTACCCCCGGGCTGGCCACATCTGACAGGTAGGCCGCCGTTCCTATCCCTATCGGGACAGCTATTATCAGCGCCCCTATTGTTACCATAAAGGTGCTAACTATCATGGCAACTATCCCGTAAGAGGCTTTATAGTAAGAGGTGGGGTTCCAGTCTGCGGAGAAAAGAAATTCGGTAAGTTTGATTTCCCTGAAGGCGGGAATCGCAGTAAAAACCAATAGGAAAAATATTCCCAGCAGGACGGTTACCACAAAGATTCCGTTTAATAAAAAGAGCCCGTGGATAGACCTTTCTTTTAGGTTTTTCATCTTCTACAGGCTCCTCTTATTCTAACTGGTTACAACCCCCTATCCCCCTTTGTTAAGGGGGAATAAGGGGGTTGTTATCATTTTGAATGCAACTCTATATTGGAAACCGGGAAAAATCCTTCTTCCTCAACAATCTTTTGTCCCTCGGCACTCAATTCAAAATCAATGAAGGCCTTAACCTTCCCTTTGGGCGAACCATTGACATACTGATTAAGGGTGCGGGAGATAGGATACTTACCGCTTTTAACATCTTGGGTATTCAGAGGACTGGAGTAGTATCCATTAGGGGCAGAGGCAACCTTTAAAATATTGATCCCTTTAACCTCTTTTACATAGCCTACCCCAACATAGCCGATACCGGTGGCGTCATGCTTAACCCCTTCGACAATCTGGGCATTGCCATTCATGTGGTTCATCTTGTTAGAGTAATCCCCCTTCAAAACCTCTTCCATGAAGAAAATATATGTCCCCGAATTTGATTGTCTTCCATAAAGGGTAATGGGGCTGTCCTGTCCGCCGACATCTTTCCAGTTTCTAATCTCACCACGAAAGATCTGTCCAATCTGGCCTACCGTCAGCTTATCCGTTTTATTGCTTTTGTTGACGATTACACTCAGTCCGTCTATGGCGATGACTACGCTCTTCGGGTCAACATTCCTTTCCCTGGCTTGGGCGACTTCTTTTTCCTTGATGTCCCGAGAGGCGTTGGCAATATCGCACTGGCCGTTGATCAGGGCGGCAATGCCGGTTCCTGAACCCCCTCCGGTTATTGCGATATATTCGCCAGGATGTTTCTCCATATATACCTCAGATAACTTCTGAACAAGATTAATCAGGGTATCTGAACCCTTAATCTGAATCATTTCCTGAGCGAATATATTTGTTGCGGTAAAACCCAAAATAGTTAATACCAAAACCAACTTTATAATATGCCTCTTCATAATTCTTCTCCTTTCGAACCATGCTACTATTTCAATGTGACAACTTTGTGACAAACAGGATACTTCCGTGTAAATTAATATTCCGCCAACCTAGGACAGAATTTAAACAATAGGTAATCTAAAAGATGTTTTTAATATCTTCCTGCTACTTTCAAATTCAAAATACGCTTCACCCCCTTTCTCTGTTTTTATCCTTTCAAGAAAAAGTATATAGAGGGGGTATTAAGGAGAGATGACAGTCAGGTGACAAATCGGCAAATTTTGATTTGAGATGTTGCGACTTTTTATTAGGCCTTGGGGAGGGAGAAGCTGAACGTAGACCCCTCCCCCTCTACACTTTGAACCGATACCTCGCCGTTATGCGAGTGGATGATATGTTTGACAATCGAAAGACCTAATCCTGTTCCCCCCAATTCACGGGAGCGGGCCTTGTCTACCCTGTAAAACCGCTCGAACAGGCGGGGCAAGTCTTTGCGGGGGATGCCGATACCGGTATCGCTGATATTTACTTTAACAGAATCATTTGTTTCATCCGCCGATATAGATATCTTGCCTCCTTGAATATTATATTTTACGGCATTGTCGATAAGATTTAGCAAAACCTGCTTTATCCTTGTCTCATCGGCCGAGACACTTGGGATGTTTTCAGGGATATCTATTTTGATTTTAATTTCCTTCCCCTCTATGTGCCCCTTAAGGCTGGCCAAAACCTGCTCGGCTATCGGCAGGAGCTGACAGGGTCTCTTCTCCATCATGATTTTCCCGGATTCTATTTTGGCTAGGCTTAGCAGATCATCTATTAAAGTGGCTAAACGGTTGGAATCGGTGAGGATAATATTAAGAAAATCGGTAGCATTCTCTTCGTCTCTTAAGGCCCCGTCCAATAAGGTTTCTGCATATCCGATGATACTTGAAATAGGGGTCCTTAGCTCATGGGAGACATTGGCCACAAAATCCTGCCTGACCTTTTCAAGCCTTCTCAGGTTTGTTACATCATGAAAAACCAAAACCGCCCCTTCCGTCTTCCCCCCCTTTTTAACCGGCGTTGCATGGACCAATAATGTCTTTTCTACCGGAAGGAGGATTGTTATCTCCTCTGATATCAGCCCTTCCTTAGTATGCAGAATATTGTCGGCAATCTCCTGTATTTGCAGATTGCGGATCGCCTCTATCGGCCTTTTCCCTGATGGTTCTTCCTCGATTTTGAGGACATTTTTAAGGGGCTGATTGATTAATATGATACTTCCTTTAGAATCAACAACCATGACCCCTTCAAACATGCTTAACAATACCGCCTCCAAGCGGGACTTACTTTCGTTGACCTCCCCGATGCGTGATTTAACCTGGCCGGCCATGTGATTAAAGATAGAGGACAAATCTCCTATCTCGTCCTCCGACCGGAGTGATATCTTTTTTGAATAATCCCCATCGGCAATATCCTTGGCGGCCCGAGATATTTCTCTGATGGGGCGGGAGATAAATAAAGAGGCCGAATAACTGACCAGGGCGGATAGGATAAAGGCGGCTAAAAGGGAGGTGGCGAGGGTATACCTCAGGCGGTTCAACAGATGTTCTATATCTGAAAGGGGTATAGATAGACGGATAATCCCTTTCTTCTCCCCCTTATTGAACAGAGAGGCGATATAGAGAAAATCCTTTTTTATAGTGGTGCTGAACCGCCTACTTTCTCCAATACCGGATTGAATGGCCTGCTGAACCTCAGGCCGATAGAGGTGATTTTCAACCTTGATTAATTCTTTCCCCTCAAGCTCCGAGTCGCCATAAACAGTTCCGTCGAGGCCTATTATAGTGACCCTTAGGTCTAGGTCTTTTCCTATTTTATCGGCGATATAATCTGAATCGTAGGAATTGATACGGTTTAAGGGGTTATCCTCTATATATGATTTGGATAACCTGATTTGCCTGGTAACATTGGTTTTTATCCGGTTGTATGTATAATCCTGCAGATTATGGCTGAGGCTTAGAAAGACCCCCAAAAGAATGGCGGCGGTGATTGTTATAAAAATAACGGCAATTTTGTTATGGATATTTGTCTTCAACCTTAATCTCCTTCACTGCACCGGTAGCCGATACCTCGGACTGTTTCGATACACTTCCCCCTTTTCCCCAATTTTTCCCTAAGCCTCTTGATATGGGTATCAATGGTGCGGGTGGTGATATCGGCGGCTATGTCCCAAACATCCTCCAGCAATATATCTCTCGATTGAACCAGCCCCTTTCGCCTGATAAGAGTCACCAAGAGTTTGAATTCAATATTGGTTAATGTTATCTCCTTTTTATCAACCGTAACCTTATGGCGCGGAATATCAACGACTATGTTATCGATACTTAATATATCTTCCCCCTCTTCTTCATCATGTTTGCCACGTTTCAACACCGCCTTTACCCTTAGGATCAGTTCTCTGGGGCTGAAGGGTTTTACGACATAATCATCCGCTCCAAGCTCAAAGCCGACGACCTTGTCCACCTCCTCCCCCTTGGCCGTAACTATTATGATTGGAATATATGATATCTTTTTATCCTGCTTAATATTTCTGCAGGTTTCAAACCCGTCCATGCCGGGGAGCATGATATCAAGGATAATTAGGTCGAACGACTTGTGTCTTAAGGCCTCTAAAGCCGATTCCCCGCTTTCAGTTATTAGGCAATTAAAACCGGCCTTTTCAAAATTGTATTTCACCAATTTAGATATATGACGGTCATCCTCAACCAGAATAATATTCTGTCTTCCCATCTTTATTCCTCCCTGACTGACAGTTCTTCATGGCACAGGCAATTAACTATGGGTCATGACTAGAACAGAGGACACTTTCTGATGATTTTAAGTATCAAAAAGTACAAATCACCACCCCTGTTATTAAACCTAAACTCACACTCTTTTAAATGCAAGTGAAATGTTTTTTTACT
>Ga0180009_10003144_pt1 | contig 18982 bp, 18 predicted proteins | sample OS_PC_MetaG_FD_123537 | JGI IMG/M metagenome (GOLD analysis project Ga0180009, IMG submission 123537) | Groundwater microbial communities from the Aspo Hard Rock Laboratory (HRL) deep subsurface site, Sweden - OS_PC_MetaG | ecosystem: Environmental > Aquatic > Deep subsurface > Groundwater...
GGAGGACCGTTTATGCCATCAATCACATTAAACCTGTACTTGCATAAGCGTTTTGTTTCGGGTAGATTATTATATGAGGCAACGATACCTGTTTCGAGTAGATTTTTGATGAGGCAATGCGATATATTGACATTTAGTGTTTTTCAGGTAATATTAGCCTCGTTGCCAAAGCATTGCCAGGGGGACTTTTTTGAACATTCTTTTTTTTACTTCTGAAGCGATTCCGTTCGCCAAAACGGGCGGGCTGGGAGATGTCGGCGGTCTGCTGCCAAAAGCCCTTGCCGCCAGTGAAAAGGTTTTTTTAATCATGCCCGATTATATGACGGAAAATATAAAAAAAATTAAGACGACTCCGATTGAAAGTTTTTCTGTGCAAATTGGCAGTGAAACCTTTTCAGCAATTGTTAAAAAAGCGACAATTTCTCCTAATTTTACTGTTTTTTTTGTTTCGAATGAGCATTTTTTTGCACGTGAGTTCCTTTATGGCGATAGTTCCGGGGATTATCCTGACAATTTTGTCCGTTTTTTGTTTTTCCAATTGGCGGCAATGGAATTCGTCAAGAAAAATCACTTGCATTTTGATATTTTTCACTGCAATGATTGGCAAACGGCCATGATCCCGCTTTTTTTGAAATTGAATTATCGGTCTGCGCTTTTTGAAAAAACAAAAGTTGTTTTCTCGATTCACAATCTGGGTTACCAGGGAACATTTGCTGGCAGTCTTTTTAGAGAAACCGGGCTGCCTTCCTATCTTTTTTCTCCGGAGTATCTTGAATTTTATGGCAAGTTGAATTGCATGAAAGCCGGAATTATTTTTTCCGATTGGATTGTAACTGTCAGCCCGACTTATACCAAAGAGATTGTTTCGGCGGAAAAGGGATTCGGCCTGGATGGACTGCTTAATAAATTTTCTTTTAAATTGAGCGGGATTCTTAACGGCGTTGATTATAGCCAATGGGATCCTCAGATTGATCCCTTCATTGCCAGACAATATTCATCGCAATCATTGGACAGAAAGAACCTAAACAAACAGAAGTTATTCTCCGAACTAGGAATTGCAAAAAACAGCCGAATCCCTTTGCTAGCTCTTATTTCCAGGATTTCCGAGCAAAAAGGCATGGATTTATTGTTGAAATTGTTGCCGGTTTTGCTTAAGGAAGACCTGCATTTCATTTTATTGGGAGTAGGCGATGGCTTCTGGACAGAGAAATTAAAAGAGATGGCGTGTCATTTTGCAGACAAGCTGACATTTCTCAATTATTTCGACGAGAAAATGGCTCACCAGCTGGAGGCGGCCGCCGATATTCTGTTTATGCCGTCAATTTATGAACCATGCGGCCTGAATCAGATTTACAGTTTGAAATATGGAACGGTCCCGATCGTGCGGGCGACTGGGGGATTGCAGGATTCTATTCAGGACTTTGATCCCGCAACCCGCCAGGGAAACGGCTTTAAATTCAACAGCAACGACATTAAAAAAATCGTTATTTTAATTAAAAGAGTTTTAAGTATGTATGAAAACAGGGATCTATGGCGGGAAATTCAAAAAAACGGCATGATGATGGATTTTTCCTGGCAAAAAGTTGTTCCGAAGTATTTGGCATTATATAATAAAATATTAACGGAGGTTCCTCAAAATGGCTGAAATTATTTCTGCTAATGATGCAAATTTTGAAAGTTTAATAAAAAACAACCGCATGATCATCGTCGATTTCTGGGCGCCAACCTGTATGCCGTGCCGACTTATGGAACCGGGTCTGGAAAAAATCGCCGCCAAGCATCAAGAAAACGTGAAAGTTTTAAAAGTTAATGTAAACGAGAGTCCGAAAACTTCGTCCCGGTTTTTTGTGCGCACCCTGCCTACGTTGTTGTTCATCAAGGATGGGCAAGTCAAAACGCAGCTGGTTGGCGCTGTCAATCACAATCAGATTGAAAAAACCTTGAATGAGGTGAGTTGATGGAAAAAAATTGGGATGTGATTATTGTCGGCGGCGGACCGGCCGGGTTGGCGGCGGCGATTTATTGCGGAAGAGCTTTGAGAAAAACTCTGGTACTGGAAAAAAAAGTTTTTGGCGGTCAGATCATCAATGCCGATATTATTGAAAATTATCCGGGATTTGCCGAGCCCATTGTCCCGGCGGAATTGATGGATCAAATGGGGAAACAAGCCGAGCGCTATGGCGTGGTTTTGGAAAACGAAGAGGTTGTCAACCTTAAGCGGGAACAGAATTCTTGGCAGATCGAAGTATACAAAGACCTGTATACGGCAAAGGCTGTTGTCTATGCGGCCGGTTCTCAGCCTCGTTTCTTGGGGATAAGCGGCGAATCGGAATTGTTGGGCCGGGGCGTGTCGGTTTGCGCCACCTGTGATGCTCCTTTTTTTGTCGAACGCAAGGTGGCCGTTCTTGGCGGCGGTGATACCGCTCTTTCTGAAGCCCTTCATTTGGCAAAATTCGTCTCAGAAGTGGTTTTGATTCATCGCCGCGACCAGTTGCGCGGGGAAAAAATCCTTCAAGACAGGGTTTTTAAAAACGAGAAGATAAAAATCATTTGGGATTCCGAAGTGCTCAGCTACAAGGGAGATCAAAAACTTGAAGCTCTTGAATTGAGAAACAAAAAGAGCGGAAACTCGGAAATCGTTGCTTTTGATGGTGCTTTTTTGGCTATCGGCACAATTCCCAACACCGATTTACTGAAAAGTCTTGTGAATCTTGACGAAAACGGTTATGTCGTCACCGACATATCTTTACGTACTGACGCCGAGGGACTGTTTGTAGCAGGAGAAGTTATTAAAGGGAATCGTCGCCAGGTAGCCATTGCCGTGGGCATGGGAGTGCAAGCGGCCCTTTCCTGTGAAGAATACCTGGCAGCATTGGATTGATCACGGCAAAAAGTGGAGCATTGAAAGAAATATGGATTGATTCTTTGGCACGATCCAGATGATCAAAGCGCTTCTTTACGAAAAAAAGGAAAATCAACAGGTAATCTGTCATTTGTGTGCGCATGAATGCCATTTAGTGAATGGGAAATTGGGTTTGTGTCATGTCAGAAAAAATATAAACGGTGATCTTGTTTCCTTGAATTCCGACCGGGTTATCGCAACGAATATGGATCCCATTGAAAAAAAACCCTTGTATCATTTTTTACCGGGATCAAGATCTTTTTCAATCGCGGCCATGGGCTGCAATTTTTCCTGCTGCTTTTGCCAGAATCACTCTATCTCAATGATTCAAACGGAAAATGACATCCATGGGGATATCGTTACTCCCGAACAATTGCTGGCCATCGCTCTGAGAAACCATGCCCAATCGATTTCCTACACTTACACCGAACCGACCGTGTTCTTCGAATTGATGTTTGAAACTGCCAAATTGGCAGGCAATGCCGGAATTAAAAATGTCTTGGTCAGCAATGGCTATATGTCCCAACAGGCCCTTTCCTTGCTCAGGCCCTACTTGCATGCGGCCAATATCGATTTAAAATCATTCAGTGATGATTTTTATAAAAAATATTGCTCGGCTCGCTTAAAACCTGTCTTAGAAACAATAGCCGCTATGAAAGCCATGGGTATCTGGATGGAAGTCACCACACTGCTGATTCCCGGATTGAATGACGACCGCAAAGAAATATTACGATTGGTATCATTTTTGGGCGAACTTGATGCAAATATTCCCTGGCACGTTTCGCGGTTTTTCCCGCAACATCAACTTTTAACAATCCCTCCCACCAGCATTGAATCGATTTATGAAGTTTTGCAAATCGGAGTTGATCAGGGGCTCAAATTTCTTTATGGCGGCAATATCGCGGATTCGCATTGGAACGACACGCGCTGCCCGCAATGCCGCGAAACATTGATCAAACGTTCGGGATATCTTGTTGAGAATATCGACATGAAAGACGGGGCTTGCCTGTCTTGCAGAACAAAAATATCCGGAATTTGGGTGTAAATAAAAAACTTTTTTTACTCAAAGCATTGCCAATAAACTCAATGGAATGATTGACAATAAAGTTCAGGTGTTTTATGTTATTTCCGGAGTTGATCATGACTGAAATAAAATCTACGGAAAAAAATGCTCCGCCAGGATCCGCTGACCTTGGCCAGCCTTCTGCCGGAATACCCGTTGATCCGGAACAAGCAAAAGTGGTGCAAGCAGCCGAATCGCTAAAGTTGCCAAAACAAGCTGATGAAGAGGAAACAGCCGCAAACCAACCCCCCCTGCCGACTGTCGCTGCCATGCCAATGGCAACGCAGCCGGAACAAGCAAAAAGTTCGCTTCCCATGCGAATGATCTGGATTTTGTCGGCGGTTGTGTTGTTGCTTATTGCTCTTTTCTTTATTATCGATCGTCCGCAGCAAAAGAAAGACACAAATAAAATTCAGACCCAGGAGCCGAAACAGGAAGAAAAAGCAAGTGTAAGCGACTATACTTCAGTTATTTCTAAGAATTTATTGATCCGTGAACCAAAATATTCGGAAACAATTCTAACGGATGATGCTTTTGCAGGGGAGGCGCCCGCTGTTGTCAAGGCGAATGGTCCGCTAATTTCTCAAGACATCGACCCGCAACTGGCGGCCCTGGCCGACGCTTTAAAAAAACGGCTGGAAATTTTGCAGGGCAGCCAAATGCTTGTCCGCGGGAATGCGCGAACCAAGATCACCAAGGGAGAATTTCGCGGATTTAAAATAAACGCGATTGAAAAAATTGAGAATCAGAATGTGGTTTCCTCGGAGATCACCGTCACGACGCCCAAACATGGTTATATTAAATCAACGGATAATGTTCTTGAGATTGTCAAGGGTACCGATTTTTCCCGGGTTGGCGTGGAAATCCAAGATGCGGGGCTGGAATTTTTTGCCCTTTCCGCTCCACTTGCCGGGAAAATGGTTCGCATGCAATTACGTTCCATTCGTTTTCTTGGCAAGCCGATACCCGGGGAATTGTTGATCTCCGGAAAAAGCGTCGGCCTCATCACCTTGGGAATGACTGTTGCGCAGATGGAAAAGCTATTCATTGAATCTCATATTGTTTTAAAAAGAAAAATTCTGGTCAATGATGTTTATTTTGATGTATACAAAATATTGGATCAAAGCAATGAGCCGTTGTTGTATGTATATGAAAACAAAGGCAAAGTATGGGGAATTTCGCTCATCAGCGAATTTTTTAAAACTGAAAAAGGTATCGGCATCGGCAGCAACCTTGGTATGATGCGCATTAACTATCCCCAAATCAAGCTGAACCATTCCGAAAAAAAGACCCCCTTTGTGCAACTGGAAGGGGTTGCTGGGCTTTTCATCATCCAGGGAGATGGAATTGATTTTATGAAAAAAGTCTTCCCGAATGAAAACAAAGTCATTTCCATCCTGATTGGCAATTCACCCGAGTTTGAATAAATCTTCTTGCACGAATTACTTTTTAGAAAAAGGCTTTATTTGAAAAATGCCAGCAGTCCTGTGGAAAGCAGGGGAACGTAGGTGATCAATAAAACCACCACGATTTGAATCAACAGAAAAGGGAAAACGTCTTTATACAATTTTCTGAGCGGCTCATTGAATGTATAAGAAGCTAGAAAAAGATTGAGGCCAACCGGCGGTGTCAGATAGCCCAATTCCATGTTGGCCAGAAAAATAATCCCCAAATGCACCGGATGAATGCCGAATAGATTACCCAGCGGGATAATCAAGGGCACCACGACCATAATCGCTGAAAAAATATCCATGAAACAGCCCGTGATCAGCAAGGAGATATTAAGAAGCAAAAGAAAAATGTATTTGGAATGAATGTTGTTCTGCACCCATGCGGTCAGCTGCATGGGGATCTCCGCATCCACGATATAATAGGAAAGTCCTTTGGCCAGGGCCAGAATGGCCAAAACACCGCCAATGATGGGCATGCATTTGAGCAATACCCGCGGCAAATCTCGGAATTTTATGTCCTTATGTATGAAAACCTCAACGACAAGGGCGTACAAAACGGCGACCGCGCCGCTTTCCACCAGGGTGGTGATCCCGCCAAAATATCCCCAAATGATGATAACTGGCAAAAGAATTTCCCAAAAAGAATCTTTGATGGCGGCATAGGCTTCTTTGAAAACAAAGTGTTCCCGGCGGATTTTGTTTTTTGAAGCGTAAAAAATTGCAACCAAAACCATAGCCATTACCATGATGATTCCGGGTATGATCCCGCCCACGAACATTTCCTTTATGCTGGTTTGCGCTGTTACCCCGTAAATGATGACCGGCAAGCTCGGAGGAAAGAGCAGGCCGATGCTTCCGGTTGCGGTAAGCAGGCCGCTGCTGAAGTTTTTCTTGTATTGGCCGCCGATCAGTACATAAGACAGCAATCCACCCACGGCCAATATTGTGACTCCCGAAGCGCCGGTAAAAGTAGTGAAAAAGGTGCATACCAGGATGGCCATGATGGCCAAACCGCCGGGGAACCAGGAAAAAACAGCTTTGAAAAGCCTGACCAACCTTTCTCCGGCCTTGCTCTCGGAGAGGATAAAGCCGGTAAATGTGAAAAGGGGAATGGCGGGTATGGAATGGCTGATTAAAAGTGAGTAGGCTTCGTTGGCAACGACTTCCAGGGGCTGGCCGGTATGGGCGAAAAGCATGTAGCCTATGCCGCCTAAAACGACAAATATCGGAACTCCGGCCAGGGCCGCTAAAATTAAAAGTACGATGATGGGCGAGGCCAGGTGCATCCCGATCTGGTGATAGAATGGAATCAGGGCATCGAAAAAGTTGGCCCAGGCCGGGACCAGAACTTGGGCAATGTTTGCCAGTGCTCCCCATGCCAGCAAGGTGCCGAAGGCGAATCCCGATGAAGCAATCCCTTTGCCCCATGCTCCTCCGGGGGCTTGCCGAAAGAAACGAAAGGCCATCAGCACGTATCCCAATGGCATGACCATGACGATCCAGCGCAAGGGGAAAATAGCGATCTTTTCGCCAGCATCGAAGGCATTCAACAAAAAGGACATGGAACACCAGGCAAAAGCCGTGCAAAAAGCGGTGTTTAGAAAGGAAGTGACCATATGGATCCGGCTTAAAATTCGTGGTTTGAATTTCAAATTAAGGGTAAGGGAAAGGTGCTTATTTTCTCTTGTGGTTATGGCTGCACCGACAAAGGCCAAAATCAAAACCAGATGATGGGTATATTCAGTGGAATTTCTGATGCCGGTGTGAAAGAATTTGCGGGCGATCACTTCCAGGAATGGGAAAAGAGCCAGCAGAAAAATAGACAAAAAAGCCAGGAGATTCTCAAGCCCTTTTCCGAATTTCAGGAATGGTTTAACCTGCATTTTTCATTCGGTATTCCTGCAAAATCTGCTGCAGCTTCTCATAGATCTCCCTGCTGAATACTTTTTCGATCAACTCATCCATGCCCTTGTTGGCCGCTTCCTTCCATTTCATCAAACTGTCGGAGGGAGGTTCATGGATAATCAGGCCGTTTTTTTTCATGGAATCCAGAGCCTTTCTTTCCAGATCCGCGGTTTCCCCGGCCAATTTATCTGAAAGTCTGGTCACCACATCCATCATGGGCTGTTTGAAATTTTCCGGGATTCGTTGCCATATTTTGTCCATGATTACCATGCCCCCCACCAATGGAGCGACTTTCAACGAATACATGTGGGGAGCAAGAGGAAAATACTGTCCCGAACCCGCTATTAGCGGAGGAAGATAAAATGCATCGACCATGCCGCTTTGCAAAGCCATCATCAGGTCTTTTAAATCGCTGGGGACGATGTGGTAACCCGATTTTTTCCAGGCCTGTTCCATTGCCGGCTCGCCGGTGCTGAATGCCAATTTTTGTTTCTTAAGATCTTGGGGATACAAAACCGGCTTTTTTGAAAAGAAATTCACCCAGCCACTCATGGTCCAGATAATGACCTTAAATCCTTTTTCCTGGATCTGCTTTTCAAAGATCGGATTGAGACGCTCCATAACATATGCCATTTCCTTTTCGGAATGGAACATGAACGGGATACTTAGAACGAATGCGTCGGGATAGATCTTTGTCAAGCCGATATTGGTCAGGACCGCACCGCCAAGGGTGCCAACTTTCATTTTGCGGATCGTGTCCTCTTCGCTGCCGGCGATGCCGCCGGGATAAATTTTCAATTTCACCTGGCCTTTGGATATCGTTTGCCATTCGCGGGCGATCTCTTTTAAGGCATCGTTCCAGGGCGAACGATCCGGTGCGATACTGCCGATTTTGATTACCTGTGCTTCAAGAACAAAGGGCAGAAAAAACAGAACGACAAGAATTTTATTCCATTTCATATTTCTTTCTCCCCTGGTGCTGGATTTGATTCTTCGGTTTCCAAAAAGTAATCTTCCACGTGCTCCAGCAGCCATTGCGCTTTGCGTTGATTTATTGTGTTTACCAGTCTTTTTTCCGGGACCGAATCCGCATCCATGGCCAACGCTTTGTTTAGCAGTGCTTTGAATTCAGCTAGGTTTTGCTCTTTGATAGAAACAGTAGTGGCCAGCGACAGGTAGGCAGTAGTAGATTTTCCATTGGAAACGGCTACAGCTTGATCGAAGTGTTCACGGGCTTTTGCTGCGCTTCCACCCATGTATTCGGGCAGGGAGCCGTAATACAAAATATAGAATTCGTGGATCGCTCCGTCGGCAAAATTCTTGTCCAGCTTGAAAACCCGCTCCATCAAAGCGGCTGCCGCGGGCAAGGTCATGCCCAGATCCATGTCAAAGGGATCGATGGCGTAAGCCCCAAGCCAGCCGGCTCCGGCCCAATAGAGCAAGGGCGCATCTTTCCTGGTTGTGGATTGCAGGGCATGGTTGAAGTTTCTTTTTCGCAAAGCTTCGCGAAGTCCCGGGAATTTGTTTTCCAGACCGCTGAGAATGATGTCGCGGCCCCTTAAGTACAAGTTTTTGGCGCGCTTGAAAACAAACTCCTGCTTTTTGTATTCCGTTTCTGGGAGCATGACGGCCGGCGTCTGCAGGAAAGCGTTGGCATACATAATATACAAGCTCCCTGTCTGCAGTCGCAATCCCTGGTGCCCGGGATTGGCGGTTAGGAGGGATTCGTACATTTTGATGGCAAAGGGCAACGCGTCGCCGACCAGTTCGGGGTCATTGTCTCCGCTAAATACCGTTCCCGAAGTTTTGCCGGTCAAAGCGTTGGCCACCTGATTCATGGCGATTTTTTTTATTGAGCAGCCAGGGGGAAAAATCAGCGCCGTTATGATTAAAAAATATAATGAGAAAAAAGTTTTTTTCATTAATTTATCTCCAAAAAGAGTATACGTATTATACAATATTTCGGGTTAACGATAATCATGATTTCTTAATAAAAAGCAATTTTTCCGAAAAGTGAAATTGCGTCACCGTGATAGTCAAACCCTCAAGTCCTTGGTGATGAAGCTAATTTCCCGATATTTGACCGCGGTGTTTAAAAAGGCTAAAATAATTCAGAAAAAACCAATGAATGAAAACTTTGAATTGAACCAAAAGATCAGCAAGTTAAAAAATGAGAAAAACGCCATCATTTTGGCCCATAATTACCAAATCGAGGCAGTGCAGCTTGCCGCCGATTTCATAGGGGACTCCCTGGATTTGAGCCGGAAAGCGGTTGGCTTAAGCCAGGCCATGATTGTTTTTGCCGGCGTTAAATTTATGGCTGAAACAGCCAAAATTCTCGCACCTGAAAAAAAGGTTCTGCTGCCGCGCCTCGATGCCGGCTGCCCCATGGCCGATATGATCACGGTAGACGAATTGCGCGAAATGAAAGCCAGTCATCCGGGAGCCATGGTTGTCACATACGTAAATTCGTCAGTTGAAATCAAGGCGGAAAGCGATGTTTGCTGCACTTCGGCCAATGCTGTCCGTGTCGTGGAGAATCTTCCGGCCAAAGAAATAATTTTTATCCCTGACCAGAACTTGGGAAGTTATGTACAGAAATTGGTTCCGGCCAAAAAAATAATTTTATTTGAGGCCTTCTGTTATGTCCATCACCGCATAAAAAAAGAGGAAATTGCGACCATGCGGGTCCGCTATCCGCAAGCGAAAGTAATCGTACATCCGGAAGTGCGCCCGGAAGTGATCGCCAGCGCCGATGAGGTCCTTTCCACCAGCGGTATGCTGAGTTATGTTAAAAAATCTCCCTTAAAAGAATTCATCGTTGCCACGGAACAGGGTTTGCTGCAAAGAATGAAAAGAGAAAATCCCGGAAAATATTTTTTTCCGGCCCTGTCCCAGAAGATCTGCAGCAATATGAAACGGACGGCGCTCAAAGACATATACGATTCTCTCCTTGAGGAGAAGTATGAGATTGAAATTTATCCTGCCATCAGAGAAAGAGCTGGCCGGACGTTGCAGGAAATGTTAAAATATGGTTGAGGAGTTACAATGGAAATGAAGGAAAAAGTTATGGCGGTGATTGAAAAAGTCCGGCCGGCGCTGCAGGGTGACGGCGGCGATATTGAATTGGTCGATGTGCTAGCTGAAGACAAAGCGGTTCTGGTGCGGCTAAAAGGTGCTTGTTTTGGTTGTCCGATGAGCACCTATACCATCAAGGGTTATGTCGAACAGGTGATGAAAGAGGAAATTCCCGAAATCAGCGAAGTACGCCTGGTCAAATAAATGCAATTACAGCTGCTGGGGATGCGGTTGCCTTTTGTCCTCCAGATCATGAAATATTAGTTTGAAATTATTTCGGCGCTGTCTTTTATCTATTGTTTTTTTGCCGCTTTTTTTCGCTGCGGCGGAAAAGACAATTTTGCGCATCGCCTGTTTTGATTTTCCTTCAACGTTCAACCCGGTTTACGCGACCAGCGAGACGGCGCAAGCGGTGACGAACAAAATCTACCAGTCCCTTTTTTATTTTGACGGCCAGGGGAAAATTCGCCCGGAATTGGTCGCTGCGGTTTCGCGCCATGAAGCGCGACTGGAAATTTCGCTTACGTTGAAAAAAGGCGCGTTCTTTGCCGATGGTTCGGTTTTGAGCAGCCGCGACGTCGTTGCCACGGTGGCGTTGCTTAAAAATCCTCTTTTTGAGTATCCCTATCTGGCGGATCTCGATTTTTTGGAGAAAATCGAAGTGATCGACCCATTGCATCTGCGCATTAAATTAAAAGGAAAATTCGCTCCCTGGAAAAACTATCTGACTTTCAAAATATTGAATGCCGATGAAATCAAGAGTTTTGATCCGCATAAATTCAGGCAGCATGTCCCTATGGGAAGCGGCCCATTTAAGTTGACTCGCCGCGATGAGCCCGAAGGGTTCGAACTCCAGGGAAATCCTTACTGGCCGCAGCGCGGTTCCTTTGCCAAGATCCGCTATTCAGTACTAAGGGAATCCAGGCAGGCCCCCCTGAAGTTGTTGAATGGCGAAATCGATGCGGTTGAAATTCAGAGTGACGACGCCAAAACATATTCGCAAATGAAAAAATGGCAAAAACAATTCCGCTTGCTGAAATACAATAAATTCGGATTCACTTACCTTGTATTCAATATGAATAATTCCCGAATCGACCGGAATTTGCGGCGCATACTGTACAACCGCCTGCTGCCGACCCGCTTTTTGGATATCTTTTTGCAGGGAACGGGCGAGAAGGTTTTTTCACCATTCCTTTATTTGAGCGCCGAAAAACGTCCGCAGGCCTTTCCAACCGTCGCCCTGTCCGCACCCCGCAAGCTTAAAATTCTGACCAACAGCGAATCGGTTGTACGCAAGCAACTGGTCCTGTTTTTGTGCGAGGAGATGAAGGCTTTCAACATTGAATTGAAACCTGTTTTTGTCGAATACCAGACGTTTTTGAAATATTTAAAGCAGGGGAATTTCGACCTGGCCGTTTCCGCTTTCCTGTTGGACATGGATTGGAATTTAAAGGATATCCTGGCCAGTGATGGCTACTTCAATTATGCCGGTTTTTCCGAACCGGAAATGGATGCAGTCCTGGAAGAGGGCCTGCGCGAAATGGACGCTGAAAAGCGCCGGAAAATATATGAACGCGCCCATGACTTGTGGTTGGAATCCTTGCCGCTTATCCCGCTTTTTAATTTGAATTATTACATGGGTGTGTCACGGGCGATAAAAATTCCCGATGACCGCTTCCATCTGATCGGCTCGTGTGGGGACTTTTTTTACAATCTTCAGGGTTGGTGAAACAGTTTTTTTATTTTCTTTAAAATTGCATAGAACCAATCCGCCAACACCAAAAATAAACAAAAATAGGGAAATGATCAAAAGCGCTGATCAAATACAATTGATCTACCAGGCGTAATATTGGACTTGACAATTCCAAATATATGTGTAAATTGGAGTTATGTATGCCAGAATAATTAAATATCCGTTTAATAAGAGTTTTTTCCTGTTTGGGCCAAGGGGAACAGGGAAAACTACCTGGGTTAAAACAACCTTCCCTGATGCTGTTTTCATTGATCTTTTGGAATCCGAGCTTTTTATTGGCCTGCTTGCCAATCCGCAAAGGCTGGAGATGCATATTCCCAAGGATTTTAATAATTGGATAATAATTGATGAAATACAGAGAATCCCGGAATTGCTTAATGAAGTTCACAGATTGATAGAAAAATATAAATACAAATTTATTCTGACAGGCTCCAGCGCCAGGAAGATAAAAAGAAAAGGTTACAATCTGCTGGCCGGGCGAGCCTTGACCTATTCCATGCATCCACTTACCGCAATGGAGCTTGGAAAAAGCTTTGATCTTGAATTTCTGCTGAAGTACGGCGGTCTGCCAAGTGTCTATTCCGAGACTGAGCCGAAAAAATATCTTGCCAGCTATGTTAAAACCTATCTTCAGGAAGAAATACAATTTGAAGGATTAACAAGAAATCTTGGCGCTTTTTCAAGATTCCTGGAGTCGGCTTCCTTTTCTCAGGGAAGTGTTTTGAATATTTCAGCGGTTGCGAGAGATTGCGCAGTGGAAAGAAAGGTTGTAGAAAATTACTTTTCAATCCTTGAGGATTTGTTGATAGCTTATCGCATACCTGTTTTTTCGGAGAGAGCCAAAAGGCGGATGATAGCTCATCCGAAGTTTTACTTTTTTGACAGCGGAGTTTATAGAGCCATAAGACCGATGGGTCCGCTGGATAGACCGGAAGAAGCTGAAGGAATAGCTTATGAGACTCTTATATTTCAGGAGTTAAACGCCATAAATTCATATATGGAATCCGCATATAAGATATTTTATTGGCGGACCACTGACGAAATGGAAGTGGATTTTGTTTTGTACGGCAGCAAAGGCATCCTGGCTTTTGAAGTGAAAAGATCCGGGAAGGTATCTAGAGAAATGACCAGGGGACTCAGAGCTTTTCTTAAAGCCTATCCAATGTCCAAGGCCTATCTTATATATGGAGGAGAGCGCAGATTAAGAGAAGATAACATTGAAATTATTCCTATAAAAGAAGCCTTGCTTTCTTTGCCTGTTATGTTGAGTTAAAGTTCTGCGGCTTGAGAGCCTTTAAATATCCGGAAACCAAAATTGCTGAGGAACAAGGACTTGTAATTTTGCACAATTCATGATGTTATCATTTTTTCATGGCGCTACAGCGAACCGAGCACGTTAATCTTTTTCCCGGCTCATTAAAATATCGGCCGATCGTTTTCGCATAATCGGTTCATGCGGTGACTTTTTTTACAATCTTCAGGGTTGGTGAACTTGATACAAGCCTTAACCCGCACTTCTCACAAATATTTGCTGCAATTGCGGATATGGGCATGTCTACTGCGTCAGGCTCGGTCGGATACCTCCATCGTACCAACAGTACGTCTCCGGTCTCCTCGGTCGCCTTCCTTGTATCCACACCCATCTGCGCAATTTCGCGACAATATCTGTGAGAAATGCGGGTTAATTATTTTACTTAACTCAATGCATTTAACAATTCAATAAAAAATGGCTTGAGTGGCGGGATTTCTTCGGTGCATGCCACCCACACAATTTCTAGATCAACTCCAAAATATTCATGAATCAGCTTGTTTCTCATTCCTATCATGCGTTTCCAGGGAATATTCAGATATTTATTTTGAATATCAGCAGGTATTTTGGTAGAGGCTTCGCCAATAATTTCCAGATCTCTAATGATTGCTTTAATAGTTTTTTTGTCAGTCTTAAAGGTTTCAAAATCCATTCCTTTAATAAATTCTGATATTTCATCAATCGAATTGATGATGTCGTCGATATAATCAAGATAATTTCGTATCATAGCATGATGATTTCATTTAGAATATGTTGACCTATTCTAGGTTTTAATGCCTTCCGTGATACCAGGTCCACTTTCAGGTTTAATAGCTTTTCTAGAAATTCCTCCAATTCGAGAAATTTAAAAAAGCCTGTTTTTTCTCTGAACTCAACCAATATGTCCAGATCACTTCCTTTTTTCTGTTCACCTCGCACATAGGAACCGAAAATCCCAATATTTTTTACCTTAAATTCTCTATCTAAAAAAGGTCTATTCTGAACGATCAAATCTTCAATTTCTTTAAGGTTTTTCTGTTTTTTCATGGGCAAATTGTAATTCAGAAAATAATAATTTTCAATAGCGCCAGGAAACCCGAAAATCTAAATCTTACTCGGTGTATGACTTTGTCATAGGGATCTCCGATGAACTAAAGAACCGTTGATTCTGATTTTTAATTTGAATTATTTCATGGGCATTTCACGGGCCATTAAAATTCCGGTCAATCATTTTCGCATGATCGGTTCTTGCGGGGATTTTTTTTACAATCTTCAGGGCTGGTGAAACAGTTTTTTTATTTTCTTTAAAATTGCCCATAATCCATTCGCCAAAGCCAGGAAAAAGCAAAAATAAGGAAAAAGATATCCCCAACGGGTGAATATGGTTTTATGTTTCAGGTAGCGAAACGACGCTAAAAATTGGTCGGACTTGTGCAGGGGGGACTGTTGGATAATGCGGCCGGCTGCATCAACCAGCGCCGAAATTCCACTGGAGGTCGAACGCAGTAGAAAACGGCGGTTTTCAATGCTGCGGAAAATCGCCATGGCCAAATGCTGATAGGGGGCCGACGATCTTCCGAACCAGGAATCATTGGATATGGTCACGATTACTTCAGCACCGCGGGCAACCATGGTTCGGGTCAGTTCAGGATAGATGATTTCATAACAAAGAGGGGTTGCCAGCCAGTGTCCGGCTAAACTGAGATTATGCAAACTTTTCCCGGGAGTAAAATCGCCTATTTCGTCGGTAATTTTTTTAACAAAAAACAGCCAGCGTCTGAACAAAACATATTCGCCAAAAGGGGTCAAGTGGAATTTATCATATTTTTCAATTTTATCGCCGTTAAAGAGCATTACCGAATTAAAAACATTATCGGAATTGCGGAAATCAGTAAACCCGGCCAGTATTGGAAGATAAAGCTTACTGAAAGTGGTAAACTGGTTTTTATAATAAGGAGTTTGCAACGGATAAATCGGGACGGTGAATTCCGGCCAGATTACGAATTCGGCCCCTTTTTTTTTCAATTGCAGGGAAGATCTGAAAAGTTTTTCCAGCGTTGTTTTGATCAAGGCAAAATCAAAAACCTGGTCATGGTTGCTGTTTGGTTGGATGATACCGGCTTGGTGGAAGGGAATTTTGGCGGTTTTAGCCGTGTGGTTTTTAAGCAACCAATAGCCGCTGGCATATACAGTTAAAAAAACAGCCACAAGTGCGAGCAATATCTTTTTGTTTTTTGTTTTCCACAGCCTGAAAAAAAGGACATTAATGCCGATGAGCAAAAACGTAATCAAGTGGATGCCGCCAATTTCCGCCAATTGTGAAAAATAGATGTTTTTGTACTGGGAATAGCCGGCCAGGCACCAGGGAAAACCGCTGAAAACTTTCTCGATAACAAGATCCTTGGCGATCCAGATCGTCGGGATCCATAATGCGGCACTGTGGGCCGACCCGTCATTGCTGAATTTCCCGATCAGCATACCGGCCAGACCGGAAAAAACCGATAAAAACGTGGTTAGGGCGATCAAGCCGACAATGCCCAGTATCCAGGTCGTGCCGCCGTATTTTACCATTACCCGGGGGATCCAGTACAAAACGATCAAATAGGATACAAAGGAAAAACAAAAAAATATCCGAAAAATTGCAGCTGGCTGTTTGTTTTCAATGGCCAGCAGCAAAGGCAGCAAAAATACAAAGGCCAGAAAGGCGATTTGAGTTTTCGGAAAAGCAAGTGCATAGGCGACTCCGGCACTCAGCCACAGAAAAATAGTTTTTGAGTTCAGCGCGCTTTTTTGATGGCGAATGTCGCTTTCTCCAGGTTTTCCAATTTGGCTTTTTCCTTCTGGGCTTCGGCCATGGTGGCAAAACTCCCGACCTGGACGGTATGCAATTTTTTCTTATTAATCGTTTCCACGATGATCGCGGTTTGATAACCGCGGCTGGAGAATCTGCTGCTGCATTTCTGGGCGTTGGTAAAATCGGCAAAAGCGCCTACTTGAATGGTATAGTTTTGATCCGTGAAAATATTTTTCTGGTTGACGGGCGGTTGTTCTTTTTTCTTTTGCGCCTGATGCAGCTTCATTTCTTCCGGAATGGTCTGTTTGGCGCTGGTATTTCCGGCTGCGGTTTTGATGGGTTTTTCATCGACGATACGCAATTCTTCCGGATTGACGGCGGCTTCCACTTGATTTTGTTCGCTGGCAATCGCTGTGCGCGGATCTCCCCGGCGCTGGCCCGCCTGGTAGCCCATGTAAAAAAGAAAAATTCCCATGCCCAGGACCGCGATCATAAAAATAACGATATGGACAAACGTTATCTTGATCTCAAAATAGGTTTTTTCCATTTATTTTTTTTCAAATATTCCTTTCAGTAAATCGATGGGCATGGGAAAAATGATTGTGGTGGAATTTTCTGATCCGATTTCTACCAGTGTTTGCAGATAACGCAACTGAATGGTAGCGGGATTCTGGGAAAGGGTGTTGGCCGCTTCCAGAAGTTTGGCTGATGCCTGGTTTTCGCCTTCGGCGTGGATGATCTTGGCCCGGCGCTCTCTTTCGGCTTCGGCCTGCTTGGCCATGGCCCGCTGCATTTCCTGGGGGAGATCGACGTGCTTGATTTCCACCATCGAGACTTTGATGCCCCAGGGGTCGGTGTGTTCGTCGATAATTGTCTGCAGGCGCGAATTCAGTTTGTCTCTTTCAGAGAGCAATTCATCCAAATCGGCTTGTCCAAGGACCGAACGCAGCGTGGTCTGGGAAAGCTGTGATGTCGCGTACAAGTAGTCCTGGACTTCAATAACCGCTTTTTTGGGATCAATCACGCGGAAGTAGACCACGGCATTCACCTTGACCGAGACGTTGTCCCTAGTAATGATGTCTTGGGGGGGGACATCCAGGACAATGGTGCGCAGACCGATGCGGACCAGTTTGTCAATGGGAGATAAAACCAGAATCAATCCCGGGCCTTTGGGTTTGTCTAAAACCCGTCCCAAGCGGAAAATAACGCCGCGCTCGTATTCCTTTAGCACCTTGATCCAACTCAGAATGAAAAATACGGCAATTACGGCCACTACGACCAACGGACTGAAAAAAGCGCCTGTTTGCATTTTACCCTCCTGATTTTTTTACTTTTAATATTAAATTATCCATGGCTTCTACTTGAATTCTGCTTCCGACCGGAATCAAGCCGTCGGCGACCGCGTTCCACCATTCACCGTGAACAAAAACCTTACCCTGGTGGTTGTCGATATCGGTTTTAGCCACCCCACTCTCTCCGATGAGCCCTTCCCGGCCGGTTTCCTTTCTTCTTTTCATGGCCTGAATGACCTTCAAGCCCAGAAAAAGGAAAATGAAGCCAAAACACACGGCAAAAGTTAAGATGATTGGCATGGCCGGCCTCATTTCCGGGATCGGTGCATTGATGAGCATGATCGATCCCAATACAAACGAAACAATACCCCCGACTCCCAGCATGCCGAAGCCCTGGATCTTGATCTCGGCGATAAAAAAGCCAATGGAAAGCAAAATGAGAAACAAGCCGACATAGTTGATGGGCAGGATTTGAAAGGCCAGGAAAGCCAGCAAAAGCGATATGCCGCCGAGGATGCCGGGAATGACGCCGCCGGGATGGGTGAATTCGATATATAGACCGATCAAGCCGAAAATCAGCAAAAAATAAGCCAGATTGGGGTTGGTGATCGTGCGCAGGAATTTCTGTCTTTCACTCATTTTTAAAGAAATGATTTTTTCATTTTTCAGGTTCAGGATGATCTCACGGCTGTTGGCTAAAGTAAGTGTTCTGCCGTGCAATTGATCGATCAGATTCCCGGTGTCGGCGGCGATCAGGTCGATTAATCCGTTTTTCAGGCATTCTTCCGCGGTATAAGAGTGACTTTCACGTACGGCTTTTTCCGCCATTTCCATATTGCGTCCGCGGTTTTTGGCCAATGTCTTGACGTAGGCAGCGGCGTCGTTGGTGATTTTCTCCTTCATTGTCTTTTCGATGTCGCTGCCCGTGACCGAAACGGGATGAGCGGCTCCGGTATTGGTGCCCGGGGCCATGGCGGCGATATCGGAGGCGAGCAGCAGGAAGAATCCGGCTGAAGCGGCGCGGGCTCCTTTTGGAGAAACATAGATGGCGACGGGGATCTCGGCATTAAGCATGGCCTTGATGATGACCCGCATCGAAGTATCATAACCGCCCGGGGTGTCCATTTCGATGATGACCAGGCTGGCGTTACCGGCCTGTTGTATTTTCTTGAAAGAATCCACCACATATTCTTCCAGCAGTGTATCAATGGGACCATCCACGCGCAAAGTGTAAATCTCGGCCTGCAACCAGAAAGGGATTAAGAACAGCAAAAGCCCCAATACCTTTTTCATTGCTTTAATTATAAATGATTAAAAATTAAAAAGCAACTTTCCGCATTGCCTCATCAAAAATCTACTTGAATCAGGTATCGTTGCCTCATATAATAATCTACCCGAAACAAAACGCTTATGCAAGTACAGGTTTAATGTGATTGATGGCATAAACGGTCCTCCC
>Ga0180009_10003145_pt1 | contig 18978 bp, 16 predicted proteins | sample OS_PC_MetaG_FD_123537 | JGI IMG/M metagenome (GOLD analysis project Ga0180009, IMG submission 123537) | Groundwater microbial communities from the Aspo Hard Rock Laboratory (HRL) deep subsurface site, Sweden - OS_PC_MetaG | ecosystem: Environmental > Aquatic > Deep subsurface > Groundwater...
CATCACGTATCCTATACGATCTTCCAGTTCGGCGGTGATCCGAACCTTGAGCGTGCAGGGTATGTCTTTCACGAAACAGTGAAATGCAAAGCCATGATAGACTAAATTGTCTTTTTTTAAATTGTTTAAGAGGGCAGCCTGAATGTAAGCAATGTATCTCTCTCTTCCGTGGGTAAACCGATTTAAAATTGAGGGCCCATCCTCAAATGCATGAATCAATTTTATCTCGGGGATGTTAAATTCTTTAGAATTCTTGAGAAGGTTCTCACGAGAGATGCAAGCGTATCCTAACTTTTGAGCTACTTTCTGGGCAATCTCTTTGCCCCTGAAATATGAGCCTCTTGAGATCGTAATAATAGCCATCATCGGCCTCCTTTGCACCATGTAAGTGCATCTGGACATGCGCTTGTGCCCAACTATTTGTCTCAAGGCGTGATAGGAGCAGTTTGGTTTCTCTCAAACGACGGGGGACTTTAACTCAGTGGAGATTGCGGTTTTTTGGGTTGGCGCCTCCCAGTGTCTGCCTTTCGAGTGATTTATATTTATCGAGATCTAAAAATATAGAAGCCTTCAAAGGGACATAACTACCCCTTGGAGGCTGCGTATCGGCAATTTCTGGAAACCTTTTCGCATCAACCGTACAGAATTTCGGAGTTTGTAAAATTTGAGAATTTGAATCATTTTCTGTCTCTATATTCATTAATCCGGATCCCGCCTGCCGGCGGGAGAACCAATTTTAGGCCCTTCTAAGGGTGTGCAGTTGAATTGCAGTATAGCAGTACTAATTATCGTTGTCTATGCGCTAAGACATAAAAAATGTGTGCGCCACTTAACATTTTCCGGGTTTTTCAAAAAAGTGGCGGTATGGCTGAACTTAAAAAATTGAGTTCTTATTTAGCAAGAGGTTCCTTTATTTTATCAGAGATTAAAACTGAAAGATATAGCTTTACTGGGTCGCAACTTTCTTCAAAATTGACAGGTTGTTCAAGGCCTTTCCTGAACCAATGACTACATCGGACAGAGGATCTTCAGTGATGGTTACTGAAACTCTGGTCTCCTCCCCGAGACGGACATCGAGGTTTTTTAGCAATGAACCGCCTCCAGTCAAAACAATTCCCTTTTCCACAATATCAGCTGCCAGTTCCGGAGGGGTTTGCTCCAGGGCAAGGTGTACGGTTTCAACTATTGTCTCTACCTGATCTGAAATGGCCTCCCTTATTTCATCTGAACCTATAGTCAAAACCTTTGGGATCCCTGTTACCAGGTCTCTCCCCCTCACTTCAACGCTCTCACTCACCTCGCTTGGATAGGCGCTTCCAATGTTAATCTTGATAATTTCGGCGGTGTTGATGCCTATCAGGAGATTGTGATTTCTTTTGATGTGATTGAGTATGGCTTCATCCATCTTATCACCAGCGACCCTCACAGATCTGCTGCAGACAATACCTGCCAGAGAAATCACCGCAACCTCTGTGGTGCCACCACCAATGTCCACCACCATGTTGCCAATCGGTTCTGTTATGGGCAGTCCTGCACCAATGGCAGCCGCCATTGGCTCCTCGATAAGGTACACTTCCCTTGCTCCAGCAGACTCAGCAGATTCACGCACCGCCCGCTTTTCAACCTGGGTTATTCCACTGGGGACACAGATAATGATTCGAGGCCTTAAGAATCTCCGCCGCTTGTGGACCTTCCTTATGAAATGACGAAGCATCGCTTCAGTTATTTCAAAATCCGCAATCACTCCTTCTTCCATGGGGCGAATCACCACAATGTCTCCCGGAGTTCTGCCAAACATCATTTTTGCTTCTATACCTACTGCTAAAACCTTCTTGGCTCCCACTCCATCCTTTCTAACAGCCACCACGGATGGCTCGTTCAAGACAATCCCTATACCTTTCACATACACAAGGGTATTAGCCGTACCGAGATCAATGGCCAAGTCATTGGAGAATAATCCCAGAATAGGATCAAGAAGCATGGTTTTCTTCCTTCTTTAGAAAATTCCTGTACCTATCTTAATATAGAAAGGGAATTCAATTATCAATATGGCCGAAGTCTTTGGGGTCTGATCTCTCGGCCTGATTGAAATTACGCGGATTGGGCTACTGCAATCTTGAAGCTATTCAAAACCTTTTCGAAGGTTTCGATGTCTTCATCGGTGTATTTCTTTACCTCAACACTATAGCGTAAGCAATAAAACCAATCCCCTTCCAAAAACCCATAATAGACGGTTAAAAAGTTCAATCCACCCTTCTCTTTGTATGTATATACAATTCTAAACCCATTGTATTGATTTACCCGGGTCCGAACGTACTCACTTAAGTGGAAATGCAGAACGCGACTGTCTGAACTGATCTCATCCATTATGACCTCTGCGGCTTGTTGCGGAAGCATGTACTTGTTCAATTTCTTTTCTGTATGCTTGAAGGGTTTGTCTACACGGCGCTGTTGAACGAGGATATATTGTGAAAAGGCTCCTTCTCTTGTTATCATGAGATGTTCGGAGCTATTTAATTTCCTCCATCCCTCAGGTATCGCAATGGAAAAATTTCGTAAGTTTGATTCAGAAGAGTCCCCTAATTGGCCCCCACATGCGCAGACGGTCGCTAAGAACAGGAACACAAATATTATTTTCCTCATGAGAAAATCCCTTTTACTATTCTTCCATTATTCTGTGTACATGCAGGGATATCTATAGCGAAAAAACCGCAAAGCGTCAACTAAAACGGAGAGCGTGAAAAGGAACGGGAGGGCGCAAGCCCTAAGACTCGGTCGCGAAGAACAGCACCACAGATGATAAGATTTATAACCAGTTGCTGGGTCCTAAACGGAGTTAGTCTCTTCAGGTTGTGGTTTCGCGGAAGAGCTTTCAGTCGGTCCAATCTCAATATCCGATTCTGATTCCGCCGCTTCGTCAAATTCTGATTCCTGGCTATCGAGTAAGGCTTGAGGTTGTGAATCCATCATTTTTTCTTTTAACAGATTTCCTATATTAGATGTGGCTTGTTTCTGATTGTTCACGTAGCTTTTATGAATATTTCTTTCCGGGCTTTCCTCCAGTTTTCGAATGGAAAGCCCTATCCTTTTATCCTCTTTTGAGACATTAACAACCTCGGCCTGTATTTCATCCTTAACCTGAAATCCCTCCAGTAGATTATCCTGTTTGCCCTTGGGTAATTGGGAGACATGAATTAGGCCCTCTATGCCTTCTTCCAGTTCAACGAAGAGGCCAAAATCGGTGACGTTGGTCACGGTACCGGAAACTCGGGTGCCGGGTTTATATTTTTCTGGGATTTCATTCCATGGGTCTGGTGTTAGTTGTTTGATTCCCAATGAAAAACGCTCATTCTCCTTGTCAATGTCTAAGATAACTGCCTGCACTTCGTCGTCTTTTTTGTAAAGTTCCGAAGGGTGGTTTATTTTTTTGGTCCATGAGATGTCAGATATATGGACAAGACCATCAATACCTTCATCAATGCCGATAAAAATACCGAAGTCAGTGATATTCTTTATCTTTCCCTCTATAATAGTCCCTATAGGATAATTTTCAGCAATGGTATCCCAAGGATTTGGTTCAAGCTGCTTTATACTTAAGGAAATCCGTTTTTTGGCAATATCGAGGCTTAAGACCTTGGCTTCCACGATATTGCCGACGCTCAATATCTGAGAAGGATGCTTGGTCTTTCTGGTCCACGATATTTCAGACACATGAATCAGGCCTTCCATGCCTTCTTCCACCTCTACGAAGGCGCCGTATTCTTTCAGTCTCTCGATACGGCCTGTTATGCTGACACCCACTGGGTATTTATCTTGAGCCCCGCTCCACGGATCATGTGTTAACTGTTTGATGCCGAGAGATACCCTTTCTCTCTCCTTGTCAAAACTCAAAATCTTGACCGTTATGTTGTCACCAATCTGATATATCTCTGACGGATGTCCGATCTTGCCCCAGGACATATCAGTAATATGAACAAGGCCGTCAATGCCGCCAAGGTCGATAAACAGGCCATAATCGGTGATATTTCTGACTATTCCCTCAAGGATCGCGTCCTTTTCGAGTAGTTCAAGTGTTTTTTCCCGGAGAGCTTTTCGCTCTGCCTCTAAGGCGGCCCGACGAGACAGGACGATATTGCCTTGGCGCTTTTCATATTTTATGACCCTGAAATCATGCTCTGCTCCTACCAGGGTCCCCAAATCCCTGACTGGTCTCATATCGGCCTGAGACCCAGGTAAGAAAGCCTGTACGCCAATATCAACAGAAAGCCCCCCTTTCACCCGAGAAATTATTTTGCCTCTTACAGTATCATGGTTTTTATAGGCTTCTTCAACCTTATCCCATATCTTGACCCTCGCAGCCTTTTCCTTAGAAAGAATAATACGCCCATCTCGATCCTCTTTACGCACTAAGAGGACATCTACCTTGGCACCCACTTTGGCAGTCAGCTGGCCCTCCAGGTTAACAAACTCAGCGATGCGAATTTGTCCTTCTGATTTATAACCGATATCGACCAGCACAAATTCCTTATCTATTTGAACGATTTCTCCTTTGATAACCTTACCCTCATGGATGCTTTTCAGACTCTCTTCGTATAATTCCATAAAGTCATCGCTACCCTGGATGTTTTCCTCGGTTTCATTGAGATCTTCCACCATCTCTTTAGGAAAAGTCTTCTGGTCATCCTCAAAGGTGGGATACACGTTTTCCGTTACGGAGAACCCGTTTTCTGCAATTTCATCTGTTCCTTTTTCCATTAACCTGAATACCCCCAAATTTATTTTTCTCTCAAATTGCTTCAAAAACCTGGTCAAATAAAAGGGCATCTCGTCTCAACGCGACAAGATGCCCATTTTGACAAATGCATCTTCCCCTTAGAACTAAACAGGCCCACCCATAAAGGCGAGACTTCATGATTACCCTCTATAATAATCTGTTTTTAACTAAAATCAAGTTATTTTAAAATTGAATTGATAATAAACTGCTTTTTCTATGGGATGGAACTCCAGTCCTTCCATTCAAAACGACCAAATATTGTGCCTTTTCCTCACTGCTTATCCAGTTTGTATACTGGAATCCTCCTGCCCATGGATTGAAGCGTGAAACTAATTTCGGTTGACAATATATAGTTTTTTTGTTTCGCTGAACGTCAGGAATCAAAAGCCCAACAGCCTGGTTTAGGGTTCGCGCAAAAATAACTTCACAGAGTTCTCGCTCAGATTTAGGTTGGATTTGGCCGATCTGAATGAGCGAAGCCACAGGAATAGTGAACTATTTCGAGGACTTCGTGAGTGAATATCGACCGAAGACGACCTGAAGATGAGATGAGAGAATGTGAAGTTATTTTTGCGCGAACCCTTAGCCAGATGACACGGTGCTTCTTTTCAGTCGACCAGATTTTACAGTTGGCGAAATGACGAATTTTGTTTTTTATATTGCTACATTTGATGAAGAAGATATTGATTGGGATAAAGTGTTTTCCTTATTCATTGAGCATATCATTCGTGAAAAAGATGAGGCATTGCTGATATGCGTTGAAAAAGTGACCTATGGGTCTTTCATAAAAAAGGAAATAAATATTTGGTTCCCAAAATCAGCAATTGAAGGAGGGGAGGATCTTCACATAAACAGCAGAATTTCAGAAATCTATATAAAAGGATGGTTTTTAATCAAGTTGGTCAAGGGTCAATACGAGTATGAGCTTTGAAAACTTTTACTATCTTCCCGTCTCATATAAGAAAGGCACTCCATATCATAATTCGATGGAATGCCTTCTTTTCTGTTTAGAACAGTGAGTTAGATTACCGTGACATTTGCTGCAGCAGGGCCTTTTTTGCCTTGCTCTATCTCAAAACTAACCCGATCGCCTTCTCTTAGAGATTTGAAACCGCTTGCATTGATGCCTGAATGATGCACGAATACATCGTCACCATCTTCCTGCTCGATGAAACCGAATCCCTTTTGGTCACTGAACCACTTTACGACTCCTTCTACCATAGGACTGACCTCCTTTCTTCGAATTTTATGCTCCTAAAACTCAGGTCGGCCTTCTGATAAAAGAAATAATCCTTGGAACAGTGAGCAACCCGCGAAACAACTAAATATTAATCGTTCGAATAGATTTTTGAAGCAACTGTTACATTTTAAGCATTTAAACTTAAATGTCAAGTAAATAAATGGCATTCAATGATTCTCTAATCATTTTTTGATGCATTCGAAAAAAATCAAAATTTCAAAAAGCCTGGCTCGTAACCCATTGAAATCATTAGGTGCGAAATCAAAAATGACGAATTCCCGACTTTTTACGAGACCATCACCTTTTCATTTCGAAAATTATTAAAAAAATTTCACAACTAACAGGCTAATGTTGCAAACCGCCACCTGCTGAAACCGCTACGCTCCCACAATGAGTTCTCATAGCTATTATCGGTCTTTAGCGGGAATGAAATAAGGAATTCTTTAGTCCTTTTAACCTGTCGAAAAAGGCCGTAAAAAAAATTGATAATATTCCTGGGCAATGTAAATGGAGGGGTCTTTATCAAGCATCGAGCATCCAGTATCCAGTATCGCTTAGCCTCCCCGGCCCGAACCGGCCCGGGACGGGCAAGCATTAAATTTGACAAATGCACACAAACTTGTCGGTTTGAGGCATAGCTTCGCTAGGGTATCAGTGAAAGCGTGAAGATGGCCATATTACCCAGGACATGGATGGTGATGGGAACCATTAGGCTCCCTTCTATCTCGTAGGCCAAAGCAAAGATAATCCCCCCCACCATCTGGGTCACGGGAATCCTGAAAAAAACAAGATGGGCCAGTACAAATATGGCCGTGGTCAGGATGAGGGCCAGCAACACACCCCATCTCCTAAAAAAACCATAGAGAATTCCACGAAAAAAGACCTCTTCTGCAATGGGGGCCACAAGTCCACCAATCAAGAAAAAAAGGACAATTTCATTGCCTTTCCCTGGCAAGGGTGTATGAATAAGTGTTAGGGGATTGATATCAACAAGGGACAATGCAATAAAGCCAAAAAATGTGACCAGGCCAAAACCTGCCGACCAGATCAACCCTTTTTTAAGCCCGCGACTCATTGTGGGTGGGGCCAACCCTATGGAAGACAAGCCTTTTCCCCAGACCAGGACAATCGTTATGATCAGACCTGTTTCAAGGACGCGGGCCACACCCAGGTTCACCATAGGATTAAAATAGCTCCTGGAAACTACAAATCTGGCCACCTCAATGAAAGCAATTGTCGCAATGGATATGAACAAGGTCTTTATTTTGATCTTGTTTGCTTCCATCCAAGGGTCCTCAATGCCCTGTAGGCATACCATTGTTCGTACCAGTGATCGGATGTTTCAATCCTCTTTACAATCTCCCTGACAATCCTCTTTTTACCCCTCTGGCCCAGGGAATGAAAAGCCATGCACACCACGTTGGGGTAAGGGTCATCCAGAAACCCCAACAGATCTTTATAGGTATCAGGTTGCCGGCTTGCACCCAATACCCTCGTCAACCAATAACGCTCAGGTATATGAGGGCTTGTCAACATGTCTTTATAGGCGTTAAAACTACCTATTTCCAGTCCTTTCTGCTGTATTAGTTTTAATGCTGCGACCCTATCCTGCCAATGGGCGGATACCATGGCTTCATGCAAATCTTTCTCCTCCACCTTTGCCCCTGCGCCGATATGGAAGAAAACCAGAAGAGCAATACCCACTAAAAGACAAAGGATTCCAGAAATCACAGGGGAAATCCTCGTATCAACAAACGCGCACGATATAAGGCAAAATATAGTATAGAAAACAATATACAGGGTGATAGGAAAGCCTATCAAGAGGGAGAAAAACGTGAAATGGCGAAAAAGGCCGTGTCTGTCTGTCCTTAAAGAGAACTCCCTCAGTACATTTCCTGGCCTGGAGAGAAAATCCTTGAGCGGTGTCTCTAAAATTGTCTTGCCCTTATTCTTAAAACTCAGGATGTTCTCCTGTTCCGCTATGATCAGATCGACCACTGCATTTCCTTTTATGTCAAGGTAGTCGTGACTGATTAGCTTTTTTTCCAAAAGGCCTGCAATGGTCTTTTTATTAATATGTTCGAGGCTGCAGGTCTTGAGTGTCTTCTGGTCCAGAGATTTGAATACTTCCGCAGGGTAGAGTGTATACTTATAATAAAAATCATTGATCTTCATCCCGAAGCTATTGGAAAGCAGCAGATTGTCTCTGAGGCCCACAAACAGGTGGCTGTCCGCCTGAGACATCCATAAGACTGTCAGCACTATTAGCGGTATAAGGTGAACTATTTCTTTTAACCAGACCCTTTGGCCTCTCCGGGCGGGCAGCCACCTCAAAGCGGGCACAAAGACTATAATGGGTATAAGAAAAAAATAGGAAGTTACTATGGGGCAGAAGCCCTTTAGATTCACTCCCGCAAGCAATCCTATCCAGGGAACCAGGAACAGTAGCAGAAGAATTTTCTTGCGTGAAAAAAGACGGTCCCAAATCCAGGCCGCAGCGAGCGTGAGGAGGGAGAGCCCGGCACCTAAACTCAGAGTAAAAAAAATCCCCCCGAAGAAGGCAGGGCTTAATTCCAGGAGTCCCTGCATGATCCTCTGGTTTGGTATGGTCAGGTAACCGGCATTCCTGATGCTAATGAGAGAATGGTAAAGCCCGGCGTTGGACAGATAGACCTGTATGGTGGCAATAATCTGAGCCGTAAGCAGTCCCAGGAGAAGCACTTTTGCAACGTATAAACACCTGCTCATTTCATAACCTGCAATCAGTCAATCAGGGATATGCCGAATGCTTTCGGAAATACTATTATCACATTTCTACACAAGATGGGTCAAGGATGAGAATTATCGGCCAGCAATAAGCCTAAAATGCAAGTTAATGGCCGTATCAATTTTTTATTGACTTTCATTTCCTTTTATATAAAACTTAAATAATTGTTCAGGTGCTCGTGTAGCTCAATAGGGAACCCCGTTAAAGTCGGGGACGGACCCGCCGCTGTAGTCCCGACCTTTTCTTTGTCCAAAAGAAAAGGAAACCTTTTTAACATTAACTCACTGATTAATTCGGCCTTCTTCATCAAGAAAACCCTGGCTATTTTCGAAAAAACGATGCGAGGTTTATGGCATCTGTTCCATTTGAAAGGACGTGATGAAGCACATTGACTGGCGAAGTGAACTTGCTCGTGAAGGCCATCGAGTCATTCTTTCCGGCCTTCCCATTGCGATGCACTGTCATCATTACAATATCAATCTGCACAAGATGGTGGAAGATACCCTTGGCGAAGAAGGCATCCATCTGCTGGTCGAGGCGGCAGAGATGGTGAGTTATTACGGCTTCCAGTCCCTCCTTAAGCAATATAAACAGATCAAAACAATCAAATCAAAGTTAGAGCTTGCAGGGACTATATACCAGAATTGCGGACTCGGTATCCTCCTATTTAAAAAGGTAGGCCCCACCGGCGGAAGAATTATGAGCCTGTCCAGCCATCATGTGACAGGCTGGCTTTCCAAGCACGGGCGACGGGAAACACCGGGCTGTCATTTTTCCCGGGGGTGGATCGCCGGTGTAATGGGAGTAATTTACAATCACCCTCCTGGATCCTATACGGTGGAAGAGAAGGAATGCAAAATGATGCGCAGGGATGAGTGCATCTTCCTGGTTAAGGAGCGTTAATTGACCATTGACGGGAGCAAAATAATTCATGCAGTAATGGAAGGGAGCCGGATCCGAGATGCAAAGGGTATTATCCCCCTTTTTGGCGTCTATCTCTCTCTTTTTTTCGTGCAGTATTACAATAAACTCTCTTTTGAATTTGAAAAGAAGATGGGAAAAACTCGGGAAAAAGAGGCGGAGAAGTTACTCATTGAAGCGGCCCAGGAATGTGGCTATGCCACCTTTCAGGGTATCCGCAATTCAAGAGAATGGGAAGAACTCGTAGTTCCCATGATTGGAAACAGAGAGGACCAGATTTTCAGTTTTGCAGCGGTGGCTGTGGCATTTGGCTGGGGTGACCTCGAGGTAAAAGAATTGATTCCCCGGGAGAACCTCACGATCCGTGTTAGTGATTCATACGAAGCCACCGGTTATTTAGAGCTTCACGGCCATTCAGATTCAGGAAAATGTTATATGCTTCGTGGGGTTACCGGTGCCTTTATGGACCTCCTCTATGGCGAGGATTACCCCGACGGGTGTTTTAACTTTATGGCTGAAGAACCATTTTGCCGGGCCAAAGGAGATCTTTACTGTGAGTTCATTGCTCGAAGATCATCTGATCAGCGCATCCCTTAAAAAAAGGGATACCATTAACGGACGGGCCTGCTGGGAATTTCTGTCCTGTTCCAAGGTACTCTGCCCTGCTCACAGCAAGAGTGAATCAGACTGCTGGCTTATCCCCAGGACACAATGCAGTAATTACATTGGAGAGGATTTTTTTAAAAAAATGTCCAGCTGTTTGGCTTGCCCCTATTTCAAGGCCAAGGGAGAGAATCACTCTCGGGGCCATGACCATTTTCTCGCGGATCAGGTTCAGAGATACAATTTCAAGGCACTGGAACAGATATATCAGAAGGAAGAGAGCTTTATTGAGATCCTGAACCGTATCCCCGACGGGCTATTCACCACGGATGCGGAGTGGCGGATTACCTACTTTAATCCTGCTGCTGAGAAGATTACAGGCTTTTCTGCATATGATGCAGTGGGTATGTATTGTAAGGATGTCTTTAAGAACACAATCTGCGAAACCGATTGTGCCCTCAAACGGGCTGTAGCCGAAAAAAGCGACATCCACAATCGGGAGTATGAGATTACCAACATTGATGGCAAACAGGTACCCATTATATGTTCCACTTCCGCCTTTCGCGATAGTTTGGGAAATATTACAGGTGGTATTGAGATATTTAAAGATATTACAGAACTGAAGAGGCTGCAGGAAGAGATTGCAAAAAGGGAGAGGAAATACCGTCGAATCTTTGAAGGCAGCCGCGAAATGATCTATACAACGAATGAGCCCGGGAAGATTCTGGCTGTGAACCAGGCCGGGGTGGAAATGTTGGGATATAAAAGGAAGGATGAGCTATTGGGGATCGACCATGCAGAGCGGCTCTACTTTAAACCCAGTGACCGGGACAGGTTTATAAAGAGAATAAATCATGAGGGATTCGTTAAGGACTATGAGGTCGATTTCAAGAAACGCGACGGCTCCCCTATTCATGTCTTGATATCAAGCCGGAGATACGAAAACCTGGAGACCGGCGATATTGAGTACGAGGGGATTATCAAGGACATCACACGACGAAAGCGTGCAGAAGATGTCCTCAAGCAGCGGAACCTGGAACTCTCTATTTTAAACAACATTGCTCTGACCTTGAACCTCACAAGGGACCTGAACCACATCCTGACGAAGACCCTGGAACACGTACTAAAGGTTCTGGGCTTAAAACGCGCGGCAATCTTCCTAATTAACAGAGAAGAAAAAACGGCCAGGCTTCAAGTGAGACAGGGCCTTCCCGGGGAAGATACCGAGAACGAAGATAAGATCATCTTCAAAGATACCCTACTTATGCAACACATCGTAAAAGAGAAGACGCTGCTCACCCCTGAACCGGCTTTCCCCTGTTTCCGGGCAAGATATAAAACCATAAAAGGCAGAACTTCCCGCTGGTTATCCTGCTTTCTCATCACCTTTAAAGGAAGGGCGGTCGGGTTTTTTGGGCTGGATATCCCGTCCACTCGAAATCTGAGCGACCACGAGATCCATCTTTTGGGTTCTCTTGGGAACTATCTCGGTGGGGCCATTGAGAACACCCAGCTCACAGATACAATTCGTCTCCATCAACAGGAATTGCGGAGGCTTACGGAGAAACTGTTCCAGAGACAGGAAGAGGAACGACGCCGTATCGCCCGGGAGCTACATGATGAGGCCGGACAGGCACTGACAGCCATAAAATTGGGCCTGGATAGGTTGGAAGAGAATGTGACCTCAAAGCCTGAGCATCTCAAAAAGGACATCAGCGAGATCCGAAAGATGATCACTCGAACGGCATCGGAAATGAGGCGCCTCTCATATCGCCTTCACCCCACCCTGTTGAGCGATCTCGGGCTGGAGCCTGCACTGGAACTCTATTTTAAGGAGGTAAAGAATCACTCCGGTATGGAAATTGAGTTCCATATGGTAGGGTTTGATCAGCGGCTCGATGCTGACGTGGAGACCGTTCTCTATCGATTCAGCCAGGAGGCGCTCACAAACACTTTGAAACATGCGAATGCCCAGCATTTCCGTCTCTCCATTATAAAGAGCTACCCCAATATTATCTTCTTGGCTGAAGACGACGGGATTGGATTCGATAGCAGAATTGTAAGAACGAATCAGATGAGTTTAGGGCTGCTTGGCATGCGGGAGAGGGCCTCTATGCTTGGCGGGACTTTACAGCTCCGAACCAAGCCCTCAGAGGGGACCCGGATTCGGATAGAGATACCCTTAACCGAGGCACATTGCTATGGTAAAACCCATAAGAATTCTGCTCGCTGAAGATCATACAATTGTTCGTCAGGGATTGGCCCGTCTGTTGGAAGACCAGCCTGACCTCAAGGTTGTCGGCGAGGCCACCAACGGTCGAATGGCCATGGAAAAGGCCATTGAATTAAAACCGGACATCGTCATACTGGATATCACCATGCCCCTTATGAACGGGATCGAGGCAGCCAAGAGAATCAGGAAGGAATTACCCCAGACCAAGATACTGATCCTCTCCATGTACTCCCACGAACATTATATTCATGAACTGCTCGAGACGGGTATTTCAGGGTACCTCCTTAAGGACTCCAGTGGCCGCGACATCATAAAGGCCATTCAGGCAGCAATGAGGGATGAGACCTTTTTAAGTCCAACCATATCCAAAAAGCTTGTGGATACATATCTCTCTCCCAGGAAGAGTTCATCCAGGGAAGAGCGTTACAAACAGCTATCCAACAGGGAGAGGGAGGTGTTTCAGCTTATTGCGGAAGGCCACTCCACAAGGGAGATCGCTGACATGCTGTTTGTGAGCGTGAGCACTGTGAAATCCCACCGAAGCAATATTATGGAAAAACTCGGGATTTACAACACTATTAAACTTGTTCATTTTGCCATCCAACTCGGGTTGGTGGACCCTGATCTTTAAATACTATCCATCAGGTCTCTAACTCTATGAAGAAGATAGGAATCATCACACTGACCAGGCAGAATAGCCTTGCCTATTCGGTATTAAAGAGGATTGTTGAGAATTTAGGTTACACGCCCATATGCGGAGAAGCGATCGGGGCAGACTCTCTCTTTTTCCCTCTGGAAGAGCTTACTTTAATCGGTTACGATTTCTTGGGTGACTTCTTTAAAAAGGCGGAAATCTCTGATGCTGATATACTTCTGATTTCCGCCCCCTATTCTGTAAACCTGTTCTTTCTGCCTAAACTCATATGGTGTTTAAGGAGCATAAGTTCTGCGCCCATAATACTTGGAGGAAATGAAGCATCCAATAATTACAAGAATCTAATGCTTTATAGGTTTTCCACCTTTGCAAATCAAGTGATCGATATCTCCCCTGATTTTATCGTGCGGGGACCCGCTGAAAGAGTCCTATTCTCTCTCCTGCCTCTACTTGACAAAACTACAATGACAAGGAAATGGGATAAAGATCTTTTAAAACAGCTTCTCGAAATTCCGAACATTGTATTCTGGCTTCCCGATAAAAGGGCTCTATTCTCAACTGAATTCTCCTCTGAAAATCTAACAGATAAAGATATCTTCACCTTTGTGAAGTACGGGGAAAAGAGCATCGCCGTAACCCTTCAGAGGGCATGTATCTGGGCCAAAAAATCCAAGGGAGGATGTCTCTTCTGTTCGATAGCAAGCCAGTTCGGAAATGATTTTCACTGTGCTGTACAGAGCGACTTCTTTATCGAAGAATTAAGCGAATTTTTAAAAAAGAATCCTGAAATCAAAAATGTGGATATCTGGGATGATACTTTTAATATCGGAGAAGAATGGGTTATCAGAATCTGTGACTATCTGCAAATGCTGAACAGGGAAGTTGGAAGAGAGATGATATATTCCTGTTTCTTGAGACCCAAAGGATTGAGTGAAAATTTAGTAAAAAAAATGAGAGAAACCAATTTCAAAGTGGCATTTGTCGGCGCTGATGCCTTAACAGAGGATCTTTCAAAAAGATTGAGAAGGGGCTGCACAGTCGCTGAATTAAAAAGATCTATTCAGACCCTAAGCAAGGAAAGAATTCAGCCCAGTCTGAGCGTTCAACTATTCTCTCCTGAATCTACCATTGACGATGGAGGAATTACGGCCACATTAGCCCTATCATGTATAAAAAAAGGGAAACCCATGGTTCATGTTCACCTTTATACGTTTCCTCTTTTTGGGTCTGATATTCATAAGCTTCTCGAGGCGAGGGACAACCTGAAAAAGATTCCAACCCCCTTATTAAGAATTAAAGATAACAAAGGTTTTGAGCCCTATCTCATGGCCTATGATTATATCAATTATGACCCGGATGTTGAGGAAATCAAACAGAAAACCTTTAAGCTTTTTGATATAAATATGTCCTTTTTCGTAAAAACATATCCGGGTGATCATATTGATGGAAATAGACTGAAAGGGATCTTGAATGAGGTAAGGACCTTGTTCTTAAAAGCTAAAGAGACACATAAGATCAAATCCATCTGGTATATGATTATTCTTCTTTTAGAAGACAGGGGTCCCGGTCTGCATAAGAAAGAGTTACTCGATCTGTTAGCAAAAAATGACACAGCCCTTCAGATTCCAGAGAATCTGAGGAGTGTTTACGGTAACTTTGGTTATCGATATACCCTGTCCAGGAGCTTTGACGAAGTTTTTGAGATCCTTATGAAGAACAGGTGGATTCAAAAAAGCAAAAAGAAAAGATACAGATTGACACCTGAAGGCCTAAAAAGATTAAAATCCATGGTCCGGAAAGCCAAAAAAAGGTGCATAAACATAGCTTCATACGGACAGATGGACAAAATTGAACTATTAAGACTTTTGGAGAGTAAAGAAAAACTATGAGAAAAACTCGGTCTTACTCCCCTCAGATTATTTTTGATCAAGCTTATCTTGCCCCTGGACCCTTCTTAACCTGACCTCGAAAAACTTTGCAACAAACTGAAGTAAAGAATCCGCCCCCCATTAGGACCTGTCTTTGAATCGCCCCTTTAAGGGGGTAATACCAAGCTGCCAATCGCTATAATCCACACAGAGTAGTAGGTTATTTGAAAATCATCTGTTTTCTTCAAAAAAATCATCTTTTAGACGATTTTTAAAAGGATGCAAGGTCATATATTTAAGAGGCTGGTTTATTTTAATTTGGTTACTCTGGGATATTTAAACGGCCTGGGGGCGGGTTTTGTCTTTTAGAGAAAGGAGGTTAAAAGATGTTTAGATTTCAAACAGAGCCGAAGACTTATGAAATAGGCGGAGTAAAGTTAGGAGGTCAGCCCGGAGAGTATCCGACGATAGCCTGCTTTTCTATCTTTCAGGAAAGCGACAGGCTATTTGATAAAGGGAGTCGGAGAAAAGGGTTTAATGAAGAGCGTGCTGAAGAGCTGCTCAAAACTGCCGAGAAATACGGGGAGGAGACCGGGGTTCCCCCCATGGCGGACATTGTTGCAAGTCCGGGTGAAAAATTCAACAAATATGTGGATTTTGTTACCTCGGTGAGCAAAATGCCCTTCTGTGTCGACGCAATTCAGATGAAGACTAAATTGCAGGGTGCAGAGTATTGCGCTGAAAAGGGCCTGCTGGACAGAATGTTCTATAACAGTATCACAGTCTGGGAAGAAGACCCGGTGACGGAAATCAAAGAGATGGTGCAGATCGGTGTAAAGAATGTCCTTCTCGTCGCCTTTGATCCGGCTGACCAGATGCCCACCGGCAGGATTAGCGGGGCACAGAAGCTGCTGGATGCCATGGAAAAGGCAGATGCCAAATTTGAGACCGTCATCGTGGACACGACGACCCTGAATGCTCCTGCGGCGGCAATGTGCGGAATAGCAGGAAAAATGATAAAAGAGAAGTGGGGTTTTGCAACGGCCAGCGCACCAAGTAACGGTTCTTACATGGAATACAAACGGTTTAAGGAGGAGATGTGGGGCTTTAAAAGTTGGGCAGCTATTGATGCCGCTGTGCAATCTCTTTCTGCACTCTTCTTTAATGACCTTTTGTTCACCGGTCCCATGGCAGGTGCTGGACGCGTCATGCCGGCCATTGCTTTAGCCGATGCCTTTTTGGCCACCGCTGTTTTTGATGAAACCAAAGAGATGCCCAAGGACCCGAACCATCCCATAACCAAGCTATGGCCTGATTTTGCAGAGCAACTTAAGGTGCGTTGGCAAGAGTCAGCTGATCTCCAAAAGGTGGAACGATAAAGTGAGCCCATTTGAGGTGAAGATCCCTGTGGTTTTGCCGCAGGGTTCTCCATTCAATCCCTTTTTTGAAAGAATTGTCCGGAAAGGGAGAGAGCATGAATGATATCATTTTCAGTTCATGGGGAGGGAGGATTGTTGACAACCGGGGAAAAGATCCCCAAGCCTATGAACCCGTAGATTATGTCCAATTGCCGGTATATTTCAATAAGAACGAAAAGATAAAGGCCTTAATGGGTTGGGATGGGATCATTCTCCGCTCGACGGATGTTGATATCCTTGATTGTCTGCAAGATTACCTGGAGGCCAATTACGACCATTCAAAAACATGTGACAAATGTAATTACTGCAAGACCGGCTGGAAAGAGCAGTTAGAGGTCTTTCAAGATATATTTAACGGCGAAGCCACGGAAGAGGACTTAGAGTTTTTACAGTCGACTTCTGAAGCCATCATAGATGCTGGGAAATGCACCATCGGTAAAGCCGGCCCTGTCCCGCTTATGCAAGCCCTGAAATATTTTTCTGACGAATTTTCACAGGCCATTGATACTAAAAAAACAGTGAAAGCCGGCACATACTATTCCAAGTTGACTGCCCCCTGCATGGATGCCTGCCCGATTCATCTCGATATTCCCAAGTATGTTGAATTAATCAAAGATGCGAAATTTGCAGAATCTCTTGATGTGATCCGTGAACGGCTTCCGCTGCCGGGCTGCGTGGGCCGTATCTGTGTGCGTCCGTGCGAGGAACATTGCCGGCGGGCCAATGTGGATGAACCTATTTCCATAATGTCTCTCAAGCGCTTTGTGGCAGACCATGAAATGTCCGAGAACAGGGTGCCGGAATTTCAGATTGCGCCTTCGGAAAAGACCGGTAAGGTGGCCATTATCGGTGCAGGTCCTGCAGGGATTACGTGTGCCTATCACCTTGCATTAAAAGGGCATCAGGTCACGATTTTCGAAAAATTGCCTGTTGCCGGCGGGATGATGTTGGTAGGGATTCCCAGATACTCTCTTCCTCCGGATATTCTCCGAAAGGAGATAGAAGCGATCGAAAAGCTGGGCGTCACCATCAAAACCGGTGCCTCCTTTGGTGAAGAGATCACCCTTGACAGCCTTAAGGCCGATGGATTCAATGCGGTTTTTTTGGGTCCAGGACTCCACGGAAGTCACCGGCTTGGAGTTGAAGGCGAAGAGCTTGAAGGGGTGATTTCAGGCATTCAGTTTCTCAGGGATGTATCCCTTGGCAGAGAGATCAAAATCGGGAAAAAGATCATTGTCGTCGGCGGCGGCAACGTGGCAGTCGATGTGGCCCGTACGGCCAAACGCCTCGGTGTCGAGGAGGTGACTATGGTCAGCCTTGAATCCAGAGACGAGATGCCCGCCTGGGAACATGAAACTGAAGGTGCGATCGAGGAAAAGATCAAAATATTCAACTCGTACGGACCTAAAAACATAGTAGGCAAGGACGGAAAAGTATGCGGAGTGGAATTCAAGCGCTGCACCTGCGTATTCGACGAAAACGACAACTTCAATCCAGAATATGATGAAACGGATCTTACAACGCTTCCTGCGGAGACAGTCATCCTGGCCATAGGCCAGAAAGCCGAAATGGATTTTGCCAATGGACAGAATATTCCGGTTTCACCTGCTGGCGATTTACACACTGATCCCGCCACTTTTAGAACCGAACTGGAATGGGTGTTTGCCGGCGGTGACGCTGTTTACGGCCCCAAATCAGTGGTGGAAGCAGCGGCCAGCGGCAAAAAAGCAGCCCTCAGCATCGACAGGTTTATTAACAATCTACCCGTTGAACCTGATAATGATGACCATTTTGATAAGCTCTTTAGATACATAAAAGTTTATAACCCGGATGAAGAAGTGAAACAAAAAGTCGAAACATCAGAACGGAAAAAGCTGTCGAAGCTACCTCCGGAATCCAGGATTTCCGGTTTTGACGAGATCGAACAGGGTTTTTCAACTCCTGAGGCTGTGGCTGAAGCCGAACGATGTCTACGTTGCTATCGTGTCGTGACGGTTGCCGTATAGACTTGAGCGCATTGGCCTGTTACCCAAAATCATAAAATTCAGAGACCAGGGGCATGGCCCGATAATCCAATGATGATTTTTAGAAAGCGCTAAACTGTTACGCGAATCCATACCAGCGTGCCCTTTTTCATTGAAAAGGAATCATAGACTTAAAACGTAAAAATCATCTATTTCCCTTTAAAAAATCATCTTTTAGACGATTTTAAAAAATCACGTTAGTTCATAAACTTGGACGGTAGATATGAATGGATTTGTTGATTAATAAAAGCCTTTTCAGTGGTCTGGAAGATCTTCGGACTTACTTTTTTTAGAAAGGAGGTTTTGAACGAGAAGGGCTGAAACGCTTCAGTTTTTTACAGATATAAATATTATGCCTATCTACTTAGCTCCTAATATTATACTATAAGCAGATGTAACTCATTGATAACTTATGGGTTAATCGGCAAAACGAGGTTTTTGAATAACTTAAAATGTTTCTCTTCGAGGAAAGCCC
>Ga0180009_10003146_pt1 | contig 18974 bp, 13 predicted proteins | sample OS_PC_MetaG_FD_123537 | JGI IMG/M metagenome (GOLD analysis project Ga0180009, IMG submission 123537) | Groundwater microbial communities from the Aspo Hard Rock Laboratory (HRL) deep subsurface site, Sweden - OS_PC_MetaG | ecosystem: Environmental > Aquatic > Deep subsurface > Groundwater...
AGAAATTCTGAACCGCTGTCATGCCGGACTTGATCCGGCATCCATAAGGTTTAATCAAAAATCTGGATTCCGGCTCGGAGGCCGGAATGACAAGAAAATCAACTTTTCGGAGTAGACTCAATGATTAAATTGAACAAGCAGCCGTAACCCGGTCTCGTCGCCTACCGGCGATTCATTGGCAAACATACTGACCGTGGAAGCGCTGGATGAATCAACCATCGTTTGAAACAACACAAGATCAATCATAATGGTATCATAGGTGCGTTTCCAGTCGATCTGATAACTATCGACACCCGTATTCACACCCTGAAAAGCCATGAACCGGATCGAATCCAATAAATTGAGAGGGTACTGCAGAGACACCGCCAGGGTGCCAAAGGTATCCTCTTCCAGAACAATATCGTCCGACTCCAGGTGGATGACCTGGTATTCGAGAATGGCACCGACGCCATTACCAATTTCGAATGTATAGTCTGTCCCAACAGTGGCAAATTGCTGGATCTCGGGAATAAATCCATTGGATTCCAATTCCAGATGGGTATACTCGAGCCAGAGTCCAGCCACCAAATCCCAGGTGATATCAAAGCCAAATCTTTTTTCAAGCAGCGGATCGAATTCCTGGCCAGATTCGCTCAATAAAGGATTCAGATCAACCCACCGCTGATGAGCTGAAAAACCGATTTCGCCACTGCTGACAGGAATCTGACAGCGTCCGCCATACTCATACCTATCATTATCAGACGTTAAGGGTGATATTCCCATGGGATCGTCATTTCCGTATAAAGACCAGCCCCAGAAGTTGGTATTGTTTTCCAGATAGTATCTAAGGAGCAGCGCTTTAACCCCATCGGTATAATTGGTGGGATCGCGACTGTCCTTTTGGTCAAACCACCTCAGCGATCGTAGTATACGCCCCGGTCCAAAACTTATTTCCTGTAATCCCAACCGTGACTCAAACTGATCGGTGTACAGCCTGATCCACAATCGGTATGCTTTTTCATCCCACACCTCTTCAGTTTCTTCACCTTGCTCTGATATTTGAACCCGATAAAAGTTGGCCATCAGTTCACTGTCGACACTGAAAGCCTCACTGATCGGATAATTCAACTTAAGCTGGGGAAGGTAACGAATACCAAGCTCTTGACGATCAGGATCTGCATCTGTCGCAACTCCCCAGCCGGTCAACTCGCCCTGAAAGCCAATATCCTGATCCGCTTGCAGGTGGATTTTAACCGTCAGACAGAAAAAAAACGTTAGTATTCCAATTGTTACTGATTTTTGAGAAAGAATCATAGCTGATTTACAGGTAATATTCTGGTCTAAACTCCCATTTCATCAGAATCACTGTCTGCTTTAATTGTCTTTATCGACATCATCATCGCAAACAGGTTTATAATATAAACAACTTTATAGTGGCTATTCCTTTTTATCCTGTCAATAAAAACCGTTTCCCTCAGAGATCGTTAGCTAGTAATAGGATTTCTGGAGGAAAAATTGCTGAAAGGTATTTTATGAAAACACAAAGAGGTTTCATTTTTTCAGATAAAACGACCTGCAAAAATGACAGGTTGATAGCAGAGAGCGAAGTCGTTTTACTCCAGAATACTCTTATAATAAAGCTGGGATATTTTGAGATCAAACCGGCCATATGCAAATATTGTTGGCAAATTTAATTCTGAAATCAAAATTCAGAGTGTCACCATTGGATCCAAAGAAGATAGAATTGCCTGAAGGCATAAATCAACGCCATGCCTTGCTGTTCTTGTTGATTCAGTATTTAAACTTTCTGGACCTAGTTGATTCAAGCTGTTTTTGGGTTGCAGCAAGATCGGAGAGATATTTAAAAAAATCAAACGATTCTTTTCCGTTTTTTGTCAGTCGTTTATGCCTGTGGAACACACTATTTTTATCCGTTGCAAATTGGAATCCGGTCTCCACTCTAAGTATGTTATTAGCCAGATAATCCTGGATGATCTGGCTGGGCATTACCAATTCAAAAGTTTCGGGGTCTGCCCCTTTGATTGGATAAGCTTGAAAGAATACTTCCCGGTGATCTTTGCTGAATTCCCTTCCAATTACGCTAAATGATTTTACTTCAGCATTTTCAATAGCGACTGAATTATAAAACACCTGGTTCTTATCAAATCCATATCCCTCACCCAGCGAAACAAAAGAAGCCGGATCACCCTTCGTCATTTTGTGTGTTCCACCACTGACATATACTCCATTTTTGTCTTTGGCATAATATGAACAAAGGGCTTTAAAACTGGTACTGTCGAAGGCGGTTCCCAGCTGATAGGGTTCTTCCCGGTTGAGTGGCGAAAAATAGTAAATGAAATCCTGGAATCGAAAATAATTGCGATTCAGCAATTCAAATCCTTCCGGAGTGATGTGTTTTGATTTATATAGACCGAAATAGATGGATTTTTGATCAATAGCGACTTCAGGATTCGAGTTTGTCCATACATAATCTTCAAAATCGTAGTGATAGCGCCAGCGACCCACTGGCTCGAATTCTTGTGATAAAACGCGGAAAGTTTTAGCATCTGCTCCGGATAAAAACCAGCTCATATAGTAGACTTTTTCCCCAATCTTAAAATAATCACTCTGTAAATCATACTCAAAAAACTGATCCTGATTCCAATTTGGTTGAAGGTTTTCAATTTCATGGAAGGTAATACTGAGATGAGGAGCGTCTGGAAGTGGCCCTGCTGCTTGAATGCCGATAAAGAAACAGCTCTTTTTGTTGCATGCTATTTTAGGATGAATGACATTAAAAGTTATATCAGCATGTTGCCAATCACGATGGTCTATAAGATGCAGTCTGTCGTCAACCGAATACCAACTTGTTCGCCCTTTATGGTATAATTGAACCCATTTTTTTTCGTTATCTTCCTTGGAATAAATAGAAATAAAATCCGGTTGAGAATGAGCCCAGAATTCGGTTTTTCCGGGATCAATTACCTGTACAAAGATTCCATCACAATACAATTTATAATTTTTCAGCTTGAATCTCGATTGATTTGATCTCTGTATTGCTTTGATAACAGGTGTTCTATACATCAAAACAAAAACAGAAATCAAAACGAAACAGATTATTCCCGAGATAATTAGTTTCACTGGATATCTATCTCCCCTGTTTTCCTGCGCCCGCATTGATGAGAGCGTCCTTGGCTGCACGAAAGTATTTGTCGCTCCTTTCGTTTAAATAATCCAAAGCGGATTTTCCCGAACTGTCATAGACGTTTGGATCAGCTCCGTACTTGAGTAGTAATTCAATTCGCTCTTTCATCCACCTGCCTGCATCTTCTGAATTTTTTCTGTAATTGAAGGTTAACTCAATTAGAGGCGTTCTTCCATTGGGTCCAACAGCATTCACCTCGGCCCCATGACCCAAAAGTACCTCCATGACCTTGGTTGAAGCCAGCCCCCTAAAAAGCGGTGTTAAACGCCTTTGATCAGCATTCTCAAGGGTAACTCCCTTCTCCACCAAGAGTTTCACGATTTCGGGTTGTTGGAAATTTGCTGCAAATGAAACCGCCATTTCAATATGTCTGTTCGTAAGATGCTTTCCGGAATCCAGAATCAACCGAGTGATCCCTACATTCCCCTTTTCCGCAGCAAATTCCAAAGCATAGCGGGTTCCTGAGCTTGAAGACTTAGACTGGATATTGAGATCAACATCTGTATTTAAAAAGAGTTGCACCGCTTCCACGTTGTTCTCCAAAACAGCATCTGTAAAGCAAACATTACAATATGGCACTTTCAAATCCCACAGTTTTCTAATACTACTCTCTCCCGAACTACCTTCGACTAGTTTATCATTTAGAATCTTGGTAATTCGATCATTGTTTTTCAATTTAGCCATATCAGCAGCAGTATGCAAATCCTGATTATTTGTATCCTTGCTTCTCAAGTGCAGATCCGCTCCTTTATCCAGAAGTAACTTGACTGTGCTCAACTGACCGCTCTCTGTTGCCATCATCAATGCAGTTTTACCAAATTTTCCTTGGAAATTAATATCCACACTGCTGTTTAAAAAATGGCTTACCATTTCCCGATTTCCTGATTTTGCGGCCTTTAAAAAAGCCATTTCATCTTTTGTCGGTGATTTTTTGACCTGAGTGGTTTTTGCTGATTGTTTGTCTGATATTGTGTGAGTGGTGACGGTAGTTATTTTGCTTTCTACAGGTTCAACAACCAGGTCTGTTTGTCCTTGGTTTTTAAAGAAAATATATCCAACCAAGATTATTGCACCTACGGCAAAAGTCATAATCAGGATTGATTTTTTTGATATGATATCAGAATTGGATTTTGAATATTTTTGTCGAACATCCCTAGCAATTCCAGTTATCTCTTTTTTAGACAAACCGCTGATCTCTTCCAAAGCTTCCAGATTTGCCTTCTCATTTTCCATTCTATCTTTATGCTCCTGATCCTGCATGCTTTTCTTTATCACTTTCTGTCGAATTTCATCCAGAATTTTTTCTTCCAGAGCTTTTTTGTTTTTGTTGCTTAACATTCAAATTCCTCCCATTCATTGTGCCGGGGTGTAAGCCCTTATACAAAAAAGTAAAACTTATGTCTAACTGATTGAGACTGTTAATACAATATAATTATCATAGGAATACTCAAGGATTTCAGCGTCGCCCAAGATAAAAAGACAAGTGGAGTCGAGATCTGACTTGCGTTTTTACATCTAAACCGAATTGAAGCTAATAAAGCTCAATAACACGGCCTGACGGCTTTACTTAATTATAAGATTGGTTCACATTATATAGACTCAGCAATATTTTTGAACACTAGAAGGATCGCCATATGAACAATCAGAAAGAAAAATCCGAAATATTACTTAAGACAAGTGCAAAGGGGTTTAGTATAACTATTTTTGGTAAAAAGGAAGAAGATGGACAATGGAATTGTGCGATCGAGCGAAACGAGATTACGCTTTCGGAGATTCCAATCAGTGAACATGTCCATTCGTTGGGAGAGCAAAGAAGCTATGAAAAAACAGACTTCAAATTCAGTTTTGAGGAGGCGTTTCAAAAAGTCGACCTGTCAGAATGGTTTTTGTGTCGCCCTGACAAAATCCATGTGGAGTTTTCCGATTTCGTGATTGAAGCCTTTAACAGTAGAATGGAAGAGTACGATCTTCAGTTCCCGTCAGATTCACCAATGGAAAGTTTTATCAGGGAAAACAGGATCAAAGAGTGGAAAGCAATGGCAGATATGACTTAATCCGATGTGTCCTGATATTCTCGCTTTCTCAGACCTTAATCAGAAATCGGCCACATTGCTTATCAACCATCAATACAAACGCGATCAAGCATATAATTCCGTCTTTCAGTAGCATGGAACGGAATTGTAGGCGATCATCCCGTTGAAGCTCGTGCAAATAAGGAATTCAGAAGATTTTGACTTTTTGTGATTGGACACGAGAAAACCGCCATAAAAAAATAACTCCCTAAAAAATAAAAATCCGTAATTTCAGGCTCAGATTTGGTAAAACGCAGAAAACAAGGCTTGACTTCGAAAAAGCTTATTCTTATCATCTAGTATCTTATCTCTCATATTATCTTAAGACTATCTGATCCTACACAATTTGGTACCGGTTCAGAGACTTTGCAGAATAACGGAGCTGTTTAAGCAACTGCACGGATTTAACCTGTATAATGAAAGTGTATAACAAAGAACCGATTTATCCGTTATTAATATTCAGCTAAATATCCTGTGCTAACTCCTTCTCCGCGGGATCGATATGTCCCAACAGCAGCGTTCGCACTTTTCGCGAGTGAATCCTTTGGGTCATTGAGCTAAGATAAAAATTTTTTGCTCTATTCATCAGAATCATAGTGTTTAAGAATATTGAGAATACATAATCATCAACAAACTGTACCTTGCTCAGAGTCGCAATGATCTCCCAACACCCTTTGTTTGTGATGATCAGATGTTTTCTCCGTTGGGAACCGTTAAGAGTATAGGGTTAAATAATACTAACAAGAAAGATAAATTTCCATTATCCATTGAATTAAAAACCAGTATGAAAACTCTTGGGATAAATATCGGATCATCAAGCGTCAAGGTGGTTCTGCTTGAGAATAGAAATATCGTACTACAAAAAGTCCTGGACCATGAAGGCAACTTCCAAGAAACCCTCAGACAGATTCTTCTCAACAATGAAATTCCGGAAGGAGTACAAAGTCTTGTCACCGGAACAGGTGGGAGATACCTGCTCCGCCTTAACAGTGTCATAGAATCGATCTGCATTGAGAAAACGCTCAATCACTTTGACTACAAAGTCGATGCTGTTGTTTCTCTCGGTGGTGAGGATTTTGTTGTCTATACCATTGATCCGGATGGAAAGATCATCACCAGTCATTCCGGCAACAAATGTGCATCCGGTACAGGGGAATTCTTCAAGCAGCAACTTGGGCGAATGGACATGACCCTAAAAGACGGTCTTGATCTCCCTGAAGGCTGCCAAGTGCATCCCATGTCATCAAGATGCTCTGTTTTCATGAAAAGTGACTGTACTCATAAGATGAACAAGGGCGAAGCGACAAAGGGAGATATTGTGCTGTCCCTGAGCGACGTCATGGCAACGAAGGTCGTTGATTTTCTAAAGAGAGCAAAAATAAAGAAAGGAAAAGTTTTATTAGCCGGAGGGGTGACCCAAAACCGCTATATAACACAATTCGTAAAAGATAAGCTTCCGGATGTCGAGTTTATCGTCCCCGATGAAGCATCATTTTTTGAAGCATATGGCGCAGCACTGTTGGCTGAATCATCCGGTAGTCCCTTGCCATCTGTGAATGATCTCTTCAAATCTAAAAATATCGATTTTGGGAGATATGACAATCTTGAAAAAGTGGACGACAAGGTTAGGTATCTGCAGTCCCAAAGAGGGAAAGTGGTGGCTAACAGAGAATACATCATGGGTGTTGACGGCGGATCGACAACCACCAAGGTTGCCCTGATCGATATTGAAACGAATGAAATCGTAGCTTCACATTACGGCAGAACACACGGCGATCCGGTCAAGGCCCTGAAAAAGTGCCTGATTGAAGTAAGAGAACAGATTAAAAAAGAGATTGGTGAGGAAAAAATCAGAATCACCCTGGCATCCACGACAGGTTCATCTCGAGAGATCCTGGGTGTTTTTCTCGAAACACCGGCTGTCTATAACGAAATTATTGCACATGCATATGGCACTTCATATTTCTATGAAGATGTTGATACCATATTCGAGATCGGGGGACAGGATGCAAAATACGTATTGTTAAAGAACAAAGTCCCCATCGATTATGCAATGAACGAAGCTTGTTCGGCCGGTACCGGATCTTTCCTCGAAGAATCCGCTTCGGGTGATCTCAACATAGCAAATGCCTGGGAGATTGGCGATATCGCAGTCAAAGCAAAAAACCCCCTGAAATTCGGAGAGCACTGCTCGGCGTTCATTAATTCCGATATCCGAAAAGCAATACAGCTTGGAGCAACCAAAGAGGATATCACCGCTGGAATTGTCACATCGATTGTCTCCAATTATCTTAACCGGGTGGTTGGCAATCGGACATTAGGAAACAACATTCTACTTCAGGGTGGCGTTGCCAAGAACAAAGCGGTTCCGCTTGCGTTCGCCATGTTGTTGGACAGAGATATTACTGTTCCACCCGAACCCGAGCTTCTTGGCTGTTTTGGGGTCGGCTTGCTTGCGAAGGAAAAATTCGAAAAGGGGCTGATTGAAAAAGATGAATTCGAGATCGATCAGATTCTTACCACTGAAATTATCTACAAAAAAGTGGTCACTTGCAAGCAGTGCGAAAACTTATGTCCGATTCAGTTGATGGAAGTAAATAATCACCGTTACATGTTCGGTGGCAGATGTGATCGATATGCCAACAAGCGGAAGAAAAAAGTCCTCGATGAATCACAAGTGTTCAATTATATCGAAATCAGAGACAACCTGATCTTTAGAGAATATGCTCCGAATCGTGAAACCTTCATTAAAAAGAAGGATTTTACTATCGGTGTTCCCAAAGCATTTTCCGTATACACATTGTGGCCGCTTTATTCCTGGTTTTTCCACTCACTGGGAATAGAGGTGAAGTTGTCGGACAAAATATGTCATGACGGGATCGCAAGAACCGAAGGCGCTTACTGTTTTCCCGCAGAGATTGCGCATGGTGCGGTGCAGGACATAATTGATTCGGAGACCGATTATATTTTTGTCCCACACTTCCGTGATATGGAAAGTTATGAAGAGCATGGGAACGCGAACTTTTGCCCCATCACCCAATCTTTACCTTACTACATAAAAAAAGCATTCCCGGAAATCGATGAGAGCAAGTTCCTGACTCCCATCATTAGCTTCAATTACGGTATTAACCGGGCTATTGAGTCGTTCGTTGAAATGGGCGAACAACTGGGGATTTCGAAAAAAGACGTAATTGTTGCGTTTGATATCGCCAACGAAAAACAGCATGAATTCTGGAAAAGATACCGAGAAATAGGTAAGGAAGCTCTGGAAAGGGCCAGGAAGTCAAAGCAGCCGGTGATTGCCCTTTTAGGAAGGCCTTATAATGCCTTTACCAAAGATGCGAATATGGGCATACCTCTGAAATTTACCAGCCGGGGATATTCGATAATCCCTTTTGATATGCTTCCCTTCGAGGATCAGAAGATCTTCGACAATATGTACTGGTACTACGGTCAACAGGACATGAAAGCCGGTGTTATGATAAAGGGTGAGGATAATATCTATGTGACCTACATCTCCAACTTTTCCTGCGCGCCTGATTCGTTTATCCTTCACTACATAAAATGGATAATGGGCACCAAGCCATTCCTCAGCCTCGAACTCGATTCTCACTCTGCCGATGCAGGGATCGACACCAGGATCGAAGCCTTTCTGGATATCATCGAAGGCTATCGTTCCAAGTTTACAGATGAGTCCAAGGAACGATATGATAACGGACTCCGCTTCATCAACAATGGCAAAGAGAAGATCCATTTGATGAATGTGAAGACGGATGAGCGAATTGAAGTATTCAATAACCAAAAAGTAAAACTGCTTCTCTCAAACATGGGACGCCTTTCGACCGAGTTTGTGGCAGCCATCTTACAAAGCGCCGGTATCAATGGAGAAGCGATGCCGCTTCCGGATATTTATACGTTGCAACTGGCTCGAAACTATATGTCGGGCAAAGAGTGCCTGCCGTCGCAACTGGTTCTCGGCTCGACTCTCAAGTACCTGTCATCGGAAAAGTATCAAAAAGATGTCACTTATGTGGTTTTTGTACCGATTACAACCGGCCCCTGCAGAACGGGACAGTATTACATATTCTATGAGAATCTGTTCAAGGATCTTGAAATCGACAATGTATTGATTCTGACTCTCAGCTCGGATAACTCGTATAATGAGCTAGGACCGGGCATCAGCAAAAGAATATGGTGGGGTGCAGTTATTGCGGACTTTATGAAGGACATTGAGACCTCCCTGCGGGCTTGCGCTCTCGATCCGGAAGCAGCCATTGCAAAATACGATGAACTTTGGCAGCAGCTGGTTGAAGTAGCCGGGAGCGACCAATCGAAACTGCTTCCTGAGCTCAAAAACATCGCCGGTGAGATAGCAAAAATCCCTCTAAAACAGAAAGTGGAAGATACACCCAAAGTCCTGGTTGTCGGAGAAATATATGTTCGGAGAGATGATTTTGCTGTTGATGAACTCATAAGGTTGTTCAGTCAGAGGGGGATTATCGCCAAGGTTTCCCCGGTTACCGAGTGGTTTTACTACTGTGACCATACTCGAAAGCATGAACTGGAAAAAAAGTTGAAACTGATGCCATGGTACAAAAAGCTGGTCTCTGAAGAGTTCAAAGAGCTGATATCGTGGAAGATTGAGTCAATCTACAAGCACCGCGTCGAGAATCAGGTCAAAAAGATTCTGGAAACAACTGGGCTTCTACCCCATTCACCCCACGATATGGAAGAAGTCATGCACAATGCGGAGAGCATTTTTGTTACCGACGAATTGCACTCGGAAATATCCGTGTCGAGCGGGGTGGCTGCCACAGCAATGTTTCATGATTTTTCGGGGATTGTGAATATCTCTCCTTTTGCTTGCCTGATCGGCCGGGTGATCGAGGGATTGATTACACCATGGGCCAGGGATAAAAAATATCCTGTCATGTCAGTGGAAATCGATGGGAATATACTGCCACCAAACATCATCAACCGCTTGGAAATTTTTATGCTCAATGTTCTCAGGTTCAGGGACAATCCCGAGACCTACGAACTGGTCGAAAAAGAAGGTGAAGAGCGCGTTACCTTCAACCGGCAGATCATAAAGAATTAATCAAAGTTCATTTTTACAAAAGAGTTTTCACTTTCTTGACCAGATCCTGAGAAGGCAAGAAAGTGGACTCCCTGCAAAATCAAAGCCTTAATACTTCAAGAGGATTCAAAAAATTCTGCCAATACTCCTCATCGTAATATATTTAATCTGAGCCCAGATCATTCTTACCTCCAGCGCGTTTTTGAAAGTTATATTCATTCCAAGTACAATTTGATAATATACTCCTTGCCTGTGTTTTGATTTTTGGAAAAGCTAAAGATCAAAATGCTACTTAATTTCTGGTCTAATTATCAAATAGTTAAATTAGATTTGACAAATATCGCCAATTGGATATAAAAATACGACATTCTCGGCAAATCTAAATGTTACATTTTCCCCTAGATTATTTGATTTTCAGATTGAACAAAAACTGCGGCGGGAGAAGCACCACCAAAAAAAGGAGGCGAAATGGTATTATTTGCAGACAGGATGGCTAATATTGGATCAGAAAATGCGTTTAAGGTAGGATCAGATATTGCGATTGCACAATCGCAGGGCAGGGATGTTATCAGACTGAATTTAGGAGAACCGGATTTCGACACCCCGGAGTTTATCTGCAAAACAGCCTGTGATAATCTGATGGCCGGTAATACTCACTATTGTCCGCCAGCTGGAATAATTCCTTTACGTGAGGCTCTGGCAAACCAGATTTCTGAAACCAGAGGGGTAACCATTGATCCGGAAACAATCGTGGTTACTCCCGGGGCTAAACCTCCTATCTGCTATTCCCTGCTGACATACATAAATCCTGGAGATGAGGTGATTTATCCCAGCCCCGGTTTTCCCATCTATGAATCCTGGGCTACATTTTCAGGGGCTAAACCCGTTCCTCTTCATCTAAAAGAGAGTAAGGGATTCAGCTTTTCTGCAGATGAGTTGGGACAACTTATCACCCCCAAAACCAAGCTGATTATTATCAATTCACCTTCAAATCCAACTGGTGGTGTTTTATCATCTGATGACATTCTAAGCATAGCAAAGGTTATAAATGAAAAATCCAATGAGAATGTCCGTATCTATTCAGATGAAGTGTACGAAAACATTCTTTTTGATGGTTCGGAACATCACAGCATCATTTCAGCACCCGGTATGCAGGAAAAAACCATCCTCGTTAGTGGTCATTCAAAAAGTTATGCCATGACAGGATGGCGATTGGGGTTTGCCGTTTTACCTTCAAAGCTGGAAGCCAATGTTTTTACCAATCTGAATATCAATATCTTCTCCTGCACTCCCCCCTTTAGCCAGGCAGCTGGTGTGGAAGCATATACAAATCCTCAATCTGCTGAAATTGTAAGTAAGATGGTAAAGAACTTTGAAGAAAGACGTAATTATGCAGTTCCGGCTCTCAATGCAATCGAGGGTGTGACCTGTGCCAATCCAAAAGGGGCTTTTTATGTTTTTCCAAATATTGGAGGAATATGTGACACACTGGGTGTGTTTAATCACTATAACTCTCTTCCGGCGGATGTAGCCCGTAAGACTAGCCCTTCCAAACTATTTCAAATGTTCCTGATTTATCATCATGGTGTGGCCACAATGGATCGGCAATCTTTCGGAGCCATTGGTGCGAAGGATATGCATTTCTTGAGACTGTCCACTGCAACGGATCTGAACTCTATTAAGAAGGGGATTGAAAGGATAGATCGAGCCTCCAAAGATAAGAAAGGATTTTCAGAATTTATCTTAAAAGGCGAGCACCTGTATTAATTCGAAATACTTCTGTCAGCTTCAAGGATTATAAAGAAATCATCTTTTATTAATGATAGAAAGGGCTGTGCTTTCTATTTGTTCCCTTTTTAGCACAGGGGAACAAATAGAAAAAACCGGCTGATCGCTTGAAATCAGAGTAAAACGGTTTGTTTTTAAGCTTCCAGCCTGATCACATTACATGTCAATGATTTGGAAATACCTTTGGTTTTCTGGATCTTGTTCATCACAATATTACCAATTTGATGAAAATCGGTTCCTTGAACCAGTGCAATCATGTCGTAAGGACCGGTTACAACATCCACCTGGGCAATATTGGAAATCCTACCGAGTTCTCTAAAAACCTTCTGAGCCGTTCCCGCTTCGATATTGATCATTACGTAAGCTGTTGAACTGGGTGTTGTCATGAGACCTCCCGTTCTTCAATTTATTATAAACTAAAGGAAACAATGAGGGCTGAATTGCTGCCTTTTACAGCGTTTATTTTATCATCAACAGGGAAAATATCAATCAAATTGATTTTTGCGTTCTAACTCATTATAAGATCTTAATTCGGTGGGTTTTATAAATAATCATCTAAAATTGATTGCCTGCTGCAAAAATAAATATGGTGAGAATCCCCCTGGTTATTGCCAGTGGATTCCCAGAAACTCTTTGATACTCAAATCAAATGGCATATCAACCTGCCAATCAAGTACTGGTATACTGTTGTCGTTGAGTTCCCGGGTCATCATTTGACGCTCCATCCGCGCATATCGCAGGGCTAAATCGGATGCCCTGCTTTCTCTTCCCTTCCTGCTTTCAAAATCAACCTCATCAGGACAGACAACCACTACCTGATGTTGGCGTCCTTTTAAGGCTTGCAACATCCATGGATCATTACCCAGCATGGGGCTAACCATAATCAACAATGATTCGGAGGTTAAAAAATTATCCGGCAGATCAATCAGATTACTGTCACAGGAAGAACGAGAACCTGTCTTCAAAGTCAAAGCTCGAAGCAGTCTTTCTCTTTGGGCATTGCCGTTTCCCGGAAATATCCAATTATTATAATTTCCAAATACAAAAAGCCCCACTCGGTTTCCGCTATTCAATAAAGCTTCACTCAATATTTTCGTTGCTTTAAGTGTATGTTTTAAAAGGTTATCTTCCGTGGAGTTTGAAAGAGTTTGCCCCTGGGTATCCAAAACCAGGATGACCGTATCGGTTTTCTCGCGTTTAAAGTTCTTGATGGAAAGCGATTCAGGATGGCAGGCGCTGGTATTACCGTTATCATTTTGCAGGGAATTACCAGATTGGTATTCTTTTACTCCTTGAAGCTCATGAGTATCTGATCTATCATTTTTGAGTTTTAGCTCAGCACATAACGATTCTTTACTTGATAGGCGATGATCCTCTTGGTCTCGACTGATGCCAAGATCCAACGCTTCAGTTCTGAATAGTTTTAAACCGCTGATAAATAATAGTAATGGAATCAACAATAATAACAGGTAACTCTGTTTAAAAGAAACTGCAGCCGCTAACAAAATAAAGCATAAAACAATAACTATATCGCTTCTGTAATTGAAGGTTTCAATTCTCTTTGCATTAAAACGTAACAAACGTTTATATCTATTCAGCATAACTTTTAGGTAATTTATAAGGTGATGTTGCTCTGTCAACGGTCATCTGTTTTTAGAGTTTTACAGGGTTATCCGGATTTCCTGAATCGTTTCCAGCTGTAAAGACTGAGTTTTGGGTAAAATCCGATTGATCTCATCAGCCAGCATCGTCTGGCCCGCCTATTAATAGTTTGGAAATAAAATGTAACCAAGCATGAATATTATCAACAACCCGTTAATAAAATAAATGATCCAGGTAAAAATCTTAGCTAAAAAAAAAGAATTAAAAATAGATTAGAATTCCCTCAAAGTCATTGAAGGATGTTTTTGATATCCAACGCCATGTAAGAATAGAAAAATGGAAAAGGTAGACAATAAAAGAAGAGACTAATTCAAAAAGAGGGTCGGAAGGTTATGAGATACTTGACTGTTGGAACAGACAGCCTGGTATGGCTGTCTGTTATTTAATTCACGAGAAAAGACAACAAGCAGGGTTTAATAAAAACAAACATTTAGTGTGGACAACCATTATTTTTGTTTACAATCGGGAAAACCTTACAACTTTTGGTTTAACAAGCTGTTCAAAATCTTTAAAGGAGATCTTTACCAATTCTGTATGTGTTCCTGCATTAAAGACGATCTCCTTATCCTCAGCCAATGTTTTAGCAACATACACATCCATTCCATACAGGTTGCCAAAAGGCGGCATGGCCCCCACCTCGCATTCGGGGAACAGATCCGTAAACTCGTTCTCAGACACCAATTCCGCCCTGTTTGCCCCTGTGTTTTTCTTCAGCAGGTTAAAATCAACCCTATATGAAGCGGGAAGCACGGAAAGGGTCATCTTCCCATCTAACTTTACCACAACGGTCTTTGCCATCTCCTTTCCTGATACATGAGATAACGCAGCAGTTTCCTGGGCAGTGTATGCATTGGCATGGGGAATCGTTTCATATTTGACCTTGTGATCGTCAAGGTACTCTTTCAGACGTTTGGTTGGCATGAGTGCCTCCTTCGTTATTACTAATTATTTAAAAATTATAAAAACAGAAGGATACAAACAGCTTTCAACACTGACAATAGTGCTGAAAAGCTTGTGAAATATTAACATACAGTCGGCGAAAAGTCATGGTTTTTAAATTAAAATAATGGATTTCGAAAATCAGTGCAGTTGCTTTCGCTTCTATCAATGTTTCACAAGAATAACCCTGACGCCAATGATTCACCTGCTTTCATCCAAATACAGTTTTCTTAAGGAGTGACAATCCTTGATTTTTTAAGTCCAAGAACTTATTCCTGTCTCCAGATTTTAGCAATTCCAAAACAAGGTTTAAACACTAGATAATCAAATTTGTTTTGGGTGTAAAGGTTAGGATTAATTCTGTTAAAAGCCTGGCTGCATTTTCCAGATCCGTCAAATTGACAACTTCCGAAGGAGTATGCATGTATCTATTCGGGATACTGATCAATGCTGTGGCTACGCCCTTACCGGTCACCTGGATAGCATTCGCGTCGGTTCCTGTAGCATTTGGCTCTGCTTCAATCTGGTAGGGGATTTTGTTCTTCTCTGCCAGACTAACCAAGGCTTCAAATAAAATTGAGGAGACATTGGCACCTCGCGCAATAACAGGACCCTTCCCGAGACTGATCTCACCGGATAGTTTCTTATCTGCGTCCGGATAGTCGGTACAGTGAGTGACATCAATGGCGATCCCTATATCAGGTGTGATTCCGGCTGCAGCAGTTCTGGCGCCTCTTAAACCTATCTCTTCCATGGTTGTGGAGACGCCGTATACATCACTTTTTAGACTGCTGCGTTTCTCAGCCAGCATTCTCATGGTTTCGGCCACAACAAAAACCCCAACTTTATCATCACATCCCTTGGAAACAATATTTTTGCCTGCCAGCTCAAGATAATTGGGTGCGTAGGAAATCGGATCTCCGACCCTGATCACCTTCTCAGCCTCTTTTTTGTTGGAAAAACCGCAATCGATCCAGAGCTGCTCCTTTTTTACCTGGCCACGCTCCTCTTTTTTCAACAAATGAATCGCCTTTCTGCCGATGACTCCCGGGATATTCTTTGTTTTTGTATGAATGATAACATACTGACCCGGCAAAACTGCCGGATCAACGCCGCCAATATTGTTTGCCCTGATCTGCCCCGTTTCTTCAATCGTGGTTGCCATCAACCCGATTTCGTCGCAATGCCCGGCAATCATGATTTTTAATGGGTTTTTTGACTTGCTTTTTAGAACAGCAATCCGATTTCCCGTGTAGTCCCCGTATATCTCGTCAACTATATTTTTAAGATAATCTTCAAATACTTTTTGCGCCGGTGACTCAAATCCGGAAGGGGATGCTTGGGATACCAACTCTTTAAAAAAACGTTTATTCTCGGCTTTCATTGCTTATCTCCGTCTTTGACTGCTTTCTTCTTTTTGAATTAAAACTTTCGACTAACTTTCAATCTATCATAATGATTTTATAATATTTATTAAGCAGGAACTCATATAATATAATGTTTTGGATCAAGGGAAGGCATAAATATGAAGGGCATGGCGGGACATCCATAAATATATGATTTGTTTTCTCCTGATACATATTTTTATGGACATCTATCTGGCAATACGGCGTGGCAAAAGGATCTCTAAGATTCCCTTTTTCTATGTGATTTCCTCAATCCCCAATGGATAAACCGATAAGGGCTCACACCCTTCTTTATTAATCACAATGGGGTTTTCATAGCGGAAACCGATCTCCTCTTCAGGGCAGGCGTACTGCATGGCGCAGATGAGCAGTTCATTCTCCTGGTAGATGTGATCGGGGTTGGTCCAAAACGGAAAGGGGCCGTCATTAAGACCGATTCTCCATTCATCCCCCATCAAACCAATTCCATGCTCAAACCCGGGAACCATAAAATCAGCAAACCCCCGCTTCTCGGCAAACCCGATCATCTGTTCTGCCAGAACAGACGGTGAAATTCCTGCTTTGTATGTTTTCAGGGTTTCTTTGACAATGTCCACAAAATTGTTCGCATGCCACCATTGACGATCCGTTGCAGGGCCAATCAGGTAATTGTGAGAATGGTCACCCAGCCCGAGCTTAAACATGGCATGGATATCAATCATCAAAGGTTCTCCCGCCACAATTTTTTTGTTGGTGGCTGGTGTACAGGCTCCACCCGCATAACCCGTACGATACCCGCTGGCGATTTCATTTCCCCCGGTAAAGGACCATTCCCATTCGCTCCCCTCTTTTCGCATGGCATAAGCAGCCAATCCGGCGATTTCGGTTTCTGTCATTCCTTTATAACCACCATTTTTAATCGCCTCAAAAACAGCCTGATGACCGATATCTACAATCCGTGACGCTTCCCTGAACCGGTTAATGGTTCCCCGGTCTTTTACCAGAGCCAGTTTATCAATAATAGTATGAGAATTGACCAGTTCAACATCCGGCATGGAAGCCTGAAACTGCTCAAATTCATAATGGGTCAGATTTCCTTCCGGGAGGTAATTGGACATCCCACTCTCAATCCCCACCCGACCTTTACCGCCGGGCAACAGATCCAAAATAAAATCTGATATCTGCTCAATCTGATCTTGCCCTCCCATGGGTGCGAATCCCATAACCTGGTCTTCATCCAGCCAGGAATCATCCGCTATTCTGGCAGCGTCAATCACAAAGGTAAATGCAGTCGGTAATCCCTCACTTGGGATCACCACAAAACTGCGCCATGGACAAAAAGCGTCCAATGTCCAGGATAGCGTTCTAAGCCTGGAGCCCAGGTAAACATCTATATTCCGGGCATGCATCTCCCCTTGAATCTGCCTGATGCGAGCCGGGAAATCTATGAAATAGGGGCTTGTCGGATCATTACTGTTTGTCATGTCATCTCCTGTTAATAAATTGCGGGAATGGTGGAAAGAACCTTGTTAAGCCTGTCAGCGACGGCAGCCAGTTTCAAGGCTTTGACCATGTTGCCCTTGAGCTTCAGCTTCCGCGTCATTAACGCCTTTTGTGATCCCAGTTCCGCCCTTGAGATTTTGGCAAATGTTTCATAACTCCCTGAAATTTTAAATTCCGCTTTTGGAGGCTCCCCGGTTCCAATCGACAGCTCCTTCAATTCTCCTTTTTCAAAATTGAAAAAAAGGTATTTATCAGTACCGTCCGGGCAATCCAGATAGATATTTGACATGGAAGAGGTAATTGAATTCATCTTTTCCGGTGATAACTGGGATTTTAATCTTCGTTCAGCCTCATCTCTCCATTCGGCACTTAAATAGGTTACTTGCTCTGTCATCTCTCCTCCCTTCAATTTGTTATTAACACTATAGATCAGGCCCAATAAACAATCCATTGGTCATCAATTCAACTGCATCTGCAAACATCTGCTGAATCGCCTGATCCTCATTTTTTATATAAGCCCGGATAATAAACATCTTATAAATGGAAAAGATCACATCGGAAACACGATCCACATCCAGTTTACGAAAAACATTTTCCTTCATCCCCTGCTCCAGAATCCCCTTGATCATCTCCTTTGAAGCCTGATTGATATCATAAAAGGGATCTACGGTGGGAAACATGGGGAAGATATCCGGATCACGAACCAAAACCCGCCGCAAATCATTATCCCTGGACAGATACTCAACAGCTTTAAAACACATAACTAAAAACTTTTTTTTGGGATCGTTCTCTTTCTCGACCCTGCGAGCTACCATGGCTTGCCACTTTAACAAGGCATGGGAAACCGTCTGTTGATACAGATCCTTCTTGTTTTTTGCATACAGATATAAGTTGCCCTTTGTCATATCCAACCTGGAGGCAATATCCTCAACCGTGGCTTTCTTGTATCCATATTCCGCAAAAACCTGCAGCGATGCAGCAAAAATCTTGGTGATACTTTCTTTTTTTCTCATGGTTTAAATCTATAAATGAACAAAATGTTTATTTGTTTATTTATAGACATATCTTTTAATTGTCAATAGTGAGTTTTAATTTATTGCAGGGAATGTGATGGGCGGGGTGATATCCTCTAAGCGCTTAAATAAAAGCAAAAACTGGTAAATCAGTTCATAAATTATTATCAATTGTTTCTGTTGACTATTTATTCAACAGAAACAATTAGTTGTTTAAGAGTTATCACTTTCAGCAATGTCCGGTTAGGTTATTGCAACAATAACGAGAAACGGCTTTCAAAATAATGGAATGTACAAAGACGCCATTACTTTAACTTTAGCTATTATTTGTTTAGAAAAAGTAGGATGGGC